>Ga0172382_10009208_pt1 | contig 13531 bp, 16 predicted proteins | sample Leawel138RmetaG_FD_122245 | JGI IMG/M metagenome (GOLD analysis project Ga0172382, IMG submission 122245) | Leachate microbial communities from a municipal landfill in Southern Ontario, Canada - Leachate well 138R metaG | ecosystem: Engineered > Solid waste > Landfill > Unclassified | place...
AAACAATATCTACAATCAATCCCGTTTTCGTTGCATGAGATTAAATTTGGTGCTACTCGTCGCGCACGGAAAACAAATCATCATGACGGAGGCAAACATGCAACGGGTTCTCGCAATGCTGGCGGCGCTGGCCCTGGCCCTGGGCACCGCCGGGCCGGGTTTCGCGCAGGACGGGCAAACCGACGCCCAGGGCCGGGAGCCCGCCCTGCGCCTGCCGGAGATGGTGGTCATCGAAAGCCCCATCATCGAAAACAACATGGTGGACCGCTTCGGGGCCCTGACCACGGTGGTCGGCCAGGAGCAGATCGAGCGCCTGGGCGCGGTGGACATCAGCTCCGCCCTGCGCAAGACCCCGGGCGTGACCATCACCCGCTACAACCAGGTGGGCTCCTTCGGCGGCGCCGAGGGCGGCGCGGTGTTCGTGCGCGGCATGGGCTCCACCCGCCCGGGCTCGGAAATCAAGACCTATATCGACGGGGTGCCCATGTACATGGGCCCGTGGAGCCACCCCCTGCTCGACCTGCTGCCCGCGGACATGGCCTCGGCCATCGAGGTCGTCAAGGGCCCGCAGCCCCAGACCGTGGGCAACACCTTCAGCGCCATCAACATCGTGCCCCGGCAGCACACCGACGAGGGCTTCAGCACCACCGTATCCGCCGCCGGGGGCAGCTTCGGCACCGTGGCCCAGAGCCTGAGCCACGCGGGCCGCGTGGGCGACTTCGACTACCAGCTGGGCGAGAGCTTCCGCTACTCCAACGGCCACCGCGACAACGCCGACGGCCGCCTGACCTCGGGCTTCGCGAACATGGGCCTGCGCCTGAACGACACCTGGACCGCCCGGCTCCTGGCCCTGGCCATGGACAACTACGCCGACGACCCCGGCCCCGACACGCCCGGCGGCGTCTCCGAGGGCCGCTACGAAACCCGGGCGCGCATGGCCGCCCTGACCCTGTGCAACCAGACCGACGGCGCCCACGGCGAAATCAAGTTCTTCGCCAACGGCGGCGAAGGCGTCTGGAGCGACAACGTGCCCGGCGGGGTGAAGAAGAACCGCAACGAGTTCTGGTACTTCGGCATGCACGCCAAAGAGATCGTCGAGTTCGCCCAGGGCGGCGAGCTGCTGCTCGGGCTGGACCAGGAATGGTGGGACAGCATCGTCAGCTACGACTATTTCAACGGCACCGAGAACACCCTGAACACCCCGCAGTTCGCCCTGACCATGCCCTATCTGGCCGTGAGCCGCGCCCTTGGCGAGCGCGACGGCTGGCACGCCACGCCCTCCATCGGCGCCCGGGGCTACCTCCACAACCAGTTCGAGAACCGCCTGGCGCCCTTCGCCGGGCTTGTGGTCGGCCACGACGACACCGACCTGCGCGTCAACGTCGCGCGCGGCGTGAACTACCCCGGGCTGGACGTGGCCATCGTCTTCCCGGCCAGCAAATGGAAGCAGCTCGATCCCGAGGATGTCATGCACTACGAGGTCGGCCTGAGCCACCGCTTCGGCGACCTCGCCGTGGTCGACCTCGCCGTCTACCAGGACAAGGGCAACAACCGTTATTCCTTCGTGCTGCCGCCCTTCCCCCCGACGTGGACCAACACCGAGGACTTCGACATCCGGGGCATGGAGGCCTCGGTGCGGGTCAACCCGCTGCCCGAGCTGTCCCTGTTCGCCGGGCTCACCGTGCAGCGTGTGACCCCCGACGACATGCCCTACGCCCCCGAAACCTCCGTCAGCGGCGGCTTCAACTGGCGTTTCCTGGAAAAGTTCACCCTCAGCGCGGACTGCGAGTATGTGGACGGCATGTACGCCCTGCGCCAGGCGCGCAAGGTGGGCGACCAGAATACGAGCCGCGTGGGCAGCCACTTCCTGGTCAACTCCCGCCTGGGCTGGGAGTTCGAGCTTGCGCAGTGGGACGCCCGGGGCGAGCTGTTCCTGCTCGTCCAGAACCTGACCGACGAGGAATACGCCTACCGGCCCGACTACCCCATGCCCGGCATCAACGGCATGCTCGGGGCCAAGCTCACCTTCTAGCCAGGGGACCGCATGCCCGCAAGCACCCAAACCCCTCCCGCGGCGGACGGCGCGCAGCTCTATGCACAGCTGCGCGCCGCCTCCGGGGGCATCAAGCGCTTCCACGCCCTGCGCGCCGCACTGGACGCAGGGCTCTTCGAACACCTGGAGCACCCCCGCGACGCCGACGCCCTGGCCGGGCAGCTGGGCCTGGACCCCGGGCTGACCCGGGCCCTGTGCGCCCTGCTGGGCGAAATGGACCTGCTGCGCCGCGAGCCCCGGGGCTGGCGGCGCACGGAGCTGGCCGCCGCCTTCCTCGACCCGCGCTCCAGCCTGTACCAGGGCGAGGTGCTGCGCTGCATGGAGGAGGGCTTCGACCTGTGGCGCAGGCTGCCGGAGCTGCTGCGCCAGGGCCCGGTGGACATGGCCCGCGAGCAGGTCTTCAAGGGCAACTTCATCGACGCCCTGGGCCGCGAGGGCTTGCTGCGCGAGATCCGCGCCTGCGCCCGGGCCGTGGCCGCCGCCCCGGGGTTCGCCCAGGCCCGCCTGGCCCTGGACCTGGGCGGCGGCCACGGGCTGCACGCCTGGTCGCTGTGCGAGCTCAACCCCGGGCTGCGCGCCGTGGTCCTCGACACCCCGGGCACCCAGCCCGTCTTCGAGGCCTTCGCCCGCGAGTTCGGCTACCAGCGCATGGAGTTCCGCCCCGGGCACCTCGTGCGCGACGACTGGGGCGGCGGCTACGACCTGATCTTCTTCTCCTACAGCCCCTGGGGCAAGCAACGGGGCATCCTGGAGCGCATCCACCAGGCCCTGGCCCCGGGCGGCCTGTTCGTGACCAAGCACGCCTACTACAACACGGGCGAGGGCTCCAAGAGCCCCCTGGTGGACCTGGACTGGCTGCTCACGCGCTTCCCGGGCATCGACAAGGGCCCCAACGTCTACCGCTTCGCGGGCGACATGGCCCGCGAGGAGTTCCTGGCCTTCTTCCTGGAGCGCTACGAGCTGCTGGCCCAGCTCGAAGCCCGCCAGTTCGCCTCGCCGGACCTGGACAAGTTCGGCGACCGGCTGGACAGCCAGCTCCTCATCGGCCGCAAACGCTAGCCTCCGGAGGTTCTCCGTGTCCGCGCGCCTTTCCGCCGCCCTGTGCCTCTGCCTGATCCTTGCCTGCGCCAGCGCCGCCCGGGCCGAAGCGCCGCCGCGCATCCTGGCGGGCACGACCCTGGTGGCCGACGTGCTGCGCGACCTGTGCCCCCAGGGCGCCGAAATCCGGGTGCTCATCCCGGGCGGCGCCTGCCCCGGCCACTTCGACCTCAAGCCCGGCGACCTGGCCCTGGTCCAGGACGCCCGGGCCGTGATCCTGCACCAGTGGCAGAAGGACATGGCCGCCATGCGCAACCTGCTGCGCGCCGCCCAAAACGAGGCCCTGGACGCGGACTACCTGCCCGAGCCCGAAAACCCCATGCTGCCCGCGGGGCAGCTGGCCCTGACCCGCGCGGTGCAAGACGCCCTCCAGCGGCGCTTCCCGGCCTGGAGCGGCCATGTCCGCGCCCGGGCCGAGGCCCGCGCCGCGCGCATCCAGGCCGTGGAGCAAGAGCTGCTGGCCGCCTTCGCGCCCCTGCACGCGGCGCGGCCCGCGGCGCTCTGCTCGGCCCTGCAGGCGCCCCTGGCGCGCTGGGCCGGGCTCCAGGTGGCCATGACCTACGGCCGCCCCGAGGAGCTGACGCCCGGGCGCGTGGCCGCGCTGCTCGAAGCCGGACGCGCCGCCGGGGTCAGCCTGGTGATCGACAACATCCAAAGCGGCGTGGGTGCGGGCCGGGGCCTTGCCGAGGAGCTGGGCGCCCGCCAGATCGACCTGACCAGCTTCCCCGGCGCCCTGGACGGCGCGGACACCTGGGAGGACGCCCTGCGCGCCAATGCCCGCCTGCTCCTGGCCGCAGCCGGGGAGCCCCGGCCGTGACCCCCCAGGGCGGGCCCCACCCCGCGCCAGACTCCGCGCCGGACGGCCTGGCCGTCCGGCTGGACAACGTTTCCGCCGCCTACGGGCGCCATGTGGCCATGCGCGAGGTGTGCCTGAGCATGCGCCGGGGCGAGTTTCTGGGCGTCATCGGCCCCAACGGCGCGGGCAAGACCACGCTGCTCACCGTGCTCAACGGGCTGGCGCGCATCGTCGGCGGGCGGGCGGAGGTCCTGGGGCGGCCGCTCACGCCGGCCACCGTCGGCGACCTGCGCAAGCGCATCGGCTATGTGGCCCAGCTCCAGGAGATCGACCCCCTGCTGCCCATCACCGTGCGCGAGTCGGTGCTCACGGGCTGCTTCGGGCGCGTGGGGCCGCTGCGGCGCGTACCGGCCGCCGCCCGGCGCCGGACCGACGAGCTGCTGGCCCTGGTCGGGCTGACGGAGCTGGCCCGCCGCCCCCTCGGGCACCTCTCCGGCGGCGAGAAGCAGCGCACGGCCATCGCCCGCGCCCTGCTCCAGGAGCCGGAGATCCTGCTCCTGGACGAGCCCACGGCGGCCCTGGACTGGCAGGCCCAGCGCGGCATCCTGGCCCTGATCCAGGAGCTGCACGAACGCTTCGGGCTGACCACCCTCATCGTGACCCACGACCTGAACACCCTGCCCGCCGTGTGCTCGCGCGTGGCCTACATGAAGGCCGGGCGCGTCACCTGGAGCGGCAGCCCCCGGGAGGCCGTGGACGGCGCGCGGCTGTCGGCCCTGTACAACATTCCCATCCATGTGGTGCGCCACGGCGGGCGCGACCATATCATCGGCTGAGGGCGTCATGGACTGGTCGCTGCTGCAATACGGATTCATGCACAAGGCCCTGCTGGCCGGGCTGCTGGGCGGAATCGCCTGCGCCCTGACCGGGGTGCTGGTGGTCACCATGCGCATCTCGGCCATCGGCATCTGCGTGGCCCACGCGGCCTTCGCCGGAGCGCTGCTGGGCATCCTGCTGGGCGCGGGCCCGCTGGGCCCCGCGTTCCTCACAAGCTTCCTGGTGGCCGGCATCCTCGGGCCGCTGACGGACAAAGCCGACGTGGCGCCCGACACGGTGGTGGGCATCCTCTTCTCGACCATGCTCGGGCTGGCCTTCCTCTTCCTCGGGCTGATGACCGGCCCGCGCACCGAGGCCCTGGACCTGTTCTGGGGCAGCATCCTCACGGCCACCTGGTTCGACATCAAGGTCCTGGCGGCGGTGACGGCGGCGCTGCTGCTGGGGCTCGCGCTCTTCTTCAAAGAGATCCAGGCCGTGCTCTGCCACCGCGCAGTGGCCCTGGCCGTGGGCGTGCCCGCCACGCTGGTCTATTACGCCATGCTCTTTTCCGTGGGCGCGGCGGTGGCGGCCTCGCTGCGCAGCATCGGCGGGCTGCTCATCTACGGGCTGATCATCAACCCGGCGGCGGCGGCCTATCAGCTCTCCTACAGCCTGAAGCGCATCTTCGTCCTGGCCTGCCTGTTCGCCGTGGGGTCGAGCTGGGGCGGGCTGCTGCTGGCCACCGTGCTCGACGTTCCGGCCGGGGCCATGATCGTGCTGCTGTCCACGGGCATCTTCGTGGCCGCCACCCTGCTCTCGCCCAAGTCGCCGCGCGCGGCCTCCTTCCTGCACCGTCTGCAAACCGCCTTCTCCGGCCGCGTGAGCGCCCGCGACAAGGCGCGGGAGAACACGCCATGACCGCCAACCCCCGTGTGGCCTTTTTCGATGTCGAGGCCGACGCGCCCTGGGCCGCCGCGCCCTACGGCGCCGACCACGCCCCCAAGCTGGAGCGCTTTTTCGCACGCACCGGGCCCCTTGCGGGCCGCACCCTGCTGGAGCCCGGCTGCGGCACCGGGAGGCTGACCGAAATCCTGGCCCGGGCCGTGGGCGAACACGGCGCGGTGCACGCCTGCGACATCAGCCCGCGCATGTGCGCGGCGGCCAGGGAGCGCCTGGGCGGGCTGCCCCAGGCCACCGTGAGCCTCGCGGCCATGGAGCGCCTGCCCCTTGCCCCGGCCAGCATGGACCTCGTGGTCTGCCACCAGGTCTTTCCCCACTACGAGGACAAGGCCGCCGCCCTGGCCTTCGTCGCCCGCGTGCTGCGCCCGGGCGGCGCGCTGCTGGTCATGCACTTCCGCGACCGAGCGGCCATCAACGACGTGCACCGCAAGGCGGGCACGGTGGTCGAGCAGGACATGCTGCCCGACCTGGAGGCCATGGACGCCCTGCTTACGGCCGCGGGCCTGCGCCGCGAGTATTTTTCCGACGACGCCACCCTGGGCTACCTGCTGCACGCCGTGAAATAGCCGCGCACGGGCCGGGGGCCAGGGTACGGGCCGGGGGCCAGGAAGCGCGGGAGAGGGCGAAAAGAAATCGGGCCGCGACGGGCCGCGCCCGCCAGCTTTCCGCCTCTGCCTTTTTGTCCGGCGCCCCCCGCCCCCCGGCTCCCGGCGCGGGCACCCCCGCCCCGCATCCCTCCGGCGCCCTTTGTCCGGCAGCCATTGCGGCCATCCCGGCCCAAGCCCGGACGCCCCCCGCGCTCCGGGCCTGTTTCGCCCACGCGGCTGCGCGGGCTTCGCCACGCGCCCGCGCCCGGCACATCCCCGCCCCCCGGCGCGGCGGACTCCGGTTCGGCCCTGCCCTCCCGGCGCCCCCTCCCGCAACACATCCACACCCGTTCCGCCGCGAACCATGCGACGGGCAAAACGGATTCGAAAACACTTGACTTTGATGATTTTGAATTTCAATCTCACTGCGAGCCGGGCGAAAACGCGTGCCCGCCCGGCTCCGCCCCGCGCGGACCGCCGCCCAGGGGCTCCCGCAACCGGCGCGCCCCGCGCCGCCCGGCCCCGCCCGGGACGGGCGCGCACCACGAGGGGACCATGCACAAGACCATCAAGGTGAATATTTCCGACACCGTGGCGGACACCCTGTTCATTCCGCTGTACATGCGCTGCCTGGAAACCCGCAGGACGGACAGGATCATCGAGGATCCCGAGGCCTGCCGCATCGTCGAGGCCGTGGACTACGACTTTTCCAAATACGACCAGGCCACGCGCAGCCAGGTGGGCACCTGCATCCGCGTGCGCTTCTTCGACGACGTGACCCGCCGCTTCATCGACGCCAACGCCGACCCCGTGGTGGTCAACGTCGGCTGCGGGCTGGACAGCCGGGCCCACCGCGTGGGCGCGGACAAGGGCGTGTTCTACAACGTCGACCTGCCCGAGGTCATGGAACTGCGCGACAAGCTGCTGCCCCCCGACGGGCGCAACATATCCATCCACCAATCCATGTTCGACACATCCTGGATGCGCTCCATCCGGGAGAACCATCCCCAGGCGCGCTTCCTGGTCCTGGCCGAAGGCGTGTTCATGTACTTCAGCGCGCAGGAGATGCGCCCGCTGATCCAGGCCCTGGCCAGCATCCTCACCCCCGGGGAGCTGGCCTTCGACGCGTGCTCCAGCTTCGGGTGCCGGCTGTCGTCGCGCCACGACACGGTGAAGAAGACCAACGCCCGCTTCCGCTGGGGCCTGGACGACAACGCCCAGCTCCAGCAATGGGCCCCCAACCTGACCCTGCGCCAGGTCGAATACTACATGGACAAGGAGCGGCACCGCTGGGACTTCACCTCGCGGCTCATGGCCCTGCTGCCGCCCTTCGCCAGGGCGTTCCGCATGCTGCACTACCAGGCGGCGCAGGCCGCGGGCTAGCCGACTGCGCAGGCCGCGGGCGCCGGAAGCCATCCGCCCCGCGGCCCGCGCGCAGCGACCGTGCCCCCCGCCCGCGCACCGCGCCCGCGCGACACTTCGCCCCAAGATCTTCCCCCCACGGACTCTTGCAGCCAGACCAACACGCCACCGGCCCCTCCAAAAACAGCGCCTCCGGGTTGAGGCGCACTTTTGCGGTTGCCTCCCGCGCGCTTCCGGGCTATGGCTCTTTCCGGAACGCGGCTGTCCCGCGCCTACAAAAAGACCAGTAGATGAAAAAAAAGAGTAGCAAACGGCCCATGACACTGTACTCCACGCTTTCCGCCACGACCCCGGCGCCCCTGTCGCGCGCCGCCAAGGTCACATAGAAGCGCCCACAAAACCGTATGGTTGCGAGGGGGCGTTTCCAGTGCGCCCCCTCTTTTTTTATCCCCGGCCCGCGCGGCGCCGGGCGCCCCACCGCGCCCCCGCCCAGCGCGGCAACGACAAACAGGATCAAGGAATCAGGACATGCTCGACATCGCCTCGAAATCCACGGCGGCGCTGCTGCCCACGGACATCTTCTTCCAGACGGCCTACTGGGCGCAGGTCAAGGCCCGCCTGGGCCTCAAGCCCCTGGCTTTCGACCTGATCACCGCCGGGCCGTGGGGCGACGTGCTCGTGCTCTTGCGCCGCTGGGCCGGGCGCGCCGTGGCCGTCGTGCCCCAGGGCCCGGAGTACGCCCCGCCCGCCGAGGACTACGGCGTCTTCCTGGAGCGCTTCTCCCTGGCCCTGGCCAAAAGCCTCGGGCCCGAGGTGGCCTTCATCCGCTACGACCTGCCCTGGGCGTCGCCCTACGCCGACGACATTCGCGAGAGCGGCCTGCGCGCCTTCCCCGAGGCCCGGGTGCGCGAAATGCGCATGAACATGGGCACCGAGCACTGGAACCTGCGCAAATCCTTCGAGGACCTGACCGTCGCCAGCTCGCTGGTGGTGGACATCGGCCCCGGCGAGGACGCCATTCTCGACGCAATGAAACCCAAGACGCGCTACAATATCGGCCTGGCCCGGCGCAAGGGGGTGGTGGTGGAACTCGGCGGCCCCGAAAGCCTGGCCGATTTCCACGCGCTCTATCGCCAGACGGCCAGCCGCAACGGTTTCACGCCGTGCAGCCTGCGCCATTTCTCGGCCATGTTCCACGGCCTGCTGGCACGCCCCGGGCACACGGAGCTGCTCTTCCTGCTCGCCCGCCACGGCGCGGACATCCTCGCGGGGGCCATCGTCGGCATCGCCGAGGGCGCGGCGAACTTCCTCTATGGCGCCTCGGGCAACATCAAGCGCAACCTCATGGCTTCCAGCCTGATGCACTGGGAGGCCATGCTCCACGCCAAGCGGCGCGGCTGCCGCAGCTACGAGATGGGCGCCGTCTCCCCCAGCGACGACCCCACACACCCCTTCCACGGCCTCTACCGCTTCAAGACCGGCTTCGGCGGCAGGATCGAATACCGCAGCGGCTCCTGGGACTATCCCCTGGACCACGAAGCCTACCGCGACTTCCGCACCGCCGAAAAACTCGCCCGCCTGGACGTGGGGGCATAAGCCCCCCGCCCAGCCCCGCCCCCGCCCAGCCCCGGGCAAGGCCGAACCCCGAGGGGAAATACCCCAAAAGAAACAGCGGTCTACGGCTGGTTATGCCGTAAACCGCTGCCAAATATGGCGGGCAATACAGGACTCGAACCTGTGGCCTTTGGCTCCGGAGGCTGACTATACGGGAATCACACGCGCGGGCGTTTGCAGGAATACAGTCATAACCATTGCATAATAAAGGCTGTTTCTGTAAAGGACAAACACGCGTCGTCACGTTCCCAGCTAGCAGGAGGCTAGCAAAACCGTTTTTTGGCTCGCAATAGGCTAGCAAAATATGGGCAGGCAGAAAACCAAATTCACCGGCGTCTATGCCCGCAGGAGCGATACCCGCCGCTTCCAGGGCCGCCCCGACGAATGCTACGACATCTCCTACCGGCAGCCGGACCGGCGCTTCGTGTGGGAGAAGATCGGCTGGAAGTCCGAGGGCTACACGGCGGCCATGGCGGCGGAGATCCGCGCGGAGCGGCTGCGGGCCCTGCGTCATGGCGAGATGCCCTCCGTGCGCCGCCGGTCGCGCGAGCTGACCTTCGGCCAGGCGTGGGCGCTCTACTACGAGAAGCAGCTCGCGCCCGCCCACGCATCCACGCGCAAGCACCCCGACCACTCGCGCTATGACGCGCACCTGGCCCCGCGTTTCGCGGACACCCCGCTCTCCGCCATCACGCCCCTGGACCTGGAGCGCATGAAGCAGGACATGCAGCGCGCCGGGCAGTCGCCGCAGAGCGTGAAGCACGCCCTGGCCCAGGTCCGGCGCGTCTACCGCAAGATGATCGCCTGGGACCAATGGTTCGGGCGCGTGCCCACGGACAAGGTGGACATGCCCGAGTTCGACAACCGCCGCCACCGCTGGCTGACGCCCCAGGAGGTCACCCTGCTGCTGGCCGAGCTCGGGCGCCGTTCCGTGCAGTGGCAGCGCATCAGCCTGCTCAGCCTGCACACGGGCATGCGCGCCGGGGAAATCTTCGCCCTGCACGGGCACGACCTGCGCCTGGACAGCGGCGAGATCCACGTCCTGCATTCGCGCAAGAACGCCGAAGGCCGCACGGTGTACATGACGCCCAGCGTCCGGGCCATGCTTGCGGACCAGGGCGCGGCACCGGGCCGCCCGGTGTTCACCGCGCGCACGGGCGCCCTGCTGCGCGAAGTCAGCATGACCTTCAACCGCGCCGTGGACGCCCTGGGCTTCAACGAAGGCATCAAGGACGCCCGCGCCCGCGTGGTCTTCCACACCTTGCGCCACACGTTCGGGAGCTGGCTGGCGCAGGCGGGCGTGCCGCTCTACGACATCGGCGAGCTCATGGGCCACGCGGAGGAGGAAACCACCCGGCGCTATGCCCACCTGTGCCCCAACCGCCAGCGCCGCAGCGCCGCCATCATCGAGGCCGCATTCAACGGCGACGCGCTCACCGCTGGTCATAGGTCTTCACCCTCCGCCCTTGCAGATACGCTTCGAGATCTTTTCGACGGTACAGGATGACCTTGCCGTCCTTGACGAAGGACGGCCCGCGCCCCTGGGAGCGCCAGTTGCGGAGCGTCCCGGCCTTGATGCCGTAGAGCTGCTCCACCTCTTTGTCGCTCAGGGCCTCCCGGCGTTGCAGGGCGTCCAGCGCCCTGCCCTCGCGCGACCCGAGGGCCACGCCGCCCACGGCCTCGCGCACGGCCTCGGCCACAACGTCCCGCACCTGCGCCAGCGGCAGCACGATGATCTCCGATTGCATCCGTGGTTCCTCCTACTCAATCGATAATTGCAATATCAATAGTTGTATTCATTGGGGGAAATTTGCACCCAAATCTTCCCTCGCCAACAGCAAACATGGGCATGTATGCTCGGAACGCAGTTCCTCGAATTCGCTTTTCAAGCCGAAAACCCGGAGGAACTATGGACTCGTACCAAACCCTGACCCTCATCTTTCAAGCCATGGGCTTTGTCGTCGCCCTTGTGGCCGCGCTGGCGGCCATTGTCGCTGCCGTTGCCGCCTTGGCCGCCATTCGGAACAAGGACGGCAAATGAGCTGCCCGGTGCTCAGCCCAGCAACCCCGGCAGCACCGTCTGGAAACCTTCGGCCCGGCGCACGGCGCGCACCTCGGGGCCGCGAAAAGTCCGCAGATGGTCGGGGCAGATGCGCCCCCCCATGTGCTGGAAGCCGATCCAGAAGCCCCGGTCGTCGTGGCGATGCACCCGCACCACCGCCGCCACCCGCCTGCCCCGTTGCAGCAGCACGTCCATGCCCGGGCGCAGCATGGTCAGCCCCTGCGCCGCGCGGCCTCGCCGCACAGCCCTTCCAGGGCGCCCAGCTCGGCGGCCAGCAGCTCCGCCCGGCGGCGCTGGCCCCTGGCCTCGCCGGGCTCGCCGCCGAAATGCCGCAGGGCGTCGGCCAGGGCCTGGGCGGTCATGGCCGCGCTGAGCGCCACGGCCCGCATCTCGCGCTCGGCCAGCCCCGGGTCCAGGGCCAGCCGCGCCCCGCGCGCCGCGCGGCGGATGCCGCTGGTCGTGAAAAGCATCTTCATCGTTCCTCCCTCCTTGCCTTCGCGGCCCAGGCTAGCGGCAGCACTCGCGCAGGCCGCAGACGCGGCATTTCCGGTAGTCGTGGTGCGAATCGTGGCCATCGGGCTCCCACTCGTGGGCGCAGCAGGCTCGCAGGGCCCTGATGGCGTCCTCGCGCTTGCGCATCTCCCGCTCGTGGTGCCCGCGCTCCTGCTCCAGGCGCGCGATGGTCTCAGCCGTCATGTTCGTCTCCCGCGCCGCCCGCCCCGGCGCCCGGGGCACCTGCGGCTCCGGGGGCAGCCCGTCCAGGTTCGTACACAGGGCGCACCCCGCCTCGGCCAGGATCAACGCCGCCGCCACGTTCTCCACGGGCTGAAGCAGCATCCGCCCTGCCAGCAGCGTCCGCCCGAAACTATCCACGCCGGGCCTCCCGGCGCCGGGCCCGGCGCGCGGCCAGCTCCGCCAGCCAGACCACGACCTGGGCCACGCCCAGCGTCCCCAAAATCATGAGCAGCGTCCCGGCCACACAGGCGGTCTCCACGTCCCACCAGGCCGGGGCCGTCACCCGACCCTCCGCAGCACCACGCCCCGGTAGCCGCAACGGCGCAGATCGCGCAGCAGCCAGGCAAAGGCGCGCAGCCCCGGGGCCAGCTCCATGCGCCGCGCCACCAGCTCGCCGTGGCGGTTCTCCGCCGTCAGCTCCAGGCGCACGGGCCGCAGGGCCGATGGCGCGCCGGGCAGGGCCGGATGCGGAACGGGGACCAAGGCCGCCAGGAGGGCCAAATCCTGGCCCGGGCCCTGGGCCGCATCGGGCCCGCAGTGCGCGGCCAGCATCAGCGGTCCCCCGTGGGCAGCGAGCGGTCCATGCCGCCGCGCTCCCGCCCGGCCTGCGCCCCGGGGGCGGGCAGCAGCGGCGCCCCAAGGCGCTTGCAGACCCCTTCGAGCACCACCAGGGCGTGCAGCACGTCGCCCTTCTCGCCCGCGCCGAAGCGCCGGTGCCCGCCCAGGGCCAGAGCCGCGCCGCGCGCCTCGTCGATGGCCCGCTTGAATCGTTGCACAGGGTCCATGGCGTCCTCCTTCGGGGGTTGCGGGGGCGGGGCCGGGGCTTGCGCCTGCACGGCCCGCGCCCCCTGGTTGTGGAGGTGCAAGGGGCTCGTTGCGCCGGGGGATGCGGGGAGGCCGACCGGAGGGGGGCGGCCCGCCTCCCCGCTTTGGAGGGGATCAGCCTCCCCCGGGGCAACAAACCAGGATCAGCGGTGCAGGGCCTCGTCATGCACGGCGTGCAGCCCGGAGAGCGTGGCCGTGACCTCCTCCATGAGCCCGTGCAGCTCGCGGATGAGCCTGCGCGCCTCGTCGGGGCTGATGGTCCCGTCGGCCACGCTGCGCTCGCCCACGCGGGCCACGTCGCCCAGCTCGCGGAACATGCGGCCCATGGAGAGCACCAGCGTGGTGGCGTCCATGGGCTCGGGGTCGAAGCGCAGCCCGCCCAGGCGCACCTGCGTGTGCAGCCAGTCCAGCAGCAGCGTGTTGCCACAGGCCACGCAGAAGCGCGCCACCGTGGGCAGGCTCGGCCAGTAGTTCTCGGAGGAGAAGATGCGGTTGGCGTTGGAGGCGGCCCAGCCGACCTCGGCGGCGATCTCGTCGCGGGTCTTGCCGGAGCGGCCCACGGAGAGCTGGATGGCGTCGTACAGGCTCAGCTTGTCGAGCTTCAGGGGCATGGTGCGTTTTCC
>Ga0172382_10009210_pt1 | contig 13528 bp, 14 predicted proteins | sample Leawel138RmetaG_FD_122245 | JGI IMG/M metagenome (GOLD analysis project Ga0172382, IMG submission 122245) | Leachate microbial communities from a municipal landfill in Southern Ontario, Canada - Leachate well 138R metaG | ecosystem: Engineered > Solid waste > Landfill > Unclassified | place...
GGTTGCGCGCTTCACAGGCCTGAAAGAACACATCGGGGTTCTGCGAGCTGCCGCGCAGTACCGGATGTTCCGGCGACAGCGCGCGCTCGCGCTGGGCGGCGATGCGTGCCTGCGGCAACATGTCGCGCAGAAGCTCATCCTCGACCGGAACGATCTTGGCGACTTCGTGCGAGGTGCGGAAACCATCAAAGAAGTGCAGCACCGGGATGCGTCCGGCGAGGCTGGCTGCCGAGGCAATCACCGCCATGTCCTGCGCTTCCTGGACCGAGTTCGAGGCCAGCAGCGCGAAGCCGGTGCCGCGCGTCGCCATCACGTCCGAGTGGTCGCCGAAGATCGACAGAGCATGTGTTGCCACGGTCCGCGCCGCGACATGAAAGACCGTCGGCGTCAGTTCGCCAGCGATCTTGTACATGTTGGGGATCATCAGCAGCAGGCCCTGCGAGGCGGTGAAAGTCGTCGCGAGTGCGCCGCCCTGCAAGGCGCCATGCACCGTGCCGGCCGCGCCGCCTTCCGACTGCAGTTCGACGACACGGGGAACACAGCCCCAGACGTTGGTCTTGCCCTGTGACGCCCACTCGTCCGACAGCTCACCCATGCCTGACGAAGGGGTAATCGGATAGATGGCGATCACTTCCGAAACGCGATACGCCACATTGGCAACGGCTTCGTTGCCGTCGATGGTTAGCATGAGGTTCATGTCAAATCCAGCCCTGAAGAGTGCGCGGCGTGCTCGCGTGGAAGTGTTTGCGCTGTGAATGCTGCGTCGCAGCATCACCATTCTACGAGGATTTTGGATCTCGGTCTGGTTCACGCGTCATTGATCGGCAACTGTTTCGGAACGGAGTGCAATGTCGGATGGGTGGATTGACGTTGATCCGGGCATCTTGATGGTGTTACGAGGCAACGCGCCCAGCGCGAGGCGACTCTGCGCTGCGCCGCAAGCAGTTTGATCAGCGTTGTGGACGCCGGTTCCGGCAGCTCGACTGGTCGGAGATGACGATGCTGATATGCTGAAATTCAGTCTTCGGGAGACCCACACTCCTGAAGAAATCTGGCGACGAAGTCCTGCATGTATTGCGTGCGCTCCTCAGCAGGCGCGCGGCCTCAAGCGGCCCCAGGGTGTCGTCACCCGCGTGAAACATCCAGTCCGCGATGTCGTGCACGTGCGCGGCCAGTTCCGTCACCTCAAGGTCGGCTCCTTCCTGCCCGCCAATCTGCCGTGCCATTTGCAGGAACAACTGAGCGGCGACATCCCGCGGGCCGTGGAGGAGGTGTAATTTTTCAAGGCGTGCGGGGCTCTATCATGGGGGGGTGATGGGCCATCCCCTTGGCCCACATCACCAGGAGCAATCACATGAAGCGATCCACCCGATACCTCGCCCAGCGCCTGGCCGGGGCATGCCTGGCCGCCAGCCTGCCACTGGCAGCAGCGGCAGGGCAGTTCAATGGCGAGGTCTGGGCCGACAACTGGTTCGCGCTCCATGTCGGCGAGCGCTTCGTGGGGGAGGACTCGGTGCCGATCACCACCGAGCGCTCCTTTAACGCCGAGACGCTGCGCTTCGAGGCGGAATATCCGTTCGTGCTGAACTTCACCATCAAGGACTTCAAGCAGAACGACACCGGGCTGGAGTACATCGGCAACCCCCGGCAGCAAATCGGTGACGGTGGCTTCATCATGCAGATTACCGACACCGCGACACAAAAAGTGGTGGCGGTGTCGAGCAGCGCAACGAAGTGCCTGGTCATCCACAAGGCGCCGCTCAACCCAAATTGCGTGTCCAGCAGCCAACCCACGGTGGCCAGCTGCGGTGCCACCATCATCGAAGAGCCCGCCAGCTGGAAGGCGGCCGATTTCGACACCCGCGCCTGGCAAGATGCCACGGTCTATCGCGCCGCTGACATTGGCGTCAAGGACGGCTACCACGATATCACCCGGGACCCCGCCGCACGCCTGATCTGGACGACGAACCTCAAGGCCGACAACACCTTGTTGTGCAAGCTCACCGTCACCGCACCCTGACGTAGCTTGTCCTCAAATCATCTGGAATTCGATCATGAAGAACCCATGTCCTCGTCCCGCCATTCGAGTCATCCTGGTCGCCGCCGCCGTGGTGTGTAGCAGTAGCGTCGCGCCGCACGGCATGGCCAACACGGTCGCTGCCACTGCCGCTGAGTCAAACCGTTTTGCGTTGGCTAGCGAAGCCGCGCAGGGCGGCAGTTTGCCAGACAGCTACACCTGCGACGGCGCAGGCTCGACCCCTGCACTGGCGTGGTCCCACGCACCCGTAGGCACCGTCGAATTCGCGGTGTTGATGAGTACGGTGCCGCCGGATGGCATCACCAAGTACAACTGGGTGCTGTACGGCATACCGGGTGCCACACGCCACCTGGCCAAGGACAGCCAAGGCGTGGGCACGCTGGGCATGGGCAGCAACGGTCCCAGCCTGGGCTATCAACCGCCTTGTTCGAAGGGGCCTGGCCCAAAAACCTACACCTTCACGGTGTACGCGCTGTCGGCCGCACCGGTGTTGCCCACGGGTGCGGCGGTGTCCGGCGCCAAGCTGCTGAGTGCGATGTCCGCGATTACGCTGGGTACGGCAACCCTCAGCCTCAACCACACACGATCGAATACCAGCGCCGACACACCACCACCGGTACCACCACCAGGAACCAGCAACCACAACCTCAGGTAGCCAGAGCCAGGCGTGTGCTCACGTTGCCAACTCGCTCAAAGCATCGAACACGTGCACGAGGCGGCGCTTGAAATCCGGGCCGAATGCCAGTCCGCCAAGCCCATCCCGTCGCTGCGCGTGAGCTTCCCGTCAGCGTTTCAGCGTGTGTTAGTCGTTTCATACCAGCCCAAGCAGGTCTGGGTCGAGCCGCGCGAATCGCCGGAGATCACTTTCTAGCGTCATCACGCATGACATGGAGTGCACCTCATGAGAACACGCCGGGCAGGGGGCCTGACGTGACGCTTGTCGATCCGGGGCACAAGTCCGGCCGAGCTTGGCAGATTCAGCGTCGGTGCCGAACTCGGCCAAGCCATGTTCCGAAGGTCTTGCCCGGCTTGGCACATCTAGCCCGTCTGCGTCTGGGTTCAATCAGCCCCGTCGATGAGGAAAGTTTGAACAACGATACTTTTTCAAGGACGGAACCGTATGGAACATCCGGAACAATTCAAAGCTGACTGGCCGAGTCCGTCTGTACGTCATCTTCCCAGCCCGGACAAAAAGAGGCAGCGAAAGAGCACCGCAGCTGCACGAGACCATCGCGCTGCGATTTCCCTCTTGCGAGATGAACAGGACCTGAACGAGTCATTCAGCCTGCATGCAAGGGGACTGTTCCATAATGCCGTTGAACAGTAAGGCAGAAACCTCATGCGCATCAAAGTTAGACTTGGAATGTAGCTGCTAGGCTCCAACCCTGGCTCTTGCTGCAGTCGCGCCGTCCGATCCGGGGTTTCCACACGTGGTGATCCGGCGCGTTGGGTCGTACGCTCGCGCAGCCTGTACCTCGGCCAGTTTGTTCTGCGCCAACCCGCTTTAAAGGAGTCCCCAATGAAACACTCCACCTCTTTACGCCATGGCTTGCTCGTTCTGTCACTGGGCCTGGCTACCCTGCCTGTGTGGGCTGACGACGATTGCGATGCGCCGTTGAATCGCTGGCAGACGCGTGAGGCCGTGCGGCAAATGGCCGCCGCACAGGGCTGGCAGATCCGGCGGCTGAAGATCGATGATGGCTGCTATGAAATTCGTGGCACGGATGCCGAAGGGCGCACTTTCAAAGCCAAGATCGACCCGGAAACCTTAAAAGTGTTGAAGATGAAGCAAGGCGACCACCACCGTGCCCGGGCGCGTGATCGTGATGACGAAGGTGCTGCACGGAAGACCCGATCGCCGCAAGCTGAGGGTGTCGCCGAGCCATCGCCTTTGCTGACCCCCGGCACCGCGCCGAGCGGCCAGATCAAGTAACCACCATTCCCACGGGAGCAAATCATGTCCAAACCTCTTCTGACCATTTTGGCTACCACCTGTGCGTTGGCGCTTCCCGCCCTGGCACACAGCCGCCCGATCACGCTGACTGCCCAGCTCAAGAACTACGGGGGCGACGGCGCTTACTTGGCGGCGTACCTGACCGATGCCAAAGGCGCCTATGTGCGCACGTTGTGGGTGTCCGGCGGCAAAGCTAAGTACCACAAGCACTTGTCTGACTGGAACCGCCTCTCGGCCGGTGACGCCAAGCGCCTTGACGGCGTTACCGGCGCCAGCGTCGGGGAGGGGCGCACGCTCAAGGTCACCGCCGATCTGGCGGATGCACTGATTGATGCGGGCTATGAAATCCGCATTGATGCCGCCGCAGAAGACATGCGCGATAGCCCGTCGGAGGTTCGCCTGCCGCTGTCCACCGCCAACGCCGGCAAGCCGCAGGCCGGCAAGCAGTACATCCAGTCGGCGACCTTCCAACTCCAGTAGAGGATTTCGCATGAGTTGGAAAGCAATCCACCGCTGGCTGGGCCTGACTGTTGGCACCCTGGCCGTGGTGCTGGGCGTCACCGGTGCCATTTTGGCGGTCGATCCGGTGCAGCAGGCGTGGCAGGCACCCGCCGCACCTGGCGATTTGCCCGTGGCTACGCTGGTGGAGCGCGTGACGCGCACCGTCCCCGGCGCGGAAGAAATCCGCCACCTGCCTTCGGGCGCCATCGTGGTTTTCAGCTTTGCCGGCGACCAGCCGCAGGCGTCTTACGTAGACCCGGCCGATGGCCGGGTGCTGGGTGCGTGGCAACCCTCGGTGCTACCGCGCTGGGTGAAGAACCTGCACCGTTCGCTGTTGTTGGGTGATACCGGGCGCTGGAGGGCAGCGGGTATTGCTCTGACCATGCTCTTGTTGTGCGTCTCCGCCGTGGTGCTTCTGCTGCGGCGCATGGGCGGCTGGCGTCGGCTGGCGGCGCGGGTGCGTGGCTCACTGGCGCAGCGCATCCACGTGGTCGTGGGCCGAGTCGTGCTCGGCGTCCTGTGTCTGACATCGCTCACGGCGCTGACCATGAGCGCCTCGACCCTGGAACTGGTTGCGCTGGACACCAGGACCGAACCTGCGGTGCTCTCGGTGGCCGCCGGCAAGCCTGCCTTGCCCGGCGCGCAGCTTGCCGCGCTGCAAGGCATTGCTGTGCAGGATCTGCGCAAGCTGAATTTACCCAGCGCAAGCGACCCGGAGGACGTCTGGGCGGTCGCCACTGCTCAGGGGCAAGCTTGGATCGACCGGTACTCGGGCCAGATGCTCGCCTGGCAGGACGCAACCTTGGCGCAGCGCGTCTACGATTTGGCAGTGGTGCTCCACACGGGCGAATCCGCCTGGCCCTGGGCCGTGGTGCTCGGGCTTGCGGGCGCCAGCGTGCTGCTGTTCTGGCTGTCGGGCATTGTCATGTGGTGGCAGGCACGCCGCGAGACACCACGAATCGTGGGCAACATCCCGCTGGCACAGGCCGACGTGCTCATCTTCGTTGCCAGCGAAGGCGGCAGCACCTGGGGTTTTGCGCAAGCCCTGCAAGATGCGCTGAGCCAATGCGGCCACCGCGTTCACACCAGTGCGCTGGAGAACTTTCACACCACGGCCGCCACGCGGCAGGTGTTCGTGCTTGCAGCCACCTATGGCGAAGGCCAGGCCCCGACCCACGCCAGCCACGCCCTGGAGCACATCGCCAAGCTTGGTACCAACACCAGCGCTGTACCGGTAACGGTGCTGGGTTTTGGCGACCGGCAGTTCCCGACCTTCTGCGCCTTTGCCGAGGCGCTGGATCAGGCCTTGCGCGCCCAAGGCTGGCCCGCGCTGCTGCCGCTTGAACGCATCCATCAGCAATCGGGCCAGCAATTCGCACGCTGGGGTGTTGCCCTGGCACAGGCGCTGGGGGAACCCCTGGTGCTGGACTATGTGCCGCGCTTGCCCCCCACCACCGCGCTCACGCTCATCGCGCGTCAGGACTACCCCGGTGTAACCGGGCAGGCCGCGGCGATCCTGCGCTTTACATGGCCAGCGCAGGGTTTGGGTGAACGCCTGCGTGGGCTCGGTCTGGCACGGTTCGCCGCAGGCGATCTTGTGGGCGTCGTGCCACCGGGTTCGGCTGTACCGCGCTACTACTCGCTGGCGTCGGGCTGGGAAGACGGGTTTCTGGAAATCTGCGTGCGCCAGATGCCCGACGGCCTGTGCTCCACGCACCTCCTGGGTCTGAAGGCGGGGGACAGCATCGTCGCCTTCATCCGGTCCAATCCCGGTTTTGCGCTGCCGCGAACGCGGCGGCCCGTGCTGCTGATCGCGGCTGGTACCGGTGTGTCGCCACTGGCCGGCTTCATCCGCCGCAATGACAAACGCAGGCCCATGCACCTGTACTTTGGAGGGCGCGACCCGGCGCGGGATTTCTACTTTGGGCCTGAAATTCAGCGCTGGCTCGGTGAAGGGCGCCTGGCGACGCTGCAGACGGTTTTCTCCCGCGTGCCCGACGGCGGCGGCTATGTGCAGGATGCCCTGCGGCGTGATGCCGAGCGTGTGCGTGGCCTGATGGCACAGGGTGCCATTGTGCGTGTCTGTGGCAGCCGCGCCATGGCGCGCGGCGTAGCCGAGGCGCTGGACGCCGTGCTCGCGCCGCTGCAACTGAGCGTAGCGCAGCTAAAAGCGAAGGAGCGTTATGCCGAAGACGTCTTCTGAGTGCAATGCTCCCTGCACGCGCTCCACCCTGCACGGTCCGACTATGGGCACGCGCTGGTCGGCCAGTGTGGACGCCGACACATCCCTGGATCTGCCGGCTCTGCGTCAGGACCTCGCGGCTGCCGTGGAGCAGGTGGACGCGCAGATGTCACCCTGGAAACCAGACAGCGACCTGGTGCGCCTGAACCACGCGCCCACCGATGCCTGGGTGACCCTGCCCGCTGAAATGCAGGAGGTGCTAAGCAGCGCGTTCGATATCCACCGCCTGAGCGCTGGTGCGTTTGATCCGTGCGTTGGCGCACTGGTTGATGCCTGGGGTTTTGGCGCGGCGCGCGATGCGCCCGACGCTGTGGCAATTGACACCGCGCGCCGGGCAGGGCCAAGCCCAATGCACGAGAGCCTGGAGTTCGACCGCCCGGCAGGCCGTGTCCGCAAACATGTACCCCTGCAGCTGGATCTGTGCGGCATTGCCAAGGGCTACGCGGTGGACCGCATGGCTGCCGTGCTGAAGCGGCATGGCGTGCGGCATGCGCTGGCTGCGCTTGATGGTGAGCTGCGCGCAGTGGGCTGCCAGGCCAGCGGCGCGCCCTGGGCCGTGGCGCTTGAACGCCCCGAGCCTGGGCTCCGTGCGGTGCGTGGGGTCATCGAGCTGGAGGATCTGGCCGTGGCCACCTCGGGCGATTACCGACGCTATCTGGAAGTCGGCAATGCGCGACTCGCCCACACCATGGACGCACGTCGGTGCGCGCCTGTGAACAACGCCGTGGCATCGGTCACCGTCCTGGCGAGTACCTGTATGCACGCGGACGCCTGGGCCACCGCCTTGCTGGTGGCCGGCCCCGGCGAAGGCCTTGCCATGGCGCAGCGCATGGGGTTGGAAGCGTTGTTTCTGTTGCGCGGCCCCGAGGGGCTGGTGGAAATGGGGGTAGGGCGGTTCAGCTCCTCCACTGCACCGGGAGGTGGTTGACGACTTCGAGCTTGAACGCTGCCATGTAGAAGGACCAGACTGCATTGACGTGTGGCGCGTACTGCATGGTCGGCGCGATATTCCTGATTGAATGCAAAACCCGGGCGATTTCGCCTGACGCAAGCTTCCTGCACTCCACCAATCATCTATGGCAATCCTCTTACTGGCGTTCCTTTCCAGTGATGGTTCTTGGCCGATAATGGGTGGTGGGCATGTTCGCATATACCTGTTCGGCATAGATGCCCGCGACAGTCGGGAAGCCTGGAACAAGGGAAAGGTAGCCGGTCAGACGGCACACCTCAAACCCAAAAACGTCTGGGCCATCCGCATCCATCTGCCGAACGCCCACGAAGTGCGTGACCTCGTGATGTTCAAGCTCGTGATCGACAGCAAACTCCGAGGTTGTGACCACGTAATTCTGTGCCGTCGCGATGTGACACACGGCAACCATCACGCGCGATGGTTCTTCAGCGGAAGACACAACGTCCGGTTCAGTTCGAACTGGCCGAGCCAGCGTGCACTGCGGTCACAGCCCGAATCGAGAAAGCCGGCTTGAGGCCGGAAGGCTTCCTCCTTTCTGGCCGGCTACATCGTTTTTCCCGTGTCTGAACCCGGTAATATTCTAGGATAATCAAGTGTTTGGTTGTGGCGGTCGGTCGTCGCCCTCCTGAGCCAGCCATCTGAGCGACCGCTTGAATCCAAGTCTGAAACCTGGCGGAAAGCCTGCGCGAGCAACTCGGCATCAGCAGCCGTCCAGCTTTCGCCGAGCGAACGGCGGCAGTGCAGCGAATACCTGTCGCACGGAACTCAGGACGGTCGGACGGCAAGTCCGGAACCCTTCGAATTCACCCTTTCGACCCGCCGCCGTCTCTCGGGTGCGTGATGGGATCGTGCGGGTTGGGCTGAGCGCAGAGAAGCCCACGCTTCAGCACTCCCAGCGTGGAGTATCGAGTGTTGGGCTTCCGTCGTCAGCCCAATCTGCGCTTGCTGAAGCCAAGTCCCAATAACCCGAGTCCGACGAGAGCCAAGGATGCAGGCTCTGGAACCGAGCCTCCAGGCGGCGGCCCTGGAATAAAAGTATCAGCCGTTATATTGACGTTGTAACCGTCGACTGATCCATGGTCTTCCAGCAAAATTTGCAGGAAATGGGTGCCAGCGCTTAAGCCTCCGATTGACAAGGAGTACTCACCCAGCACTACTGAACCCGGACCACGCGCGCCGAATAAATACACCCCATCCAGCCAGAGAAAAATGCCATTGTCGACCCCGAAACTCGCGTTGATGCCAGTTGCGCCTAGCGTATCGAACTGATAAATGACGGCGACTTCGGTACCTGGCGTCCAACTGTTTGGAATGGAAATCTGCGAACTGCTCCAATTGCTATTCAGATTCAGCGGGTTTGTTAACCAGTTGCCAAGAACCGAGCTGGCGGCAGACAAATTGGGAGCACTTCCGTACTGACCTGCTTTCGGGAAAAAAGGTAGATGTTGCGATCAAGTGCGAACCCACCGTTCTTGCCTTGCCTGAGGCGCTTTGCTGAATCGATATTTCCAATCTGATCCGCAATGCATTTCAGTACACCTGGTCGGGCAAAGTGGATATCAGTCTGACCGGAAAGAAGCTGGAGATTCTGAACATCAACGAGGCGGATGAAGAGCGTAATGATGAACTCGGCTTTGGGCTTGGCCTGGAGCTTACCGAGCGTCTTGTTGGTCAGCAGGGGTGGGGTTACACCAACAAGGAGACTGGCGCTGGACGTCGTGTGGTCATTGAATTCGATGTGAAGTAAGCTCGCCTCGAGTTCTTTGGTCATGTTGAATGGGGTGCCGCCGGCGCATGAAACAGCTGAGACCCATCAGCCCCAGAAGCACCAGCGCACTGCTGTCGGGTTCCGGTACGGTGTTGTACATCTGACTTTGAATCCAGTTCGAATGCAAATAGACCGGTACGTAACCAGTGAGCTCCCCAAAGGAAGCATTGAGCGAATTGTCTACGTCCCCCCACTGCGACCAAAAGGTTAATCCGTAAGAGTTAACGGAGGCGATCAGCCCATCGACGAAGCCTGCTCCGCCCGAGTCACCTGGTGCGTGGGCAGCTTCGCGTGCGCCGAGTCCCGTGTCGCAAAATATGGATCCTGCCGCTCCCGCCATGTTGCTGGCCATTGCGATGAGGCAGTTCGAATCGTTCTGAGTCAAACCACTGTCAAAGTCCGCCACCCACGAGTGCTCTATCTGCGTTCCAGGATAGCCAAGCACGTTTGCCCATTGATCGCCGAAGATATCGTCGCCAAGCCTGTAATCATAGGTATTTTCGCCAGTGCGCAAGCGTGCGGAAAGGTCGTTGGTGCCTGTTGCGCCATCGCCAAGACGGCCGTACCCGGTGACCACAAAATCCTTACCCGCCAGATCGGGGGCGGTGTAAAGACCGTAGGATGTCGTCCACGCCGGGGCGACATCCGATAAGCGCAGGACGGCGATATCATTCTGATCGATGACGCGACCCGAATACTCAGAGTGGACGAAGTAGTCAGATACGGCCACCACACTTACACCTGCGGCAGGCACCGCACTGGTCTGAATGCGGGTGTCCGCAGCCAATCCACCATCAGGCTGAAAGAGGACCATTGTCGATAATGGATTCGCAGAGCCTGCACCATGAGAAACACAGTGCGCCGCGGTGAGTATGGAGCGCCTGTCGCTGAGCAGCGAGCCCGAGCATCCGTAACTGCCCTCAGCGCCGTAGTTCATGATCAGACTGACGACACCGTTGTATGCGGGGTAGATCGGGTGATAGATCGAGTCTCCGGCGGGATCGCTGGAATTGCCAGTGCTCGTCACACCGGTCAGCAAGCTTTGCGCGATCCAGGAGAAGCCTTCATAGGTGCCGGAGATTGTCGTGGCGAAAACAGGCCCTGCACCAAGACATAAAGAGGCGGTCGTTGCGGCCGTCAGGGTACTGCGAACAATCGCCTTCATTTTGTCCTCACAAACGATTTAGCATCTCAAATGAATCAAGGTTCGTGGCGAGTACGCGGAGCAGGGTTCAAGCCACGTTGTTTAATGGCTATATGGCTCTCGCGACGCGCACTGCCGTAGTCCATGTACGCTGCGCACGGATGCCAATTTGCTCGAAACCCGCCAGGAGCCATGCCAAGGTGTTCGGCTCGGGGACAATTGCGACATTCGCTGCAGCGGCAACCCCCAAGCGAACAGTCATTGCATCTTCCGGCGTGAGGACATACGGCTCGACTTTGGGAAACTGCTCGCCATCGGCAGTGTTCAGGTCTCGTCATTCCCGGATTTCATACGCAGCGAAATTTTTCGGCTGGATCGGATCATCGTCGTCCGGGGAAGGGGCGTCAATAATGCTCAAGGACTAGAGTGGGCGCGGCGCAGGGCAGGTCAGCAATGCCGGCTCAGAATGCTTCCTCCAGTTGCAAAGGCGCGAACGGATCAAGCGGCGGACCTGCCGCACTCATGCACATACACATGCACGTGCCGACGTGTTCGGGGCTACATCGAGCGCTTCTACAATTCGTGGCGTCGGCACAGTTTTAATGTTCAGCCACTTGCCAGTAGAGGTTGAACAGCGGTACGTTTTTGACGAACTGGGCTGACCACACAATCCGGGGCTCTTCAACCTGAATAGAGCTGTCTGGCTCTGTCATTGATGGCATTGATATCTGCCAAACTGGCGCATTTTGGCCGCTGAGTGAAACAGATTGGCAGTGGGTGATTTTTAAGTTGTTGATTTGTATTGGTACAGCGCCGTTTAGCGATTGGCATGCTTCTTGATAGTGGATACGGATTCTCTGTCGGGCATTCCGCGGCGGCAGCGACAACATGAAGGAAGACAGGTGCATGGACATGGCTGGTCTGTATTTCACCCGTTCCGGGCCCGCGGGGGCACGGGGTGAGGCGCGGCCATACACCGCAACGAGGGAGGCATGTACTTGATCCGGATACTCCCCCAGAACGTCGCATCCCGCGTGCTGAAACTGCGTTGCGCGCGTGAATGCTTTGCGAGAAACATCCTCAAGCGAATGATTTCCTGAGCCCCTAACGCATGCCATCTCCATCCCGTATCACCATCATCGGCGCCGGCTTTGGCGCGCTTTCAAGTGTCCGCGAAATCCGCCGGCGCGATAGCGAGGCCGAGATCACGCTGATTGCGCCCCGCGCCGAACTGCACTATCTGCCTGGGATCATCTGGATCCCGAGCGGTCTGCGCACACGCGAGCAGCTGGTCGTGCCGCTGGGCAATTTTTTCCGCCGCATGAAAGTTCGCCACGTGACGGCCGAGGTGACCGGCTTGCGCAATGGCGGTCGTCTGGTGGACACCACCGCGGGAGAATTTTCCAATGACGCACTGGTGATTGCCAGCGGCGGGCGCTTCATCAAGAAGCTGCCCGGAATCGAACACGCGATCACGCCTTGCGAAGGCATTACGGCCGCAGAAAAGATTCGTGATCGTCTGCGGGCGCTGCAGGGCGGCACCATCGCCGTCGGCTTTGCCGGCAACCCGAACGAACCCACCGCGGTGCGCGGTGGACCGATGTTTGAATTTCTGTTCGGCATCGACGAACAACTCCGGCGCGAGGGCCGGCGCGACAAGTTCGAGCTGGTGTTTTTCAATCCATCCAATGAGCCAGGCAACCGGCTCGGCCCGAAGGCGGTAAAACATCTGCTCGCCGAGATGAAGCGGCGCGGCATCCGCACTTACTTGGGCCACAAGATGAAGGGGTTCGAGGCCGATCGTGTACTCACGGAAGGCGAAGCGTTTGCAGCCGATCTCATCCTGTTCATGCCTGGTATGACCGGCAACGCCTGGTTCGATCAGACCGAATTGGCACGCTCGCCGGGTGGCTTGTTGCAGGCGGATGCGCAGTGCCGTGTCGTTGGGGCCGAGCATGTCTACGTCGTCGGCGACTCTGGCAGCTTTCCTGGCCCGGACTGGATGCCCAAACAGGCCCACATGGCCGACCTGCAGGCGGCGGCCGCCGCAGAAAATCTGCTGACGGGCCTACGCGGCGGGACGCCTCGCGACACCTTCAAGGTTGAGCTTATCTGCATCATTGATGCAATCGACCACGGCACGCTGGTGTTTCGTAACGCACAGCGCCAGATCATTTTGCCACCGACCCGCCTGCTGCACTGGGTAAAGGGGTTCTTCGAAAGTGCTTACCTGAAAAAATACCGATGACTACGCTTGAAACAACGCTTACACCGTATGAAGCGCTGGGTGGCGCGCCCGCGCTGCAGCGCCTGGTGACTCGCTTTTATGCGCTCATGGACACGCTGCCCGAGGCCTATGCCGTGCGTCAAATGCACCCGGAAAGCCTCGCTGGCAGCGCCCAAAGCCTGTTCGAATTCCTGTCGGGCTGGTTTGGCGGGCCGTCGCTTTACATCGCCAGGAAAGGCCATCCGCGTTTGCGCATGCGCCACGCGCCTTATGCGGTGGACCAGCGCATGCGCGACGAGTGGATGCTCTGCATGACGCAAGCGCTTACCGAGCAGGTGGCCGACGTCGAAATGCGCGATGGATTGATCCGCACTTTCAGCAATATGGCAGATAACCTTATTAACACCGACGGTGGCGCTGGATGCGTTGCTGGCGTTGCGCACCGGGCGTGAAGCACCGGGCGTGAAGCACCGGGCGTGAAGCACCGGGGCGCCCGCCACAGGATAGCCATTGCCCCCTTACCTCCAGGAGACAAAGATGGACGCTTTCCAAGATCATTATTCTGAAAACGTGTCGCACTGTTACGGCTGCGGCACACTCAACGCGCACGGCCACCAGATCAAGACTGTCTGGGAAGGCGATGACAGCGTGACCCGGTTTCAGCCCGAGCCGTTTCACACTTCA
>Ga0172382_10009211_pt1 | contig 13528 bp, 26 predicted proteins | sample Leawel138RmetaG_FD_122245 | JGI IMG/M metagenome (GOLD analysis project Ga0172382, IMG submission 122245) | Leachate microbial communities from a municipal landfill in Southern Ontario, Canada - Leachate well 138R metaG | ecosystem: Engineered > Solid waste > Landfill > Unclassified | place...
AGCATTTTTTTCTGTTAATTAGATCATTCTAGAATTTGAACAACTTTCTGTATTGGTACCTTTTTTGACTACTTACTTTACTACTCTTACTACTACTACTACTACATCTTAGACTATATCCGTACACACACCTAACGTACCCAGGCTCAGTTGTCAATAAAATTAAATATCGCCATAGCGTAAAATAGCCCCATCACCCATATTCCTAAATCTGAAATTCGAAGGTAGCCTATGAATAAAGCATCTTGCATTTTATTCTTGCCTTCTAAGCTATTAAATCCTATAAAAACAAACAATAAATCAGTACCCCTGCTGAATTTTCAGCATTTTACGATATTAGCACCTCAGCCTTAATTTTCTCAAGCTCAGCGAGGTATTCTCGCATTTACTCGTAATAGCTAAAAATATCGCCCCCTTCCGGGAGCGATGTGTGAAAACTACACGTTAGACTGAAAAACCAGGACAGGTCGTAGGACAATCCGAACTTTAGAGTAACTCATAGTAATACCATCACACGAAACATAGGCCACTCCTTCAGTTGAACAGTTTGCTGTTCGGATTAAGGCTTTCGGAGCCTTTCTTAGGCTCGAATTTCTCTGGAACGCTCTCCCCGTCTTTGTCGTTAAGATAGGCAACCCGGTTTGCATATGCAGCATAAACGGCCTCATGGTCTAAGATGTCTAACCCGCCCTTTTTAAGTATTACTTCGTCATACACTTCGTCTGTTGTCAATGTGCTAAGTAACTCTTGGCCGGATGCAAATAGCCCGGACATGACGTTTTCAGTACTTCCCATGACGGCGCCACCCAGACCATTGCCGTCACGACTCAGGAACATCTTAGAAAACGCAGCATTGATATCATCGTCGGACATATCAGACACAGCTGCATACTCAGGGTCATAATTAAGCCTTATATTATCGACCACGCCTTGTATGTCGTCGGCGCAGATAAAAGCCAGATCAGCATTTAATATAGCCAGCATCTTTCGCTTGATCACGTCGGCACATAGCTTGCCGCAGTTTTCATGAAACACTTGCGACAATATCTTGCCTTGCCCCAGGATCATGCCTGGAACGTGCTTGGCGACTATCATGTGCATGGTGCCACCTTCACGACTTACGACTTTGTCTACGGCATCCATGGCAATTTTCAAAGCCAGAGCGTCGGTTGCATTATTCAAAGCTTTTAAATCAGCGGCGCTTGCCAGCAGTAAATTTACGTCGCTATACGCTTCGTCGATTTGCTTAAATATAGCGTCTAATATACGCATAGCCGTAGCCATAATTACTGATTCTGCAATATTCGAATCGTCGCTGGCCTTTATGGCCAAGTATCTTATGTATTTCATGGCAGATGCAGCCGATTTATCTTGCATGATAATGCCCGCGCTTTTCTTAAGGCTCGAGCTTATGTTATTGCTGCTATCATCTAAATCATCCGCCATAGCCGACAGGCCGTGCAGTATATTCTTATGTGTTGCCATGTTCGTGATTTTTATTAATCGCTCAGACGCATAATTACATAACGCTTCGATATCAGCGCTCGGATCTTCGGCCTTTTTGCGAATAATATTTGCCAAGTAATTTAATATGATAATATCGGCATCGGCGATGGGCTCGGTTTTATTACTATCCTTGGCGCTGTTTTTGCCAAAGTTATAATTCATATTCATGACACCGGCGACGCAAAAGATTAGCCTACCACTGAGGCTAAACACGTCTTTTATATTAACGTTGGCAGGCCAGTTTTTGTCGCTTTTAAGCTTATCAAACACGCTTACGACTCGGTTTAGTGCGTTGGCGACACAAGTTTTAATACCATTCTTAAACATCAGCAGCTCCATTCATGAAATTTATTTTTACTTTTTTGATTACTTTCTTGACCGTATCACGACGCTCGATTTCTGCAGCAGCAATGCTGCTTAAAAACAGCTCGTCGCAGGATAGTTTTAACTTCACGTTTTTACTGCGCTTGATACTATCATGCTTATCGGCTTTAAACTCATCACCGAACTTAAGCATTAGCAAATCACCGCACGTAGCTTTTACAGCATTCTCATCGATTTCGGCAAAGCTTTTGACCAGCAATCCCGTTTCTGCAATAACGCTTGCATACTGCGCCTGTGTGAGTGTGCCAGATATTATATCGGCTAATTCTGATTTAAGCTCAGCAGCGCGAGCAGCTATTTTTATGTATACTGGGTAATTATACTTATCCATGCACACGGCAAACAGGCAGCGTTCAATACGATCGATCGTCTGATTTATTATTTTGCTATCAGCATAATCGACGCCTTTACAGAAATCTAATACGCACTTTTCGGCATGTTCTCGAGATAATCTTTGTATAGCGTTTGTTATACTATCAGTGATCTCAGCACTAATGTAATTAATAGCTACGTCACTGCTGAGCCATGTTTGCTTGACGATCTCGTAAGATGCATTTGCCAGGTATTGCAACAGGCCTTTGGACAGGCTTTGCATTAAAGCGTTTATATGCTCAGGCCGGTCTTTATGAATCATATTAGCACTGATATCACGCATTAATTCACAAAGCGCATTTCGATACATGCTTATTTCAGAATCGTTTATCAGCATATTATCCGCCATTGACGTCATAACGCACATAAGCACGTCGCATTTTTCCGAATGCGTAATTTTACCAGCGCAATCCAAGCCTTCGTTTTTAAAGCGCATTAATATTTCGATACCGACCATTATGGCATCCATGAGATTATCGCTTTTGTTTATAAATCCCGGACAAATCGGCGCGTCGTCTTCGCGATAATAATTCATGGCGATATTCGCAGCCAAGGGCCCGATTATCAAATAATCTTTATTGACACTGGCATCATAAATATTTAGATTAAATAAGGCCTTGGCCATGGCGCTTATAAAGATATTAATATAAATATTATCCGGCACACCGCGCATTTGCTTTAAAATCTCTCGCTTAATTTCATCTGGCAAACTATCCAAGTCATCCATGCTGGTGATTTTCGTAACTGTCTTTCCCATAAAAACGCCTTTCGGTTTAATTTAAAAGCGCCCGAGGGCTTTGTATCGCCCCCGGGCCAGGACATAAAGCTAAATAAAACACAGCACTTACATGGCATACGCCTGTTTATATTTTAAATACAAACTTGCGTACAGCAGCTTTCTTGGTGTTATTGCACTTAGCATATTATCGTCAGCATAATAACGCGCTTCACACAAACAACTAGCACCGTGGGCCGCAATTTTCAGCAAAATTTCCATCTCCCTGATTCTCCTTTGGATTGCAGATAGAGAGATGCCATAGATGCTGCTGCGTTTTATTTAATCTTTCGAGAGTGATTCGATTTCGAAATTTACTTGCTTTTCGATGGCCTGTAAATCATTAAGCGTTAACGCTAATACACGATGTGCCTCGAGTAAATTTATGATATAGCTCTGATCCCAATCATAGCAATCATATATCTCTCTTATTATCGCCGTGATAATCGTATCGCCGGCCTGGTCACAATCATCGTGAAGCTTCGAATTATTCCAGTCCCATATGTCATCGATAATATCAACTGGGTATGAGGCTTTGATTATTTTAATAATTTTATTTAGATTCTCATCAGCCATTTTCGCCTCCAAATAACTTCATGTCTTGCTGTTGTTGCTTAAATTCAGGCAAATAGCTTACTAAGCTTTTACCATTTAGCTTTGCGAGTTTGCACGCTGAGTGCAAATCTGCATGCGTAAAGCCGTCGGTTTCCATGATTAATTGCGATATAAAATTTCGAGCGCCGGTATTATATTTAGTGTCTAACCGCAACAAGATGCTTTCCCGCTCTTCCAACGAGGGAGCTGTAAGCATCATTTTTATATCGCATCGGCCTGAGCGTATTAGTGCTGGATTTAAATTAACAGAATTTGCTGTCATGACGGCAATATCGTAGCAGTTAGTGTCTAAAAATTGCAATATGGCCTGTATCCTATCAGTCTTACCATCGTCGTAAGAATCCGCGTCTATTTCTTCGAATATAATGATTTTCGGAATTCCTGTTATTTTAATTAAGAAAGCCACTAAGGCATCTGTTGGCTTATAATCGACACGGATTACAAGCCCGTGCATATCACATATAGCCGCCATTGCCGCACTGCTTTTACCGACGCCTGGGATGCCATATAATAATATGCCGCATTTCTCTTTATTTATTATTGCGGCTTGCATTACAGTCGCCAATTTATCTTTGACATCTTTGCGATACAGCTCCGGGCAGGTCAGATCCTGGTGCAGCGTTTTTAAGTAATCACAGTCGTCCCATATCAGGCCTTTGACGATCAGCATCTGGTCTTTGAACGATAATATATATGCATCGTGCATAGCAAATATCAGACTCTTTGCTAAATCTGCGCTACAGTTATTAAGTGGTGCATACACTCTGATTAGACCGTTACTCTTCATCCAGTATATGCTTAGGGCTGAGTCGTTCAAATACACAGAGAATAACACATCGCGCAAAAGTAACTGCTGACTGGCCTTCTCTAGAAATTCGCCTAGATAGCTTTTGTCACTGTCGTTGTCACTGGCCAATATAGCGTCTAAGATTTTATAATTAGCTACGATATAGGCTAAGAAACGATCTTCACTGGCAAATGCCTTCATTGGTATGTCATAATATTCGTATGCATAGCAGCCAGACTTATCCAAGAAGCGTCTACGACTAGCCTCGCCGCTAATTTCCTGCATATTAGGTCTGAAAGCGTGGCTTAAAATTCCAAGCACGCCGGATAGCCCGTCGATTAATAGCTGAAAATAGACAGCGTATTTTAACGCAGCTGTAATTATTTTATGTTGTGATATTTTAATACTCGACAAAGCTGCGGCACCCATACTGATGTTCTGACACGCCTCAGACATCACACTCAGTGCCGATTTGATCTTATCTAAAACATCCCATATATTTCCCGCATGCTTATATGTTACAGGCTCGACCATGCTGACACGCTCTGATCGTTTATTAGTAAAATATTTAAATAAATTAACCAGCATTATCAGACTCCAGGCTATCATCGGTTTCGAGCAAATCCTCGGTTTCTAGCAAATCCTCGGTTTCTAGCAAATTAATTTCGCTCGGTGAAAACACGCTGCCACAGTTATCACAGATAATTCGCATGGCATTATTATCATAAAATATCTCAGCTGTACAGCCTGGGCAACGAGCATGGATCGCACACATAGTAAACTACCTCCCTATAAATATTATCTTACTTATAACGTTTTTGAGCTTATATTTTGCGCATAAATAGCTAAAAAATATTTCCATGTGCTCAATTGTTTTGTCGAGCACGTTACGGGCGATTGCAATTCGTCCGGCAGGCAGCGTTTATCACCGCTATACGGTTTTTACGAGATCCGAACTCTTACGACAAATAGCTTGCCTGCGTGGCACGCATGTCGTAGCCGGCTTTCCGCCGACGGCTACATTTTTACAGGCTGTAGCCATCACCTGAAGCAGTTGCTTTTTTATATTATACTGCACGCGCATTTGCTTAATACGTGCAGATTTTAGAACAAACAAGCATCGAGCTTGTATCTTAATCTGCGCTGGCTGTGCCTGCGGCAGAAAGATAAAGCTTTTTATAATGCTTGTTAATATACTTATGACATAAAAAACTCTGTTTTTTATAGATAAAAATGACATAAAAAACTCTGTTTTTTATAGATAAAAAAAGTCGGCTGGCTTCAAACCCGGCCGACAAAACAAAAGGAGGCTGCATGTATCTAATATTTTTTATATAAAATGGCCCGATACCCAGAACCCCAGCCAGACTCAAAATCATCCATTATTTTTCTGGCAGTAGCTACATCTCCAGGCTTGTAATAGCCCCAATGTTCCCGCCGGCTGTCGTGAGGCCAGCCTTTTTTGAGTATGCGTATTTTCACGCCTTTAGTTTTTAGCATTTTTAAGCACGTCATGGCATAGCCTGCGTCGATATTCAAATCGCTTACTAAATCATGAAATCGTAAATATTCTCCTACAGGCTGTCTCTCGACGTAATTAAAGACAGCTTCTAAATGCACTTTATAACCTTTCGTGCGCTTGCTTTTAGACGGCTTTAATTTTATTTTATACTTGCCCGGACCGCGATCGCAGCAGACCAGACCACATCTAGAATATTTAGCTACTCGACTCTGTCTCATAGCTATCGTTATCGTCGTAAGCGCTGTATTCGTCGCGATCGTAGCCGTCGTCTGTATATTCGTCGTCAATAAATTCTTCGGTATCCGGCCAGACACCATCGTCGTAGCCACAAAGGCAGGCACCGATTTTAAAAGCTTTCTCATAGCTTAGATTCTTACGCTGCACGCTGCCACAAGCCTCACATACTTTCATAGTTTATCTCCTATTAATCGTCATTATTAGGGTCGTAATTTACCGAGAACGGATCATCGGCATCATAGTCTGTCTGACTCCAGTCAGTCCCGAACTCGTCTATGTCGTTATCATATGGATCGTGATCAGGGTGAAAAGGATCGTAGTCATCGTACATAATAAACCTCCTAAGATAAGTATTTTACTTATAACAGATTTTAAAATTAAATAGCTAAAAAAATAGCCCTGGCGGTGGCGCGCCCGGACTATGAAAAATGTAAACGTCACTTTACTTTTTTAGCCTTCGAAGTCATCTTTTGAATACCGACCATCTCCGGGCTCGGTATCCCAGTCACGGCTCTTGCCTGAGTCAGCATCACCAGAATCGTAATCGTCGTCATCGGGCCATGGATACGCATTACACATACGTTAAACCTCCTAAGATAAGTATTTTACTTATAACAGATTTTAAAATTAAATAGCTAAAAAATAAAAGCCGGCGCCTTGCTTAGTCCGTCTGCCGGCGGCAACGGATAAGAGAAAATATTAAATCTTCTCTCGCATTATACTTATACCCGAAAGCGCCCTAGACTTAAGCCCAGCCTAATTTCAAATCGCGCAAGTTCGTTAGCGCCGATGTATAATTTGCATAATTATCCCAGTCGCTATTGCAATTATACACGACACGCACGCTATTATAATGGCTGTGATTAGCGTCAGCCGCAAAGCCTGGGATTTCTTTTATAATGCCGTTTTCAAATCGATCGCTGCCATAATGCTCGGGCTGATAGCATACTTTATCACCGACTTTAAGATCAAGCAATTTTAGCATAGCTAAACTCCTTAAGATAATTATTATGCTTATAACGTTTTTATGGCTAAAAAATACATAGCTAAAAAAAATCCGCGCAGCCTCCACGCTGGCGGACTTTTCGTTCTGAAAGGTCACAGACTGAGGATCTGGTCTCTGAGAGCCTTCTTTTCATTTCTTGACTTGCGATCTTTCTTTTCCTGAACTACGATATCAAGCACTCCGTCGATTCCGTTTGCCTGGCTCAGTTTGGTGTTGAGTGCAGATTTTTCAGCGGATTCTTCGGCGATGTTTGCGGTAGCTTCAGAGTAAGAACGAACGAAAGGATTGAAAATTTTGGTAAGGATACTCATGGGATTATCTCCTTTGTAATTGTAAATCTCTTTAGAACTATTATACTTATGACATAAAAATATAAAAATTTAAGGGCCAAATTCTTTCCCCTTACAGGGTACTCTTACCATACTTATAGCAAAAATTTAGTTAATTTTTAGCCCCGTATTTTAGGGGGTTTTTAGGGCATAAACACAGTTTTATAAACGAGTACATTTATGCTAAAAAAATAAGCGCCGGTTAGGGCGCCTGTATTATTAGCATTTACCAAAAATGCACATTTATAAGCCCAGTTTTTTCCACATGGGCTTTATAAATATCTTCTGCAGCACTAGTTAATAGGCCTCTGTTACTAGGCGAGTACTGAGATAATGATGTTATTTTTAATAACGCCTCGTGTGCGATGTCGCTCAACACGGCCTGGTCTTTTTCAGGACCGTCATGCAGCTTTCCTCTAAGCTCATCTAAGTGCTCTTCCGATAGCTGCCCTCGCACGCTTGCTGCCATTTGCAACAATATATTTACATTTACTCTGGCTATATCTGACATATTAATATTCCTTTCATACGTACTCGTGCAGTCTTTAAACGTATTCAGCATTAAAGAAGCCATTGTCCTCGACTTTGACTTCTTCAAGAGAATACAGCATATCGTTTAATTCGATATACCCCGGCAGCTCTGGATATATTTTACCTTCCATCTCATAGCCGCCGTCGACTTTGTACCCAGCAAGCGTAAAGCCGGCGCACGTTCCCGGCGCAAAGCTAGTCAGCAGCATGGGCTTGTCAGTCTCTTTTTCCGGAGCTAGCGCTCGTACGAAATTAACTTGCATCTTCTTTAATCTCCTTCGAGTTATCGAATATCCGAAAATATTTCATGCCATCGACGCCCGGGTTGCAGAATATCAACGTAAGCTTTTCACCGCGATATACATGATTTGTGTAAAATCTTTGCTTATATATCTCGTCGATGTAATAAGCGCCGCCGTCGCCATCAAAATCTTCGAGATTTTTAGCATACTTGAGCTTATCCTCGTTAATTTCCCAAACATAGTCGGTTTTATCGTCGATCGGGTAAATCACCCAGTCCTCGACGAAGCCTACATGATCGTAAATCGCCTGCAACGCTGCGTTATAATTTTGCATTATGCCTGACATACTATCTCCTTAGTCTATAATCGTGGCTGCAATAAATTTATCCGGGCCGTTTAGAAATTCGTCGGTAAATTGCTCGACAGCGCGTAAGTCGACAAAGGCTACCCAGCCGTCGGATCGCACAGCAACCATCGCAAGCATAAAGCCGCGAGGCTCGATCAGGCAGCCTATGAGGCTGCCGGTTTCTTCGTCACCGCACCATATGATATAGCGCAGCTTATTATGAAATACTTGCATGCATCCTCCCTTTTACTTAGTCCACACGGTTAGCTCAGAAATCATACGGTCATAGGCCTCGTATAGTTCATCTCTATCTTTTCCAGAGAGTATTAATGGCCACGCTTCATGGTCAGCTATCCAGAAATCGACGAGCCATTTTTTACCAATTAGTTTGATGGCTTTTAGATAAATTGCCGCTAGTCTACGCATCCTTCCTTTGTTGTAATCTGGCCGGGGGCCATGGAAGTATGCGCAGGATATATTAATAGCCACATCCCGCGTAATAACTCTGTCTACACGCTCAATGCTTTTTCTCCTAAGATCGTGGTACATACCGTGGCGACATATTGCCGAGGACACACGATGGAACATTCTGAAGATCAATTCCAGTGCGTGTTCTGGAGTTCCCATCTCAGAATTTGCTATCTTTTTTTTATCTAACTCTCGAACGTTACCCGGAAGGATTACGTCTTTATTTTTAATAAAGGATTTAAAACTCTCCATCCTAGATTTGTATACCTGTGCTAATCTTCCTTCGCACCTATCTTTTATTTTTTTATTAAAAATTTCGGACTTGGCTTTTTTTATTGCCAGGACTTCCTTTCTAGCATTCTTCTCAGCCATGCACTCAGGACAGTCACAATTAACACACCACCCCTGTCTTCTTAACATGAGTGTCTCCTTTTTAGCTAAATTATTTTGCGAGAAAATAAAGCAGGGCCCCGCTGTTAAGCGAGACCCTGCTGTAAATTTAATTACCAGCCCATGTTGTATAGGCTTACCAGCCCATGAGCGCCATTCCGACGGCCTGTATATGTGGGTTTGCATGCTCTCTGAAAGCCTTCGAGCCTTCGAATGCGCCAGCACGATCTTTTTCGATATAGGCCAGTACGGTCTTCACCAGCTCAGGCTCAAGGCCTGAGACGTGCATGCACTCCAGCGCTTCTCGTACAACTCCGTGCTGGGACTTGGCCCAGAAGACCAGCTTGAAAATTTGCGCCATGTCGGCCTTGGTATTTTTCTTGCAATATGCAGCTATGGCCGTTTGAAGCAACTTTTCCGGGTTTACATTCCCGGTCTCCAGCGTGGCCTTAATGCATTGCAGTGCACCGATAATATCAACATTGCCGGGCGTGAAATATTTTGCCGAGAAATCTTCAACAGCGTTTTGATATTCTTCGGCCTCACGTTCTTTGGCGTTTTTGGGCTTATTTATTTTAATCGGGTTTGCAGCCACGGCCTGTGTAGCCTGGGCAGTCTGAGGAGCCTGGGCAGTCTGAGGAGCCTGGGCAGTCTGAGGAGCCTGGGCAGTCTGAGGGGCCTGGGCAGTCTGAGGGGCCTGGGCAGCAGTCTGTATGGCCCTCAGCTCACCGAGTATGCTCTGCGACACACCATCGAATTTCTGAGCGAAATCAGCAATAATTCGATTCGTATCTGCAAGTTTACCAGTTAGTTCTGATATTTGCTTTTCAGCCTTATTAAGTCGGACGATAGCGTCACCGATGCGAGGATCTGAATTAGGCATGATGGCCTCCTTTTGATTTGTTAATTTGGCATGCCGCTTGGTAATCGCGGCTTCGACTTGGGCATTCTGCATGCCCGGAACAAAATCGCCATCGTACGTGTAAAGCAGCTCGTGCCGAATTAAATACCAGCAGTACCAGATCGGGAGCTTATCCACGTAATAGCGATTTAATAAACGCTGCATCCTGTATAATAATTCATCGATCTTCTCGCCGGATGCGTAAGCGAGAAAGAGCTTATCAAGCAACGCAGCTAACTTATCGAGCTGATAATTAGTGACATTCAGCTCGACAGCATCTAAGATCGCAGCGTCAAATAAGGGCCTGTATGTGTATATGAACAGCGCGGCTTTAACGGCTTTTTCTCGATCAAGCTCGGCCGGGCAATTAGCAGCTGCGAAGTATGCCACCCGGCCTTCGTCCAAGACTTCACTTACATCGTACAAATGCGCAGCGTGTGCGATGAACGAAAAAGGCTTGCTGGTATCGAGGGTGATGTCAGTCATAAGCATCCTCCTTCGCATCGTTGCAGAAATACGTGTAGCAGTAATCCCGGCCCAAGCTTTTAATGCGACGCTCAAGTTTGACTTTATAAGGCACGAAAATCTCCCGGCACTCGAGTACATAATATTGCCCGACTTTTGCAATAATGCTATCGCCATCTTCGACAGAGACCCGGCCCGTGTTCGTATCAGCCGTAATTCGAAGCTGACGTATTCCGATAGCAGCGGGGAGGCCGGTGTTAAAATTTTGATTAGCCCGCAGCGACTCGACATAGGCTGAGAATAAAATCTCTGTCGATTCGCCATTAACGGCTGGCACCTCTGGCTGGCGTGCTGCGAAATAGTTCCAGCCGTTGGTTCCCTGCTCGTACGACTCGAAATTGCCGCAGGGCAAGCGGCGGAAAATAATTATGCGGCTCATGATATTTCTCCTGTAGCGTATTTAGACGCCAGTATGAAAAGCTGCTGCTTGAGGTTCAGTCCCTCGTGGTCCGGAACATCGATACTTTCGAGTGCGCATCGGATAAATTGCGGATAAGCAGCGGATACGGCGCCGAGAAAAGATTCGCGTTCGATGCACGCCAGGACGGCTGGTAAGTGCGTCAGATCTTCGGCGGGCATCATAGCCAATTCGTTACAGGATCTCGCACTAAGTTCAGATATTCGCATAGCTTTACCTCCTATGCTTAGGTCGAACTAACCGATTGGTTACGGTCTCGGATTAATAAAAATTTATAGCCCGAGGGAATCGGTTTGGAGGTAAGTGCATGACTCAACCCCGGGCTAAATTTCGTATAAGCACAAATTGCCGAACGCATTTTATTCATAGCTATTTTTAGCTAAGAATTGCATTCGGCAATCTGTCAGAAAAGAATTTTAATTTCTCTTCTGACTACTATACTTATACCTGAATTTGTGATAATATTTATGGCTAAAAAAGAGCTGAATCTCAGCCCTTAGCAACGTTTACCAGCCATTTAAAATCAAATAATCATTAGCCCAATCAAACGTGCTATAGATATATGCGATATTAAATATCTGATATTCGAACATCCAAGATCGCGCTATTATGCCATCTCGATTGCTTAAATCTTGCTCTAAGTAATACGGCCTGACGCCGAATTTAATATTATCCTGTCCCCACTCTTGAACTTTGCGCGCAATATGCGATAGCCGTTCAGCATCGCTGCCAGCAAATAATTCGTCATACATAGCAGCTACACGCCGATGATACTCGTCGATTATTTCAATTAGGCCAGACTTGCTTACGATTAAAAACTCGCCTTCACAGGCTTCATAGCAGTCAAAGCTATAAAATTCTGAGACATCATTAGGCCGGTAGCTCTCGCTACCCAGGCATAATAATTCTTCGTGAAAGTCCGGCCTGTATATGCTGTGCTCGCTGCCATTAAGCAAAGCATACACGGTCTCGAAATCTTTATTTATAAATAATTCACGCGAGCTTTTTGATACGCGGCCGAGTCTTGTTCGGTAGCCCACTATTTTTTCTCGCTTTCTGATTGCGCGGTCAATGTAGATTCGGTCAACACAGACTCAAGCTTATAACGCAATTTGCAATTAGGACACTCGAAACCTTGGACAGCTATAACGACTTTGGAGGCTGATTCCGGCATAGCTTTTTTGTACCTCACAAAGCTCTCTCCTATGATTATCAAGGATAAGACGACGAATGCGCCAATTAGCAAAATCATTAACCCCTTCTCGTGACTTTCCATCTTTCATCTCCTTTATGCCTCGCGCTGTATGGCGCGTAGCGCTTTAATTTGCGCTTTTAACTCGCTGCTCGAACCATCTAATGCGTTAATAATAACATTAAGCATTTTGACAGCATCGATATCATCGTCGAATTCTGCATGCATAGTATTTATTATTGCTTCTAATGCAGTTATGCAGCTATTAAACACCTTGCCCTTTAGATTTATTTGATTGCGGTAATAATTAAGTTTATCTACGCGAAGTGTTAAATGACTGGCCTCCCAGCCAACGCGTGTTTTTATATGCAATATACGCTTATGTAACTTCTCGCATTCGTTTATTAACCCGTGCTTGGATAAACTTCGTATGCGCTTTTTCACGCTATTAGACAGGTCGATTATATTAATCCCACCAGGCATATAAGCCTCCTTGTGTTTGTAATTCATCGGCATGCTTGCATAGTTCGATAAAGTCGCTTAGCGCGCTTTTATCTACGAACTCAGAGGCCAAGGCTATGCCCTCGATGCTGACCCGAGTATCATCACGGCCCGGTGACACAACGTAGCCGTGCGCCGTGGCATTTATATGCAGCTGCATAAATTCGTAAAATTCTTTTACGCTTGGACTGTCGTTTTGGCATTCGTCTAATTCGATTAAATTATTATCGATTAACTCATACAATTGTGAGTAGCTAAGATTTTCGAAATATTTAATTTCATTAGGCTCCCACAGCTGCATGCTGCCGAATATAATCTTATCTCGTAGTACAAATTCATCTAAATCAATATCAGGGCTGCAATCCGGCATATTCTTTCTCCTTGGAATCCAGCCAATCGAATAACACATCGTTATGTATAATCACGCCGTATGTTTCTTGGTTGTCAGAAATAGCCTCGTAAGGCTCGACGTCAGTGAAAA
>Ga0172382_10009212_pt1 | contig 13526 bp, 11 predicted proteins | sample Leawel138RmetaG_FD_122245 | JGI IMG/M metagenome (GOLD analysis project Ga0172382, IMG submission 122245) | Leachate microbial communities from a municipal landfill in Southern Ontario, Canada - Leachate well 138R metaG | ecosystem: Engineered > Solid waste > Landfill > Unclassified | place...
ATTTTGCTCGCCAATCGGCGGGCTGTTTTTTTTGCCGTAGCAGTATCTTTTAACGATTACAAGGCAAATCGTTAAAAGATGCACACCCCCAGAGGTCTAATCGTTAAAAATAAACACTTAACAGCCGCAAGTTCGTGTCAAGTATCCTCCGAAAACGGCAGCTCTAAAACACCAACTATTGCTACAAGACAAAAAGCACAAAGCCCGAAAGTGGCTTAAATCAAGCACTTTCGGGCAAACAAAAAACCACCTGCTGACAAAACTCCTTTTATCAATAGATGGTATTTGATTTGGTGCAACGCTATTGATAACATCTAGCAGTTCTGCATAGTCACCCTCTGTTAAATAAAGGACAGTGCCATCTTCTTCAATTTTTAGCTGTTCTTCTGCACCTTGTAGGTCTGTTATGTCTGGGTATTCATCACATATCCAAGTAGATGATATAGGAGCTTTTGTAGAAGCCATCTTATAGATAGAGGTAAAGTAACTTTCAAGGACCTCAACATTGGTATCGAATTTATCACCATCTCCACCGGTAAATGTAGCTATCATCTTATCGTATTGCGTCACAGTCGCTGCTAGAGTGTCAGCAATAGAATCTTTGGTCTCAAACCTAAATTTGTTTACATGGTGGTAGTTATTGTAGTAGAACAACCTCTCCGGCTCTTTTAAGGCATCTCCGCTACTCTCTAAACTGAAGTAGGTGGTTAACATGCTATCAGTAAAATCTAAGACTTCTCCAGTATCAGCGACAGGTAGAAAATAGTCACTAAAATTCACTCGTTGCTGATACAGAGTAAGCACTGATACGGATTCCTCCGTCTACAGTATAGAACCTAGCTCCAGTTACTAAGAGATGGTTGTAGATCTCATTACCTTTGACTAAGACATTCTTCTCGTTACCATTGGCACTTATACCCTGCTTTACCGAAACACCTAACGAGAATTAGATGCTGAATCCGATATAAATTCTTTTATTCTTACAGTTTGTTTCTCAATTTCTATTGTTCTTTACCTCGTTATGAGTTACAATACATAATGAGGAGAGCAGATATGGCAATTGTCCACCAGAAGGATAAACGGTCGGGAATCACCTACGCGTATGAATCCACATCGTACTGGGTCAAGGAACTCAAACAATCTAGGAGCAAACGGGTTCTCATCGGACGTGTAGACGATGTCACCGGTGAGATCATCCCGACCGATGGCAGGGTCAGGAACAAGCTAGTTGTCGAGGCTAAAGCCGAAGTACTTCCCAAAAGATCTTTCTACGGTGCCACCTACCTGTTCGACTGTATTGGCAAGAGATTGGGCATCACTTCGGCACTGAAGACCATCTTCCCCCAATCCTATAGGCAGATTCTTTCCATCGTGTACTTTCTGCTCCTAGAAGATCGTACTGCGCTCTCAAGGTTTGCCAAATGGTCTCATACGCACCATCATCCATTCGGCAAGGACATCCCTTCACAGAGAAGCAGCGAGCTTTTCGCAGCAGTGGAGGAATCACACCGGCAACAGTTCTTCTCAATCCTCAAGAAACGGAAGGTTGACGGCGAGTACTGGGCGTATGACACCACCAGCATCTCCAGCTACTCGCAACAGCTGAAGCAGGTCAAATACGGAAAGAACAAGGAGCATGACAAACTGCCGCAGATCAATCTCGCCTTGGTGTTCGGCAGCACGTCCCAGCTTCCGTACTACTACCGGCAGCTTGCTGGTAATATTCCCGACTCGAAAACACTGAGTCCCTTGCTAAATGATCTCAGGGATGCAGGGTATGAGAAGGTCTCGTTGGTCTTGGACCGGGGTTTCTACAGCAAGGAGAACATCGATGCCCTGTATAAAGAGCACCTCAAGTTCCTGATGTCGGTTTCCATGGGACTCAAGTTCCTGCGGAACAACCTTGAACCGTTGTATGATGGATTTAGGAGTTTTGACCACTACAACAGCGCCTACGAGCTCTACCACCATAGTGTACGCACCACATGGGACTATGAGCAGGTGCGTCCCTACAAGAACGATGTCATCTCCGAAGAGAGAAGGATCTACATCCATTATTTCTTCAACATTGACAAAGCCGCCGAGGATGAGAAGGCCTTTGACCTTCAGTTGATTACGTTGCGGGACGAACTGGAAAGCGGCAAACGTGTTCCTGAGCATGAGAAACAGTACACGAAATATTTCACCATTACCTCCACACCCAAGCGAGGGACCAAGGCGGCAGTCATACCCGAAGCAGTAGCGAAAGCTAAGAGATACCATGGGTTCTTCGCCCTCATCAGCAACCAGAAGATGGATGCAATCGAGGCACTCCAGCTCTACAGGAACAAGGATGTCGTGGAGAAGGCCTTCAACGATCTTAAGGATCGTTTGGGCATGAGACGAACCCTTGTCTCTTCTCAGAAGAGTCTGGAGGGCAAACTGTTCGTCCAGTTCATCGCGCTGATCTATGTCTCGTACATCAAGAAGAAGATGCAGGATGGGAACCTGTTCTCCTCCTACTCAATTCAGAGCCTGCTCGATACGCTAGATGTCATCGACTGTGTCCAGATGCCCGGAAAGCGACTCCGTTGCGGCGAACTTCTGGAAAAGCAGAAGGTGATTTATGAGAAGCTAGGCTTCAGTCCGCCATCCTCGTTATGAGTCGCGGGAATCCAGGTGGTAACGCCGTCTGCCCCATCAACGACAGAGATCATGGCTAAACCTATTGTTTTAGAGGCAACCTCCCAGCTCCCCTCTCCTAAGTCCTCTATGGTAACGGTGACACTAATAGTCTTATTTGAACTATCTTCGGTCACTTTGTAAGTATCATTGGTGCTTAGGGTAGTGGCGGGTTCTTCTTTGTGGAACCACTTAATAGCTACTTCAAGATCTTCGCTGTCGGTATCAAGATAAGTGTTATCATCTAACTTAATCTTCACCTTTATCTCCTGATCCACCGCAGGAGTTAGCACAAGGGTGAGGTTGTCATCCTTGTCGACAACTTCTAGTGTGAATCCACGCTCATCATCTTGGTCCCCTGGTTCTGTTAGTTCATTTGGACAACTGACAATAAACAGTAGAGCTGCTACAGCTAGTAGCATGAACAATACAAAAACTACTCTCTTTCGCATACCTTCCTCCAACTTTATAACATTGCGTGGAATGTAATAACTACTTCTGGAGGGTACAAGCCTTTTTAGGGAAATAGTAGTTTATTTCTAGTTATAATAATTAATTACCAGTAATTAGGGTTAAATTAAGCACCCCCGGCTGGGGGTGCTTAGTTAATTTAGAAAGCTCCTTCGTAGAACTCTTCAACTTTAGACCAGTCGAGAACACTCCAGAAAGCTTTAACGTAGTCGCCCCTCACGTTCTTATATTTCAAGTAGTAGGCGTGCTCCCAGACATCGATTCCTAGGATGGGGATATGCCCATTTCTTTCCATTAGGGGGTTGTCTTGGTTAGGGGTACTTGAAGTGTAGAGTTTACCGCTACTATCGGTGGAGAGCCAAGCCCAGCCCGAACCAAAGCGGGTATTGGCTAATCTAGTGAGCTCCTCTTGGAGGTTAGCCAGGGACCCAAAGGTCTCATTGATCGCTTCTGCTAATTCTCCCTGGGGCTCTTTGGTCCCCTTGGGTGACATAATTGAGAAGTAGAGATTGTGGTTCCAAAAACCACCTCCGTTGTTACGGACGGTGTTTCTAAGGGCAATATCATCAATCTCATCGAGTTTGGCCAAGATATCTTCAGCCAACATCTGGTCAAATTGGGGGAGACTACTCAAGGCTGTGTTGAAATTGTTGGTGTAAGCAGCGTGGTGCTTAGTGTAGTGGGTCTCCATTGTTAGAGCATCAATGTAGGGCTCTAATGCGTCATACTTATAGGGAAGGGTAATTTGTTTGAACATCTTATTCTCCATTGGCAGAGCTCTTGAGGATATCTTCACTTAGAAGAGTAGCCAACGCATCCAACTCCCCCTCACGCTCTGCTTTCAAGGAGGAGAGGATATCAAGAGGTTCACCTAAAACCTCAATCTCTTTCATTTGACCCAGAAGTCCCTGCATCGTCTTAATAGCTGCAGAGGCCCAGGTATGATTCCCTATTAAAACTCCCCGCCTCTTCTGGTAGTTGAGGAGAGCCAACTCTCTTAGGAGCGACTCAAAGGGGAGGTAAAGGTGCATGTTGTAGGTGGGGGAAGCAAAGACAAAGTGACTGTACTTAAAGAGGTCGCTAACTATAAAGGAGGGTTCACTCTTAGAGACATCCCATATCCTAATATCTTTGACTCCCCTCTGGGCTAACTTGTTAGCCAAGGCGAAGACCACATGTTCAGTATTGCCATACATTGAAGCGTAGGCTAGCACCACTCCCCTCTTCTCTGGGGTGTAGGTGCTCCACTTATTGTAGAGACTTAAGATTATCTCTAAATCTTTTCTCCAGAGTGGTCCGTGTAGGGGGAAGATCATTTTAATCTTATCTAAAGGTAATCGCTTAAAGATAGCCTGCACTTGGGAGCCGTAACGCCCCACTATATTGGCATAGTAGCGCCGCGTCTCATCTAGGAAGAGGGAGGGCCAGTCAACTTCATCGGCAAAGAGATTCCCCCTTAAGAGACCAAAAGAGCCAAAGGCGTCGGCACTGAAGAGGATCCCTTGGCTCTCTTCAAAGGTAAACATCACCTCAGGCCAGTGGACCATGGGTGCCATGTAGAGCTTAAGGGTGTGCTTGCCAATATTGAGGGTGTCACCCTCTTTAACAACGAGTGAGTTCTTAGAGAGGTCGCTCTTGTAGTACTGAGAGAAGAAATCAAAGGTCTTTTTATTGCCTACTACGGTCACTTCGGGGTGGAGGCGTAAAATAGCCTCTATGTTGGCACAGTGGTCGCTCTCCATGTGGTTAATAACGAGGTAGTCTAAAGGTCTCCCCTTTAAGACCCCCGCTATATTCTCTAAGTACTGCTCACTAATGGCGCGGTCAACTGTATCAAGAAGGACTGTCTTCTCATCGACTATAAGGTAGGAGTTATAAGAGACTCCTTGGGGAAGAGCAAACATGTTTTCAAAGCGCTCTAGGCGGTTATCATTACCTCCAACCCAATAAACTTGATTAGCAACCTCTCTGGTGATATGCACATTAGCCTCCTCTATTAGTGTTCTGGGTAAATATAATGAGGATGGAGGCTTTAGGCAAACTGGGGAGTGTGGTAGATTAGCTCAAAAGATGAACCAAGTGGAGTAGCTATGAAAGAGACTAAAGTAGTTATTATGCACAATTTTGAGAGGGAAGAGATCTACAACGTCATGCGAGCTGTAAAGGCAGTAATGGAAGGCAAGGGCGAAGTGGCCTTCGCCGTTACCACTGAGAACTCCCTAACCATGAAGTTGGGAGAGGTTGTCAGTGAGGTGGCTAGCGACCATGCCTACATGAAGGCTAACCCACCTCAAAAAAATAATGATTAAAACTTAGCTTTGACAGTAATGCCCACTCTCGTGTTATATAAGGCCATAATTTCAAAGAAAGCGTTCTCTTCAGGACCAGCAATCAAAGTAGGAATGTCTAAGAAGTGACGCGCTTCAACTCCAATCCCCAGCATAGGCAAGATGTTGAAATCTAACCCAACACGGACACTCAGCAAAACCTCCTCCTCAAAAACGAATTTGTCCTTTCCTACAGTCATTCGGTAAGCGGGACCAATTGCTAAATAGGGCTCAACCAAGCCAAAGGGGTAGCGGAATACTCCGTCAGCTCCCACTTCTAATAAAAAATCACCACTCTCTAGGCTCTCAGCGAATGGCGCGAAAACAGCAACATCAGCCGATATACCAAACCACTTGCAGGGATACCCTGTTATACGTATTCCAGGAGTATATTGGGCTAACCCCCCTTCTTCCACCGCCATAAAAGAGAGAACACTGTAAGTGTTATTCAATCCGATATCAAAGACACTTGGAATAGCAGCACCTAAAGAGAAGCTGCCAACCAACACTATGATTGCTATAACGATTAATACCTTTTTGTTCATAGGAATGCCTCCATCCTTTTCAGTTTACTAGTAATTCATACTATCAAACCAAGGGGCGTCAAGCAATTGAAATCGATGCTAATACCCCTTTGTTATCTAAAATTCTTTTCTTTCTTGCCTTTCCATCCATTAGTCGTAATAGATGTCTTAATGATTAAGAGAAAAACTGTGATTTAATTTTTATAGCTTTAGTGGGTCAATCGCAACGCCTATCTAAAAAGGACTGACAAAGTATTTCTACTGCAACCTACACAATCCTCTTCGAAGCCACACTCTCTGCACAATTCCAATTGACTAATCAAACAAGAAATTTCTGTGTAAGAGCAATTTTCTGGTTTTTGTTTCAACTTTTCTAATAATTTGGAAGCATGTTTTAAAGCTCTTGCTAACTTTCCATCTTCTTCCATCATTTTAAAAACTTTTTCTTTTGACAAAAACTCTTTCGTCTTTTCATAATTTTTAATGTATTTCTCAAGTGCCCTCACCACCTCTTGGCAACTTGAATATCCTTTATCGCTGGTGTAATCCATAAAATGGAGAAAAAACCAGAATTCTATACAAGGGTTACTGGTTATTGGAATAATTGATTTTGGTAATTTTTTACAAATATTTTTGAATTTTTGTAGCTGATTATTATACTTAATTGAATCAATATCCAAGATGCAGAAAGCAAGGTCATAACCTGAACTAATTAGCCTTCTTGCACTAGCAAAGATATTTTCAAAATCTGTATGCTTAGGCAGTTCAGGAGCCAACTTAAAATTATAGCACCTATCCTGTCTTAAATATGTAAATTAACACCATTCTGTAATACCTTCCCCAATAATCGCAATGGTTTTTTTCAGCTTCTTCTTATGATTCTTCTTACTCATCTTCCTCTCCCTCTATTAAGGGAGAACCTAAGACAGGAACCCCTCCTAACTTACCTGCTCTATAGAAATTCCCTAAGTTGTGGTTCTTGTGAAGTCCAAAATCTTGAGCACTATAATACTCACTCCCCCCATCACCCCCTTTCTCGCAGAACCAAACCATGTCTCGCCTAACGTATTCGTTCTCCATTAAGTATTGAGCATGTGTGGTAGCAAAAATTTGTGACCCTTTTGAATTTATAAGAAAAATCTCTATTAGATAGTTAACTAAATCGGGATGGAGAGAAGTCTCTAACTCATCAATAGCAATTGCGTGGTTACTCTTCAGCAATTCCATAACAATCCCTGTAAACCCAAAATAACGGAGAGTTCCGTCTGACTCCTCTTCTGCTGGTAAATCAAAACTTCCCTGAGTTGTTTCGTGAATGAAGTAAAGAGCATTTCCTTCCAATTCTTGCTTATCTTCTAAATGCTTAATTTCTTTTTCGGGAAACCCGCTGGCTTTAAGAGAATTCAAAAAATCTTCATCTACTGAAATCGGAAATTCCCTAATCTCTAAATCACTAATTTGAAGATCAGCTCTTTTCAAGAAATCTGTCAACATTTCTCTATTTTTGCTATTTTTAAAGAATTTTCTACTATGCCACCTCCAGAGTCCAATTTTCGGATTAATGATAGGCATAAAATTATTCATAAAATAGTTTTTAACTTCTTCTAATCTCTCGTTGTGGATATTACTTTGCCTGTAGGCAGCAATAACGCTCCTGTGTTCTAGGGTATTCCCTTCTAATATCCTTTTATCGGCCACTTTCAAAGAAATCATTGAACCAACTTTTATCTTGGAGACTTTATTACCAGCATCCCAGTGGCGCTCAAATAGGAGAGAGGGTCTACCATGGGGCCAAAAAATGAGTTCCTCATCATAGATTCTTTCACTGTCTACTGAGATACTATATTGGTACTTAATCCCTTCATGGAAAAAAGTCATAGAGAATTCACCCGGAGATTTTTTATACTCTTCGTCAAAGAGGAATGGGGTGAATTCAATAGCTTTTTCAGTAGTCTCATCTATCTCTAAGATTAAATCTCTTAAGAAGTCGAGTGCTAAAATCATATTCGACTTTCCTGAAGCGTTGTATCCATAAAGAAGAGCCAATTTTAAAAGTTCAACTCCTGGAGCAACGGTGACACAAAGATGCTCCTCAAAACCAGTTGCATATCTCTTATTGGCTACGAAACTGAGGGTCTGCTTCTCTTTAATAGACCTGAAATTCTTGACAGAAAACTCTTGTATCATTTTATTCCTCCTTTTGCGTAGTATTTATACGCCAAACTAACTTTAATCTACTTTTTATTATTTTTCAACTAAATTCCTTTGTGAGTGATTCTTTCTTGCCTTTACCCCCCCTTTGCCCCTATTCTTCTCTTATGAGAAAGAGATTTTGGTGGTTGGTTTTTACTCTGCTGTTGGTGGTGTTTACACTGGGAGCTAAAGAGCAGATCTTAAATGACCACTTTCAAATAATCTACGATAGAGAAGATAGAGAAGCGGCTCTTGAGGTGGCCTCTTTTAGTGAAGAGGTCTATGAAGAGATCACCACCCTTTTAGACCATTATCCTAAGGGGAGAATTCCAGTTATCTTAATTGGCCAAAGTGCCACCAGTAATGGCTACTATAGTCCCCTTCCCCATAAGATTGCCCTCTATCTAAATAGCCCTGCTGATCGTTTTTTAGGCTCTTCAGCTCCTTGGTTAAAAACTCTCTTTACCCACGAGTTGACCCACTATATCCACCTCACCTCTCCGGTGGGAATTGGGGGTTCCCTGTCTAATGTTTTTGGGCCAGGGGCCCTGGTAGTCAATTCAGCCCTAATGCCTGGCTACTGGATAGAGGGGATAACCACCTATATGGAGCAGGCACGGGGGGCTTACTCCCACTTTGCCCTCAACTGGAGAGCCCCCTTGGTAACTAATACGATGTGGAGTATTAACCAAGGAGTTTATGGCTCATCTTATCCCCCCACTAGTCGGATCTATGTTACTGGCTACTTGATGGTGAACCATCTCATCTCTACCTATGGGAGGGAGGCTTTCCTTGAGGTCAACCGGAAGTTCACCTCTTGGCCCCTCTTTGGCCTCTCCTACACCTTTAAGAGGGTTCTAGGTAAGAGTGCTAAAGAGCTCTTTGGGGAAGCCCTCTCTGGAGAAGATACCCTCCTCTATAGGGATTACGAGTGGAATGAAATTATTACCCCTGATGGAGATTACTACCTCCCCTACCTTACAGATAGAGGCCTCTTAGGGTATGGCTACGACCTCGATACAGGGAGCTTTGTCTACCGCCTAGCGGGAGAGAGTATTACTAAAGAGGCGATTTTACCCATCAGCTCACTCGCCTTTAGTGGGGACGGAGAGACCCTCTATTTCACCCACTATTGGACCAAAAGGGGCGATGAGAGCTACCGTGATATCTACCGCTACCATTTATTGGATAAGAGTCTGGAAAGAATTACCTCTGGGGGGCGCTACAACTATTTAGCTACCAACTGGGATGGCTCTAAACTAATTGCCACCGACAAGGACCACACTTTAGTTGAGGTTGGGAGCTTAGAGGAGCTCGCTTTTGATGCCTACCAACCCATCTTCTCACCTGATGGAAAGAGGATTGCCTTTATAGAGGTTAAGCAGGGGTTATCGACTGTAGTGGTTCTTTATGAGGGTAATAAGACTATTTTGTGGGAGCCTGCTTTAGCTGAGGTCTACAACCTCCGCTTTAACGGTAATAGCGAGCTCCTCTTCTCTTTAGATTTAGATCTCTACAGCTACAACTTAGAGAGTGGTGCTTTGTTGCTGATTGGGGAAGACCCCATCGGAATAACCGGGGGTGTTATCTTTGATAATAACCTCTACTACTCCACCTATACCAGTAAGGGCTTTGCTTTGAGAGAGTTGCCCCTTTTAAGTGAGACGGTAGCTGAATTGCCTCCCCCTGGAGAGCTCCCTTTGGAGAGAGAGATTATAAGTCTTGAAGGGAAGCACTATGTTGACTGGCCCCGCTTCTCTTTCTGGCTCCCCTCTTTAGTTGATGAACTCTCTCCTGGAGCTACCCTCCTCTTTGTAAGTCCCTTGAATCGCCACACAGTTCTATTGAGTGGAGGCTACTCATTGGAACAAGCCTTCTTCTCTGGAGAAGCAACCTACCAGCTAGACCTTGACTTCCTCTCGCTAAGCCTTGATGCCACCTTTGGGAGACAACAGACTTTGAGTCTCATTACCTCTCTCCCCATATATAATGGCTACTCCCCTAAGGGACTCCATAGTATATCGACGCTCTTGGGGGTGGGGGGAGTTTTTGAGACAAAAGTTATGGAAACGACGGCTCAAGTGGGCTACGCCTACACCTCCTACTCAGCTCCCAAAGATTACTATGGGAGGTGGAAGGCCTCCCTAACAGGGGCCTTCTATGCCTACTACTACTTCGCAACTCAGGAGCCCTTATTCTTCACTCGTGTTTCACTGGGGGGACAGATTCCCTTAGGGAGAACTCACCAAGCGATAGAGTTAAAATTAGATACCGCTATCTCCCACCAAAATACAGCTATTATTACCCTCTTGCCCGACTACCTCGATATCCAAAGAAAGGTGGGACTTGTGAAGGGGTTAGTCACCCTGCGCTACCGTCTCCCCTTGGGGCTCTTTGACTACCCTATCCCCTTTGGAGGAATAACGGCTTTGGGGCTCACTATAGGGGCTCAAACAGCCCTCTACCTCTACAACACCAACTTCGACTGGGAGGAGGATGTCTACCTCTCTCTCGCCCTCAATAGCGATATCGCGATTGGCACTACGACTATCCACCCCTCTATTGCTATGGCCTCCAGTGTGCGGGAATTTAAACCCGCCCTCTCATTTAGCCTCAACTTAAACTTCTTACTAGCTGACCAAATGCTTACTTCACCCCTCTAGGAGCGACCATGAAAACTAAACTAACCATCAACAATAGAGATTACCATTACTACCCTCTGGAGGGGGTAGAAAGCCTCCCCTACTCTCTGCGTATCTTATATGAAAACGCCCTTATGAGGGGTTATTCCTCTTACGCTGAAGCTTTGCTACAGCGTAAGATTGGGCAAGAGATCGCCTTTCACCCTGCTCGGGTCTTAATGCAAGATTTTACTGGGGTTCCTGCCATTGTCGATTTGGCAACTATGCGGGAGTATGTCAAAGAGGCGTCTCTTATCAATCCCCACATTCCAGTTGACCTAATTGTCGACCACTCGGTACAAGTTGACTACTGGGGAAGTGACGTGAGCTTAGAGCAAAATGTAGCCAAAGAGTATGAGCGCAACAAGGAGCGCTACACCTTCTTAAAGTGGGCCCAAAAGAGTTTTTCCAACCTAAGGGTTGTCCCCCCCAACTCGGGCATTTGTCACCAAGTTAACCTCGAATATCTGGCCCAAGTGGTGCGCGAGGAGGAGGGTCTCCTCTACAGCGACACTCTGGTGGGGACCGATAGTCACACTCCGATGATTAATGGATTGGGGATCTTGGGTTGGGGTGTGGGGGGTATAGAAGCTGAGGCAGCTATGTTGGGGCAGCCCTACTTCATGGGGGTTCCCCGTGTCGTGGGGGTCCATTTAACGGGGGAGATGGATGAGGTGTGCACAGCCACCGACCTTGTCCTCACCATCACCCACCTCCTCAGAAAGGTGGGGGTGGTGGAGGCCTTTGTTGAGTACTTTGGTTCAGGTCTAGCCTCTCTAGCCATCCCCGATAGAGCCACTATTGCCAACATGTCGGTGGAGTGTGGCTCCACGGTGGGCTTCTTCCCCGTTGATGAGCGGACCCTAGAATACTTAAGGTTTACCGGTAGAGAGGAGGAGGCCCTCCTAACGGAGCTCTACACCAAGGCTAACCACCTCTTCTACTCTCCTTCTGAAAAGATAGTTTATGATGAGGTCATAGAGCTCGATTTGGGTTCAATTGTCCCCTCGATAGCTGGCCCCAGACGTCCTCAAGACAAAATCCCCTTAAGTGGGGCAAAAGAGAAGATAGTTCAAATTAATACCCCAACTAAGGTAATCTTGAGTGGTGGTAGTGAGGTGACCCTTAAAGACAACATGATAGCTATTGCTGCGATCACCAGTTGTACCAACACCTCCAACCCTTCAGTAATCTTTGGGGCAGCCCTCTTAGCGCGTAACGCTATAGCAAAAGGGCTCAAAGTGCCCCCTTGGGTGAAGACCTCTTTAGCTCCCGGCTCCAAGGTGGTACGTAGCTACTTAGAGAAGGCAGCTTTAATTGGACCACTTGAAGCTCTGGGCTTTAATATTGTCGCTTATGGGTGTACCACCTGTATCGGCAACTCAGGCCCCCTTGACCCCGCTATTGAGCGGGCCCAAGAGGACGGGGAGTTGAACTTAGTTTCAGTCCTCTCGGGAAACCGCAACTTTGAAGGGCGCATCCACAAGAACGTTAAGAGTTCTTACTTGATGAGCCCCCCCTTAGTGGTCGCCTATGCGTTAGCAGGGACGATGGAGATCGACTTTGATAAAGACCAATTAGGCGATGGGGTCTACTTAAAAGATATTTGGCCCAGCAAGGAAGAGATAGCCAAGCACATTGCCCTCTACCTCAAAGAGGAGGCGTTCAAAGAGAGCTACCAAGCAATCTTTGAGGGGGATGCGAGTTGGCAAGCCTTAGAGGTGGATGAGAGTGAGCGCTACAATTGGGACCCCTCTTCAACCTATATTGCTAAAGCCCCCTTCTTTGAAAACCTTGAAGGGGGGCGTGGCTCGGTTGTTGATGGAAGGGCTCTCCTCTATCTTGGCGACTCATTCACCACCGACCACATCTCTCCAGCCGGTAGTATTGAGGCAACCTACCCCGCAGGGCAATACCTACTATCACGAGGGGTTAGTGTGGAGAATTTCAACTCCTATGGGAGCAGGCGAGGGCACCACGAGGTGATGGTTCGGGGTACTTTTGGGAACCGCCGTATCCACCAGAAATTAACCCCCGAGGTAGAGGGCTCCTATACTAAGAAGTTCCCCTCAGAAGAGGTGATGTTTGTCTACGAGGCAGCTATGGCCTACCAGAGGGAGAAAACTGATTTAATAATCATAGCTGGCTCAGAGTATGGTAGTGGCTCTTCGCGTGACTGGGCCGCTAAAGGGGCCCTCCTCTTGGGGGTGAAAGCGGTCATCGCCAAGAGCTTTGAGCGAATCCACCGATCCAACTTGGTGGGGATGGGGGTCCTCCCCTTAGAGTTTGTGACAGAACACTCTTTGCGGGGGGATGAACTTTTCTCCCTTGCGGTTCCCATTAAGTTAGAACCTAAGATGAGACTCACCTTAAAGGTCACTCCCCCCAGCAGAGAGAGTTATAATTTAGAGCTCTTAGTCAGATTAGATTCACCAGTTGAAGTTGAGTACTACCAAAGTGGAGGGATCCTCCACCATGTCTTACTAGATTACCTTAAAATGGTGTAGCCCTTCGATTACCCCCCTAGCAAAGGGGCTGGGGGAGAAGAAGAGGTGGTCTTGGCCCCTAAAGGAGGCCAACACCTCTTCGTGGTTGGCCACAACAATCCCTTTGAGGTTCCGGGTGAACATCTCTAGGTCGTTAGCTGAGTCGCCCGCAGTGATGATTTG
>Ga0172382_10009213_pt1 | contig 13525 bp, 11 predicted proteins | sample Leawel138RmetaG_FD_122245 | JGI IMG/M metagenome (GOLD analysis project Ga0172382, IMG submission 122245) | Leachate microbial communities from a municipal landfill in Southern Ontario, Canada - Leachate well 138R metaG | ecosystem: Engineered > Solid waste > Landfill > Unclassified | place...
GGGCCAGCGCTTCGGCACTCACGCGCAGTTCGCGGGCGGTCACCCGCAGCTCCATCGACCCGGCGTCGGTCGCCGTCCCCAGGCGGTCGATCACCGTGGCGGATTCGCGCTGCAGCGCACGGGCGGCCGACGACAGATCGGCAAGCACGGCCTTCGCCTGGGCAGCCAGGGGTTCGATCTGTTCCCCCGCACGGGCCACTGCGCTGGAAGTTTCGCGACCCGACGCTTCCAGCGCATGGGCCGTCCCCTGGAACGCGACCGCCGTCTCCCGGAAGGCCGCGGCCGTGCGCTCGATGTTGTCGGCCAGGCCGTCGAAACGATCGAGCCGTCCTTCCAGGCTGACGACCAGGTCACGCAATGCAGTCATCGTCTGCATCGCCGTATCGCGGTTTTCGGGGCTGAGCAGACGGTCGAGATTGCTCAGGGCCGATTCACCGGCGGCCGTCACCCGGCCGAGCGCATCGGCAATCTGGCTCAGGCTCGAAGTGCCCTCCGGAATCACCGGGTAGGGTTCACCATGCGGAATCTCGACGCGCGCCGGGCCCGGCACTCCGGGGGTGACCAGATCGATGCGGGCCAGCCCGGTCACCAGGTTGCGCGAAATGCTCGCGGTCGTGTTCACGCTCACCGGTGTCTCGCTGTCCACCTGGATCGTCACGTCGACCCGGTTGATGCTCTGCGCCGACAGCGCGTAGGCCTGGACGCGGCCGACCTTGACTCCGCGCATGTTGACGTCGCTGCCCAGCTGCAGGCCGTCGAGCGACTGTTCCTCGAAGTGGATCAGATAGCGTCGGTAGTCGCCGGTACCGTCCGTGCCGAGCCAGAGCAGTGCGACCACCAGTGCCGCGATCAACGCAAGCAGCGCGACACCGATCAGCGTATATCGGGATTCAGGTTCCATGCTCAGCGGGAGGAGGTATTCGCATCCGCCATCTTACGGCTCGAGAAGTATTCGCGGATCCACGGATCGTCGCCCGCCATCACTTCGGCCAGCGTGCCGTCACCGGCCACCCGCCCTGCACCGAGCACAACGACGCGCTGCGCAACCGACAGCAGCGTGTCGAGATCATGCGTGACGACAACCACCGTGATGCCCAGATCCTCACACAAGCCGGCCAGCAGCCGGTCGAAGGCCCGCGCAGTGATGGGGTCCAGGCCCGAGGTCGGCTCATCGAGGAACAGCACCTCCGGCTCCAGGGCCAGCGCCCGCGCGATCGCAGCCCGCTTGCGCATGCCGCCCGACAGCTGCGACGGCATCTTGCCACCGGCATCGGGCGGCAGACCGGCCTGGGCCAGACGCAGGGCGACCAGCGGCGCGACCAGCGACTCGGGAACCAGGCCGGACTCGCGCAGCGGCACCTCGACATTCGCCGCAACGGTGAGCGACGAAAACAGCGCGCCGTCCTGGAACATCATCCCGAAGCGCCGGCGCACAGCCGCCAGTTCGGCCTCCGGCGCCTGCCAGATATCGGTGCCGAGCAAGCGGACGGTCCCCGCAGTCGGCCGCTGCAGGCCCACGATCTCGCGCAGCAGCACCGACTTGCCGGTGCCGCTGCCACCGATGATCGCCACCAGTTCGCCGGCCCTGATCGTCAGGTCCAGTCCGTCGTGGACCACCTGGGTGCCAAAGCGCGTCGACACGCCGCGCAGTTCGATGACTGGAGCGCCCACGGAGCGGTCCCCCGCAGGCCTGGCTGTCACAGCCTGCCCGCTCACAGGCCCAGCTCCTGCAGCACCACGGCGAACAGCGCATCGAGGACGATCACCCCGACGATGGCCTGCACCACCGTCGAGGTAGTGTGGGCGCCGATGGTCCGCGTGTCGCGATCCCCGCTCATGCCCATCCGGCAACCGATCACCCCGACCAGCAGTGCGAACACAGGCGCCTTGACCAGGCCGATGACCACGTGCTTCAGCGCGAGCGCGTCGTGCAGCCGGGCAATGAAGGTCGACGGCGTGATGTCGAGCATCGTGTCGGCAATCAGCGCGGCGCCGGCCAGCCCGGCGACGTCGCCGACGAACACCAGCAGCGGCAGCGACAGCACCAGCGCCAGGATGCGCGGCAGGATCAGCACCTGGGCCGTCGACAGACCCAGCACGCTGATCGCGTCGGTTTCCTCGTTCAAGCGCATCGTGCCGAGCTGGGCGGCGAACGCCGCTCCCGAACGCCCCGCCACGATGGTGGCCACGATCAGCGGCGAGAACTCGCGCGTCATCCCCAGCGCAACGCCATCGACGACGAAGATGTTGGCGCCGAACTGCTCGGCCTGCAGACCCAGCAGATAGGCGAACACCAGCCCGATCAGCGCCGTGACCAGCGCCACCACCGGCACGGCGCTGATGCAGACACGCGACGCCTGGGTCACGAGTTCACGCACACGCAGGCGCTGCGGCGCACGCAGCACCCGCACAGACTCGCTGACCACCATGCCGAAGAAGCTCAGGTGACCGACCAGCATCGCCCCCAGCTCCTGCGCCGCCGCCCCCAGCTGTGCCAGCGCGCCGTAGCGCCTGTCTGCCGGCACCTCCGCGAGCCCGGCAGACGCTTCAGCCACCTGCCGGAAGATCCGCTCATGGTGCGGATCGAAACCCTGCAGCACGAGCGCACCGGGATCGGCCCCGGCAACGCCACGCAGCCATCGGCACAACTGAAGGGCCGACGCCGTGTCGAGCGCGGCCAGCGCCGCGCCATCGATGACCCTGAGGCCGGCTGCCGGTCCAGGCCCTCCCCCGGCCGCACAGTGCCCGAGCGCCTCATCCAGTTCGTGCAGCCTGGCCAAACGCCAGGCGCCACTGAGCCGCAAGACCCCGCCCTGCGGGGCCTCTTCGATCAGACAGGATTGTGACGGCGAAACCAGGGCCGGGCTCCCTTGGAACACTGGCTGCGAGCGGATCGCTACCTTACACCAGGCTCAGGTCCAGGTTCGGCTCGGGGAGTCTGCCGGATTGCGATGACTTCAGTCGGACACGATTCGCAGGTACTGGCCGGCCGGCGCCGGCAGTCCTCAGTCGACGAAGCTGACCACCGCCCGCCCATGCGTTTCGCCAGCCAGCTGGCGCTGGCTGTAATCGAGCAGGTCGTCGAGCCTGAGGCGATGGACCTGCGGGAAGATCCGGTCAAAATCGGGCCGCCAGTCACTGGCCAGTTGCGCCCACAGGCGCTGCCTCTGCACCATCGGGGCATTCGCGACGATGCCCACCAGTTTCACCGCGCGCATGATGAATGGCAGCACGCTGCCATCAAAGCTGTTGGACCCGGCATTACCCACACAGGCCACGCAGGCGCCGTCCATTGTCGAACGAAGCAGCCAAGCCAGCATCGACCCGCCCACGTTGTCCACGGCGGCCGCAAAACGTGCCTTCTCCAATGCCCGCTGCGGGACCGACAGCAAGGCATCGACCTCGAGCACCTCGGTTGCGCCGGCCGCGCGAAGCGCTTCGCCGCGTGCGGCCCGCCGGGTGATCGCCGTGATCTGATGGCCGGTGCGGGCAAGAATGCCCATTGCGGCCAGACCCACCGCACCACCCGCCCCGCTGATCGCCACCGGGCCGCTGCCCGGGCGCAGTCCCTCCAACTGGAAACGTTCCAGTGCCATCGCTGCCGTGAAGGCCGGCACACCGAGCACCGCAACCTGCTCGGCACTCAGGCCAGCAGGAATCGGCTGCAAGTGCGCCGCCGGCACGCGAGCGTACTCGGCAAACCCGCCGTCGAAGGCAATACCGGTCTGGAAGCCATGCACGAACACCATCTGCCCGGACTCGAACTCGCCGCTCCGCGACTGCGCCACCTCCCCGACCAGCTCGATCCCGGCTATTCGAGGGAAATCGGTGATGATCCGTGCCTTGCCATGAAGGGACAGGCTGTCCTTGTAGTTCACGCCGGCATAGTGGACGCGGACCACCACGTCACCCGCACTCAGTTCGTCGAGCGTCAAGATCTCCAACCGGCTTTCGGTACGCTCTCCGGCCCGATGCGTGCGCACCGCGCGAAAGCCCGACGGAATTCCCGATTCATTCTGCCTTGTCATTGCCGACTCCGTGTTCCCGGCCGGGCTCGCACCCCGGCCCCTGCGGTCGATTGATCTCAATACGCTTCAAGCGGACCATCCCGCAGACAGGGATGCCGTTCCATGTCGCGCACGCGGCGCACGAGGTCGCGGCCAATAACGGTCTTGTGAATCTCGCTGGCCCCCTCTCCGATCTGGTTCAGTTTGGCATCTCGAAAAAAGCGCTCGAGCGGGAATGCCTTCAGATAGCCACGGCCTCCGGTGAGCTGCAAGGCATCGGTGATCACCTGCATGCCCAGGTCGGTGGCCTGCAGTTTGGCCATCGAGGCATAGGCCGCCACATCGGCGTCGCCACGATCATATTTCGCCGCCGCCACCGTCAGCAGGGCACGGGTCGCCTCGATCCGCGTAAACATCTCGGCAAGCATCCACTGCACACCCTGGTGGGCGCCCAGCGGCTTGCCGAAGCTGTCTCGCTCGGTTGCATAGGCGGCTGCGATCTCGACCGCGCCCATCGCCCGACCCAAGGCCATCGCGGCGTGTCCGATCCGCGCCCGCAGCAGGGCATCCTGGGCAAGCGCGAAGCCGTCGCCCTCGGCACCGAGCCGATGATCGACCGGTACTTGCAAGTCGTCGAAACGCAGCGAGGCGATCGGCACGCCATACCAGCCGAGCTTGCCCTCATCGGGGCCGACCGTCAGGCCGGGACTGGCGCGCGGCACCAGCACGGCGATGAAACCGGCCGCCGCATCGCTGCCACGCCCGACCACGACGAACCAGTCGGCGGTCGAGGCCCTGGTGATGAACTTCTTCTCGCCGTTAATCCGATAGCACTCGCCATCGCGATCAATGGTCGTGGCGAGGCCGCGCACATCGGTGCCGGCACCAGGCTCGGTGAGCGCAAAGGCCGACTGAATTTCCCCCGTGCACAGACCCGGCAGCAGACGGCCCTTGAAGGCATCCGACGCCCCCGCCACGATGGCTCGGCTCGACAGATCGGTGCCGGTGATCAGCGACGCCGCGGCGCTGCAGACTCGCCCCAGTTCCTCGATGATCCGGATGCGCAGGACCTGGCGTGCATCGCTGCCGCCGTACTCCCGGGGAAAGGCCGTCGCCACGATGCCCTCGTCGGCCAGCAGCCGGAAAGTCTCCCAGGCGAACACGTCCTCCCGGCCTACCTGAGCAGCCTGCGGCCCGATCAATTCGCGCGCAAGACGTCGTGTCTTCGCCAGCACTGCCTGTTCGTCTTCGGAGAACTCGTGCAGGAAATGCTCACCGAAAAGGCGGCTCGAATCCTCTCTGGTCTGCATCGTGGCGCTGCCTCCATCGTTGTTTTATCCGTTGTCGGTACTGGGCCGATCCACCGCTCGATGGCTCACACAACCCCTTGCTCTCGCAGCCGCGCCAATTCGTCGGGCCCCAGCCCGATCCGAGCATAGATCTCGTCGTTATGCTCGCCGGTTGCCGGCCCAGTCCTCGGTATCGGCAGTTCACGCCCCGGTACGCGCGGGACGATGCAGGGGCCCGGCAGACTGCCATAGTCGGAATCCGGCATCCGGACGATCACCTCGCGTGCCAGGTAGTGAGGATCATCGATGATGTCCTCGATCGTGTAGACCTTGCTGAAAGGGATCCCTGCCTGCTCCAGCGCAGGCTCGATCTCGTCATAACTGCGATCTCCAAACCAGCCCGCCAGCACCGAGTCGAGTTCGTCCAGATTCGCAACGCGCGCAGAGTTTCTGGCAAACCTCGGATCATCAGCCCATTCGGGCCGCCCGATCACCCCGCAGAGTCTGGCGAAGATCGAATTGGACGAGGCGACCAGCGAAAAGTGGATGCCGTCGAGGCTCCGGTACATGTTCGACGGTGCCGTATAGCTGGTTCGATTGCCTGCCGGGCGGCGTACCAGGCCAAGCCGCTCGTACTCGACCGGTAATGAATCAAGCAGGCGGAACATCGCTTCGGTGGCGGAGATATCCACTTCGACGCCCAGCGCCTGAGGGTCACCGCGCAAACGCGCGATCTCCGCCGCGACAGAAAAGGCGCAGAACAGGCCCGCCACTGCATCGCCGACCGGAAAGTTGCTGTGCATCGGCGCGCCACCAGCCTCTCCGGTAAGGTTGGTGAAGCCGCTCATCGCCTCGAAGATCCGCGCAAAACCGGGCCGGGCCCGGTAAGGGCCCGTCTGGCCGAAACCGGTCAGACGCACCACGATCAAGCGCGGATTGGCTTGGTGCAGCGTCGCGATATCGAGCCCCCAGCGATCGAGCGTGCCCGCGCGAAAGTTCTCGATCAGCACGTCGAACCCGGGTAGCAGCCGCAGGAACAACTCCCGCCCCACTCCCTTGCGAACGTCGAGCGTAATGCCGCGTTTGCCACGATTGGCGACCTTCCACCAGAGCGGAACGCCGTTCTCGACGGGCTCCAGGCCGCGCAACGCATCTCCGCCTTCCGGTAGTTCAAGCTTCACGACATCAGCGCCGTGATCGGCACACAGCGTGGCCCCCAGAGGCGCAGCAAGCACCGTGGCCATGTCGAGTATGCGCACACCATGAAGAGCGCCGCGGCTTGCAGTCTGGGTAGTCATCGCGAAAGGTGTCCCGGGGGAACGTAATTGCACGGTTTTGCCAGACGCCTTCAACTGAATCAACACACAGTTTCGCACTGCGAAACTGTCGCCCCACATGATTGACCGCTTGCCGAACGACTGCACATCATGATGACCGACCGGTTCACCGGAAAACCATTTGAAAGGCCCTCTGACCTTGCAGCGGCCTTCAGCGAGCAGACAGCCCCAGAATGCCCCGGCCCCCCAACAACCCAAACGAGCAAGTGCATGGCGAGCCTGCGGGGACAGCAGGGCACACCGCACTGACTCCGGTCGCAACCAATGTTGCCGGACTCACCACCGCCGATGAGCGTGTGACCGACCGGCAGTTCGCGATGAACCTCGCCCGCGGGCTGGACGTGTTGCGTGCCTTCACACCGGCCGACCCCATTCTCGGCAACCGGGAGATCGCCGAGCGCACCAGGCTGCCGAAGGCGACCGTCTCGCGTCTCACTTACACGCTGAACCTGCTCGGCTACCTGGATCGCGTCGACAAGTACCAGAAGTACCGCCTGGGTTCGGGCGTGCTGGCCCTTGGCTATCCGCTGCTCGCGAGCCTCGAGGTTCGCCAGATCGCCCGCCCCTTCATGGCGCAGATCGCCCGCGACACCGGCTGCACAGTGAACCTCGGCATGCGCGACCGCCTCACCATCATCTACGTCGATACGATTCGTGCCGATTCGGGAAACACTTATCAACCGGACATCGGCAGCAGCCGGCCGATCCTGTCGAATTCGATCGGGCGCGCGCTGCTGCTGGGCCTGCCCGTCGGCGAGCGCACCGCCATCCTGAACCGGCTCAAGGTCGAGGACGCCGAGAGGTTCCTGGCCGAATACCCGATGCTGGAAGCCGACGAACGGCTGTTCAGGGAGCGGGGTTTCTGTCATGCCCGAGGAGACTGGCGCCGGGAAGTGCATGCCGTGGCCGTGCCGCTGCGCCAGCGCGATGGCCCGGTCGCCCTGAACGCCACCCTGTCGGCCTACCGGCTGCCCCACAAGAATTTCCTGGCGGACGAGGTCGCTCCGCGCCTGCTCGAAGCCGCGCTGCGCGTCGAGCAGGCAAGCGGCATCCGCTGACCCCACGACCCGAGACGAGCCGTTCGATGATTCGTGATCCCAAAAAACTGAACGCCCTGCTGGCCGATGTCCATCACTTCATCGTCGATGAATGCATCCCGCTGGAGGAGGAGATCGACCGCACCGGTGTCATCCCGGAACCACTGGTCGAGCGGATGCGCCAGCTCGGCCTGTTCGGCCACAGCATCCCGGAAACCTTCGGCGGCGCAGGCCTCACGTCCGAGGAACTGACCACGGTCAACATGGTGGTATCGCAGGCCGCTCCGGTGTTCCGCGCCCGCTTCGGCGGCAACACCGGCATCGCCTCGGAAGCCCTGATCGTCGACGGAACCGATGAGCAGAAGCAGCGATATCTGCCCCAGTTGGCCAGCGGCGACTGGACCGGCTGCTTCGCGCTGACCGAGCCTGAGGCTGGCTCTGACGCCACGGCCGTCCGGGCCACCGCACGACGCGACGGCGACGACTACGTCATCGACGGCCACAAGTGCTTCATCACCAATGCGCCGCTGGCGAGCCTGTTCACTGTGTTTGCCCGAACCGACCTGCACGAGCCGGGGGCACGCGGCGTGTCGGCCTTCCTGATCGAGCGCGGCACTCCGGGTCTGAGCACGCCACCTGAAATGGCCAAGCTCGGTCAGCATGGCTCGCCGGTCGGCGAAGTGATCCTCGAGAATTGCCGAGTACCGGCCACTGCGATACTCGGCGGCGTACCGGGCAAGGGCTTTCGCAGTGCGATGAAAGCGCTGAACAAACAGCGCATCAACCTTGCCGGGCTTTGCGTCGGGCCGGCCATCCGCCTGCTCGACGAGATGGTGGCGCGGGCACGCGAGCGCCACCAGTTCGGCCAGCCGATCATCGACTTCCAACTCGTCCAGCAACTGGTCGCCGACAGCGCCACTGAAATCGAAGCTGCTCGCACACTGGTCTTCGAAACCTCGCGCCGGCGCGACCGCGGCGAGGACGTGACGATGGAAGCTTCGATGTGCAAATTGTTTGCATCGGAGATGTGCGGCCGGGTGGCCGACCGCGCCGTGCAACTGTTCGGCGGCAGCGGCTACGAGGCGAGCAACGTGGCCGCGCGCTTCTACCGTGATGTCCGTCTGTTCAGGCTCTACGAAGGCACCTCACAGATCCACCAGCTGAACATCGCCAGGCAGTTGCTGGCGAAACCGGCGCTGCGACCATGGTTTCACCAGATGCAGCAACCCACGGGCTGATCCCAGCCCAACCAGGTCGGCAAAGACCCAGGAAGGAGACTCCAGAATGAACAAACCCGTTCACGCCATTTTTCTGATGGCGGCAAGCCTGTTCGCCACGGGCACCGCTATTGCCCAGGATAACTATCCGGACAAGCCGCTCCGGATCATCGTGCCCTTCACTCCGGGGGGCATCGTCGACAATATCGCTCGCCTGGTAGGCGAGCACCTGCACCAACGCATGGGGCAGCCGGTGATCGTCGAGAACCGGACGGGCGCCGGCGGTGCCATCGGCACTGAAGCCGCGATGCGGGCCGCCCCCGACGGCTACACGATGCTCGCCGTCAGTCCTGGCCATGCGGTACTGCCGGCCCTGAGCAAGGCCGCCAAATGGGATCCGACCAGGAATTTCCAGGGCATCGCCGGCATCGGCATCGTGCCCAATGTAGTCGTCGTGAACCCCGAAGTGCCGGTAAACACCCTGCCAGAACTGCTGGTCCGGGCCAAGACGCACTCGATCAACTACGGTACAGCCGGCATCGGCACCTCGAATCACCTGGCAGCCGAGCTGCTCGGTCAGATGGCCGGGGTCAAGTTCACGCATGTCCCATACAAGGGCCAACCCGAAGCGGTCAACGACCTGATCGGCGGGACTATCGAAATGATGCCGCTGACGACCGCGATCGCGAAAGGGCACATCGCCACGGGCAAGCTCAGGGGTCTCGCCGTTACCACTCGGACCCGAGCCCAGGCACTGCCCGATCTGCCGACGGTGGCCGAGGCCGCAAACCTGCCCGGCTACGAGGTCGGAACCTGGTTCGGCTTCGTGGTCCCGGCGGGCGTGCCGATCGCGATCAGAAACCGTCTGTCGCAGGAAGTCATCGCGATCCTTGCGCTGCCCGAAGTGACCGCCCGGCTGCAGACCCTGGGCATGGAGCTGGCTCCACAGACCGGTACCGAGTTCGACCGCTACGTAGCGGCCGAGTTCGAGAAATGGGGCAAGGTCATGGCCGCTGCCGGCATAAAACCCAACTGAGTCGCGTGATGACCAGCCTGCGCCCGACCCCTCTTTGCAAAAGACTCGGCATCCGTTTCCCGATCTTCGGCTTCTCGCATTCGATCGACGTCGTCGTCGCGCTGGCCCGCGCCGGCGGTTTCGGCGTCCTCGGCCTGGCACGCGAGATGCCTGACGAAGTACCGGAAATCATCGCCGAAACCGAGCGCAGGCTCGACGGGCTGCCCTACGGCGTCGACCTGATGCTGCCGCAGAACGTGCCGGCAACCGGCGACCTGGGAACGCTGCAAGCAAGCCTGCCGGCCGGTCATCGAGACTTCGTCGCCGACCTCACGCAGCGCTTCGGTCTGGGACAGGCCAGCCGGCCGAGTTTCTTCACCACCCAGGTACGCAGCGAGGCGCTGTTCGAGCGCCAGGCCGAACATGTGCTGGCCAGCAATGCGCAGATGGTGGCGACTGCCATCGGTATCCGGAGCAGTTTGATCGAGCGGGCTCGCGCTGCCGGCAAACTGACGGCTTCGCTGGTGGGTTCGGTGCGCCACGCACAGAAGGCCATCGCCACCGGCGTCGACGTCCTGGTCGCCCAGGGCTACGACGCCGGCGGGCACACCGGTCCGATCGGAACGATGTCACTGATTCCACAGATCGTTGCAGCCGCCGCCGGCCGGCCGGTGCTGGGCGCGGGCGGAATCGCCACCGGCGGACAGATCCTGGCCTGCCAGGCCATGGGGGCGGAAGGCGCCTGGCTCGGCACACTCTGGATGGCCGCCGCCGAGAACCACACGCCTCCCAGACTACTCGAACGACTGGTCGCTGGCCGCAGCGAAGATACGGTGATCACCCGCGCGCACAGCGGCAAGCCCTGCCGGGTGATCCGCAGCGAATGGATAGACGCCTGGGCCGGGCCGGACGCACCCGAACCGCTCAGCATGCCAGCCCAGCAGGCACTGACCGGCGATGCCTTCACTGCCATGCATGAACGCGACGACGCCCGCACGATCTACGAGGCCGCCGGCCAGAGCGTGTTCGCGATCCGGGGGCCAACGACCGTGGCCGAGCAGTTCGCCACCCTGCTGCGGGAAGCCGAGGAAGCCTGGTGCCGCTTGTCGGATTCGAACTGACGACCTACCGCTTACAAGGCGGTTGCTCTACCAACTGAGCTAAAGCGGCGCGGGAAACACGAAGCTGGCGTAACCTCTGGGTCCGCCGAGCCGAATTCTACGACAGTCGGCGGCTGGATGACGATGAGGAGACACCGAGGCATGCCGCAGAGCCGCCCCCGCTACGCCTACCGCTGCTCCGATGAACAGGCGAGCGGCCGCCCGCAGCGCCATCCGGTGATCGTGGTCGGGGCCGGACCGGTCGGTCTCACCGCGGCACTGGATCTGGCCGCGCGCGGCCTGCGCGTCGTCGTGCTCGATGACAACGACACGGTCAGCAATGGCTCACGCGCGATCTGCTTCGCCAAGCGGCCGCTTGAAATCTGGGATCGCCTGGGGTGCGCGGCCCGGCTGATCGACAAGGGCGTGAACTGGAAGGTCGGCAAGGTGTTCTTCCGCGACGAGCCTGTGTTCTCGTTCGATCTGCTGCCCGAGCGCGGACATAAGATGCCGGCGATGATCAACCTGCAGCAGTACTACCTCGAGGAGTACCTGGTGGAGGCCTGCGCAGCGAACCCGGCAATCGAGCTGCGCTGGAAGCACAGGGTCACGGCACTCGACACCCGGTCGGCCCCGATGACGCTGACCGTGACCACACCCGACGGCAGCTTCACTCTGCAGGCCGACTGGCTGGTGGCCTGCGATGGCGCCAACAGCGCGCTGCGCGGCATGGTCGGCGCCGACCTCGGCGGCCAGGTCTTCAATGATCGCTTCCTGATCGCCGACGTGACGATGAAGGCCGGCTTTCCTCCCGAGCGATGGTTCTGGTTCGACCCGCCCTTCCATCGCGGCCAGTCGGTGCTGCTGCACAAGCAGGCCGACGACCTCTGGCGCATCGACTTCCAGCTCGGCCCGCACGCCGACCCGGTCGAGGAGAAGAAACCGGAGAACGTGATTCCGCGCATCCGCGCCATGCTCGGCCCCGCTGCCGACTTCGAGCTCGAGTGGGTGTCGATCTATCAGTTCGCCTGCCGGCGCATCGACCGTTTCCGCCACGGCCGCGTACTGTTCGCCGGCGACGCCGCCCACCAGGTGTCGCCTTTCGGCGCCCGCGGGGCCAACAGCGGCGTTCAGGACACCGACAACCTGGCCTGGAAGCTGGCCCTGGTGATCCGCGGCGAGGCGCCCGAAGCCCTGCTCGACAGCTACCACGATGAACGGGCACCGGCTGCCGATGACAACCTGCTGCACGCCACGCGGTCCACCGACTTCATCTCGCCCAAGAACGACGCCAGCCTCGTCTACCGCAATGCCGTGCTCGACCTCGCCCGCACCGAAGCCTTCGCCCGCGGCCTGGTCAACAGTGGCCGGCTGTCCACGCCCACGCCCTACGTCGACTCACCGCTGAACACTCCCGACGAAAAGACGTTCGAAGCCGCGATGCGTCCGGGCAGCCACTGCGCCGATGCACCGATCGAACGCGCAGGCCGGCCCGCCTGGCTGCTCGAGCAGTTGATCGAGGGGTTCACCCTGCTCGTCTTCGGCGCCGCCCCGACACAGGCCGGCCTGATCGACACGCTGGCCGCAGGCCCGGTCAGGCCACGGCTGCTGTGCGCCGGACATGACTTCAAGGACAGCCAGGGCCTGCTGGCTGCGCGCTACGACGGCCGGCCGGGCACCTGCTACCTGATCCGGCCCGACCAGTACGTGGCCGCCCGCTGGCGCCGTTTCGACGCAGCGAAGATCCGCGCTGCACTGGCCCGCGCGCTGGCCATCGCCACCTGAGGCCGCGCCCCGACCGACAGGACGACGACATGCCGCTGATCCGCACCCCCAACATCCCCGATCCCGACGGCTTCTACAAGGAGCTGATGGACAGCCAGCGCGAAATGGATGCAGCCCAGGCCGCTGCGATGAACGCGCGACTGGTCCTGCTGCTGGCCAACCAGATCGGTGACCGGGCAACCCTCAGTGAAGCGATCCGGACGGCCGCGGCAACTGGCCGGCCAGCAGGCATTTGACCCGGGGCGCGCCGGCCGTGGCGAGGTGGCCGGGCCGGACTGTGGCGAGGCGGCCGGCTACTTGACGCGGGTCAGCCGCGGCGGTCCGCGCCGCGGCGGTTTCGGCGGCTCATCGTCGGGAGAACCCTCGGCCGACGGACCGGAAGACTGCGGACCGGCAAGGTCCTCGGCCTTCGATGCGGCGTCGGCCGGTTTGGCCGTCTTGCGCGTACGCACCGCCCGCGGCTTGGCAGCTGCCGGAGCCTCGTCCCCGTCTTCGACCTTGTCGGACGCCGACGCCTTCGTTCCGCTCGAGGTCTTCGTCCCGGTCGAGGTCTTCGTTCCAGACGAGGTCTTCGTCTTCGCCCGTGTCTTGCTGCCCGTTTCAGACAGCCTGGACCCGGCCGGTGACTTGCGCCGACGAGGTTTCTCGGCCGCCTCCTCCGCATCCGGCTCGGAAGCCGTGGGGGACACCGTCACCGGAGCCTCGGCTTCAGCTTCCGGCTCGGGCGCCGGGCGCGTA
>Ga0172382_10009214_pt1 | contig 13524 bp, 13 predicted proteins | sample Leawel138RmetaG_FD_122245 | JGI IMG/M metagenome (GOLD analysis project Ga0172382, IMG submission 122245) | Leachate microbial communities from a municipal landfill in Southern Ontario, Canada - Leachate well 138R metaG | ecosystem: Engineered > Solid waste > Landfill > Unclassified | place...
GCCGCAAAGAGATTCACTCCGAATGGCGGCGTAATCATGCCCAGGGCCAGGTTTACCACCATGATCATGCCGAAGTGGACGGGATCGATGCCGAACGCAAGCGCCACAGGCGCCAATATGGGTGCCAGCACGATGATGGAGGCCGACGTCTCTATGAACATGCCAATAAGGAAAAGGGCCAGATTCACGCCCGCCAGAAACCACAAGGGGTCCGTCAAGGTCGCTTTCAGGAACTCGCCGATCTGCTCCGGGATGCCCGCACGCGTGATCATGTAGCTGAACAGGCCCGCATTCGCGATGATGAAAAGAATCACCGCGGAGGAAATGGCCGTCTTCTTCAGGATGCGCTCCAGTTCCCGCCAGCCAATCTCACGATAGATGACCCCGCCCACGGTCAAGGCGTAGAACACTGCCACTACCGAGGCCTCGGTCGGCGTGAATATGCCCCCATAGATGCCGCCCAGGACCACCACGGGCATCAGCAAGGCCAGCGAGGCTTTCTTCGTGGCCGGCCAGAAGGCGACCCGACCCAGATGATCATTGGCGCCATAGCCCTTGATGCGCGCGTAGACCACGACAAACACCATCAGCACGACACCAATGAGCAGTCCCGGCCCTATGCCGGCGATGAACAGTTCCCCAATGGAGACTTCGGCGGATACGCCATAAAGAATCATCGGGATGGAAGGAGGCAGAATGACGCCCAGTTCCGCCGACGTAGCCTGCAGGGACGCGGCATAAGGGACAGGATAGCCATGGCGCACCAATGCAGGAATCAGAATGGCCCCGACAGCGAATGTGGTCGCGATCGAGGAACCCGATACAGCGGAGAACATCATGCAGGTCAGCACGCAGGTCGCTGCCAGGCCGCCCTGTATCCCGCCGACGATGGAACGAGCGAATTCCACCAGACGCTTGGACAGGCCTCCCACTTCCATGAGGTTCCCGGCAAGGATGAAGAACGGAATTGCCGCGAGGGGAAACTTGTTGATCGAACTGAATATTTCTTTCGGAACGATCAGCATGTTTGCACCCGCGATCGACATGCCGGTAATGCTGGCAAGTCCGATCGACACTGCTATCGAGATAGAAAGCGCGAAGCAGACTATCATCGTGACAAGCATGGTTAATGACATGGCTTTACTCTTTTTCTTTACAACTGCAGGCTCTCTTTATCTGCCGTTGCGTTAATTTATTGAGCGCTTTCCAGCTCTTCGTTCCGCGGGTCAAGGAAATTCCCGATCACGCCAATAATGGCAAAGACACACCCCACAGGCAGAGCGACATAAGCCCAGAACATGGAAATGAACTCCAGGCCGATGATGGTCTGAACCTTGCCTCTTTGGGCGAAATTCCAGCCGTACCAGGCTATGTAGGCCAACAGGACAACAGAGGCGAGTGCTATCACCCCCTCCAGATAGGGCCGCAGGCTGGAAGAGACTTTGCGGCGCAACAGATCGACCGACACCATGGCCCCCGCTCTGAATGCAGCAGGTATGGCAAGGAACACCGTCCAGACAAGAAGCAGGCGAATCGACACCTCGGACCATGGAGCAGGCTGGTGAAGAACAAACCTCGCCAGCACCTGGTACATGCCGAGGGAAGCTGCCAAGAGCAGCATCAGTCCGGCGCATCGCAAGGCGAGCTCCGTCAAGAAACGCTCGCACCGCAGAAAAAGGGGTTTCATGTTTCTGTCACACCTGACAATTCTATTTTCCGAGTCGGACAAAACGCCCCCTCGGCAAAGACCTGCACGAGAGGGCATCAGCCGCAGCCGATCAACTAGTTGAAGTCACGGATATCAACAAAGAGTTCTGCGCCAAGCTCTTTTTCCATATTGGCATAAAGGGTATCGAGCTTTGCCCGGAATGCAGTTTTATCCACGTCTTCGATGATCTGCATGCCCGCATTGCGCAGCACTTCCACGGAGCCCGCCTCGTCGGCGTCAACCCGGTCGCGAGCAATCTGGGTCGCTTCCCGGGCGGCGTTGACAAAAATTTCCTTGTCACTGTCCGACAAACGTTCAAACAGGTCCTTGTTCATCAGGAACACGCTTGCCGTATATACGTGCCCCGTCAGCGTCAAGTGCTTCTGGACCTCATAAAGCTTGGAAGTGGTGATCACAGAAAGCGGGTTCTCCTGGCCATCGACCACGCCCTGCTGCAAGGCAGTAAACAGCTCACTGAACGACATGGGGGTGGGCAGCACACCGAAGTCGCGATAGGCCTGAATATGGATCGGCGTCTCCATGGTGCGCAGTTTCAAGCCATTCAGGTCGTCGGGTGTGCTGATGGCCTTATTGGACGTCGTCATGTGGCGGAAACCGTTCTCTGCCCAGCCAAGCGCCTTGAAACCGTAATCCGAATACTTCTCCATGATCCTGTCTCCGATCTCGCTATCCAGGACGCCTCGCGCATGGGCATAGTCACGGAACAGGTACGGCATGTCGAGAATTTTCGCAGGCGGCACGAAATTCGAGGTGACCGATGTACCGGTCAGGCTCAGCTCCTGGGTGCCCATTTGCACAGCCTCCACGATCTCCCGCTCCCCACCCAGGGCGCTGGAATAAAAAGTCTGGATCTTGTATCGGCCATCGGTTTTTTCCTCGACCACGCGTGCGAAATGATCGATGGCCTGACCGTAGTGAGAATCCTTCGGCGTCACAATGCTGATACGCATCGTCGTCTGCGACAAAGCAGGCGCATGCCATGCCACGGCCGAAACCGCCAGACCCAGTACCATTGCGCCACGTTTGAGAGCATTCATCATCTGTCTCCTGTTTATTAAAGAATTTAGGTTTTCCTGTGCGATCAATCCGGCTTCCTTCTTGAGAAAATCGCCGAATAAGTATCGATCTCGCTCGAAACCGGGAACCCATGCTGCTCGAGCCGTTGTCCCGCATGTTGCGCAGCTGCCCGCACCGACTCTGCATCCAGACCCTCGATGATCAGCAAACCGTCAAAGCTCATGTCCTTTCCACGGATACCTTTCTCGTTGGTCTGAATCCCGGTTGCTTCCTGATCCACTTCGAGCATGCGGACCGATGCAATCCTGTCCAGGCGGGCAAGCCCTTCCACCAGATCCCGCCCCTCCTTTTCGCCCAGACCATCCAGGACGGCCCGCTCCAGGCGCAGGACACTGACGAAAGCACCTTCTCCATCCACGGCTGCGTGAATGATGGATCCGCCGCCTCTTGTCATCCCTTGCATCAATGGCATGATTCGCTGGGACCAGGGAGTCGGATCATTCAGACGTTCCAGATACTCGGGGCTGGCCATGACCGCGGCATTGGCCAGGCTGTACAAGGTCAGATATTCGGTGGGGACTTTCCTGTCGCTCTTGAAAATACGGGCGCGTTGAAAGCCGGTGATGCTCACCCGTTCAAGCGTGTGCTCTCTGGTTACCTAGTGGAGGTAATCCGTTTCCTTGTCCTGGTCGATGCCGTAGATGATTGCCAACATGCCCAGATCGGTTTCGCTCATATCCAAACTCCCTCATGAGTCCATTGCGTATACATCGCTGATACCCGTCTATCCGACGGGAGCTTATCCATGCGCCACATGCATTGCTGCCCGGTAACCAAAGACCAGGGCGGGGCCCAGCGTGGTGCCCGGACCCGGATAGGTACCTCGCATGATCGAGGCCATGTCATTTCCACAGGCATAAAGTCCTGAAATCGGCTTCCCCGAAGCATCGAGCACGGCGGCATTGGCGTCGGTGGAAAGCCCCGTGCTGCATGCGATATCCGCGGGCCATATCTCCACGGCGCAGTATCCGGAACTGCCCAGAGGCCGCAGACACGGATTGGGCTTGTTGTCCGGGTCGCCGTTGAAGCGGGAAAGCTCGCTTTCTCCCTTGTGAAAATCGGAATCGACGCCCTTGCCGGCAAGCTCGTTGTAACGGTTAATGGTCGCCGTGAGTGCCTCGGCATCGATTTTCAGCTTCCCGGCCAGCCCTGCTATCGAATCGGCATGGATCAGATAGCCCGATCTGATGTGGCGGCCCAGGTCACGCGTACCGGGAGGAACCACCCCGATCCCATACCGGGCAATAAAATCCCTATCGCAAATCAGATAGCATGGCAACGTCGACACTTCCTCATGCGACTTGTACATGGCTTCGACGAAGTGGTGATACGAGCAGCCTTCATCCACAAAGCGCCTGCCTGCCGAATTAATGGCAATCAGGCCAGGCTTGGCGCGATCCAGCGACAAATGGGGAAACAGGCCCTTGCTTCCGTCTGGATGGGGAACCACGGAAACCGGCGTCCAGAAGGCTCCGCCGCCATGCATTTCCGGTTCGACCCCCGCTCCATGGGCCCGTCCAAGTTCGATTCCGTCTCCGGTATTGCTTGCAACCGCAAGAGAGCGCTGCGGCGTGGGCTTCAGCAAGAATGCCTGGCGCAGGGCTGCATGGTGAGCGACCCCTCCCGTCGCCAGCACAACGCCTTTCCTTGCCCGCACCCTCAGGATTTTCCCGCCATGTTCCACGCATGCGCCGATGACGCGCCCTTCATCCTGAATCAGACTCTGCGTCCTGGCATTGAAAAGGATGGGCACACCCTTGCGCCGCAGACTGTAGAACAGCCTTGCCACTAGCGCATTTCCCATCACCAGCCTGGTTCCCCGCCGGTAGCGCAGACGATCACGCAGATAGCGCAGGACCAATGCGGCGGCATGGCCGAAGTTACGCAATGATGCATAACGCCCTATGAGGCGCTGAATATCATCCTTGCCCACCATCATTCCACCGAACAGCATGAATTCCCTTATCGGAGGCCTGATGCGATGGAAGTCGTCGCCCAGCAGCCGGCCATCAAACATCTGCGGGATCAGAGCCCGCCCTGAAACGGCGGCTCCCGGCAGATGCGACAGATAATCAGGGTGTGTGCCGCAAGCCATGAACTGGACGTCGGTCTTTTCCATGAAGTAGTCAATGGCATCGGGACCGGTCTCAAGATAGGCCTCGCGCAGGTCCCGGTGACGCTCGTCGCCTATCAGCGCCTCAAGATAGGCCCTGCCCTCGTCAATGGCGTCGGCATATCCTGCCGCCAGACTCTGCCGGTTCCCCGGAACCCATAACGTGCCAGCCGATGTGGACGTCGTGCCGCCTACCTTGTCGGCCTTCTCGCAGATAAGCACGTCCAGGCCTTCGAGCGCGCCGACCAGGGCCGCCGACATGCCACCCGCGCCGGCACCGGCGACGAGCAGGTCCACCTCACGGTCCCAGCTCTGCTGTTTCACGGTCTCCATCTCACTCATGTTCTGTTTCTTCCACGACTATGGCTGTTGGAGGCAGGTTTCCTTACGCCACCCGTACAACCATGACAATCCATCCTGGAAATGCTCCTGCCGCTTGCCTTTCCAGAGTTGGTTGCGCACCAGCCGCTCGACACCCTGCGCATGATAGATGCGCCCCATCTCGCGTGTGGACCAGACCACTCTTGCGGTCCGCGGAATCCGGACCGACTCGTACAGACGGAAAGCCGACCGCAAATCCCCATTGGTCTGCTGCAGCGCCTCGCCCAAGGTGACGGCATCTTCCAGCGCCATGCAGGCGCCCTGGGCCATGTACTGGGTCATGGGATGCGCGGCATCGCCGACGAGGGTGCTCAGACCGTATCCCCAGGCCTCGACAGGATCCCGATCGGCGGTAGCCCAACGCTTCCAGGACGTAGGCAGGTTCAGCAGCTGACGCGGGCGCGGATGAATATCCTTGAAATAACCGAGGACCTCTTCCTTGCTGCCCTCACTCACACCCCATTCCTCTTCCTTGCTGCTATGGAAAGTAAGCACCAGGTTGTATTGGTGTCCCCCTCTCAAGGGATAATGAACCAGGTGGCAACGCGGGCCGGCCCATAAAACAGGTGCATTGATGCGCAGATCCTCGGGCATGTCGTCCTTGTCGACCACGGCTCGATAAACGACGTGGCCGGTCACTCGATGGCCTCCGCCTATCGTCTTGTCGCGGATCACCGATTTCACGCCATCACAGCCTATAACGGCGTCGGCAGCGTAGGCGCCGCCTTCCGAATCGATGACTTTGATGCCGTCGTCCTGGATAAGGACGTCTTCCACCAATGTCGACGTTCTGAACGTGATCAATGGATTCTGCTGGACTGCCTCGAAGATGGATAAATGGATATCCGCGCGATGTATCACCGCATAGGGTCCACCGAATCGCGTCTGGAAAGACTCATCTGTTTCGATACGGACGACCTCTTCGGCATCGAGTGCATCCATCATGATGATGCGATCGGTGAATACGGCCCTGCGGCGCGCAGCCGCGCCGGCGCCAAGGGCATCCAGCGCAGCGAAGGCATTCGGTCCCAGCTGTATGCCTGCGCCGATCTCACCGATCTCCGCCGCCTGTTCCAGCAGGAGGACCTCGATACCCTGCCGGCTGACTGCAAGAGCCGTGGCCAGGCCTCCAATGCCTCCCCCCGTAACGATGACCTTTTTCTTTGCTGGATTGTTCATGGCCTCTGCTTTTCAAGAATGGGTGCTTCAGACTTCCGGTCCGCCGGCACGTCAGGCGCAATGAAGTCGGGCTGCCGAGATGGAGCAGCCAGTTCAAAGGCCGGATGCGCGAGACAATGTTCATATACCGCCCCAACCCTGGAGTAGGCATCAAGGTTGCACCCCATCCGCAAGGCATTCGCCACTTGGGGAACCAGACTGCAATCAGCCAGCGTGGGCTCATCGCCCACGCAATATTTCCCGGAATCCACCTGGATGAGCAAGGCTTCCAGCGAGCGCATTCCTTCATCGACCCAGTGCCGATACCAAGCCGCCTTCCGATCCTCACCCAGGCCCAGTTCGCTCACCAGATAGCGCAAGATTCTGAGGTTGTTGACCGGATGCATGTCGCATCCGATAAGGTTGGCTATTTCCAGCACCCGGGCTCGCTGTTCGGCATTCTCGGGAATCAGCCGTGGCTCTGGGTACTTCGCATCCAGGTAATCGATGATCGCCGCGGACTGTCCCAGATTGAAGCCCTCGTCCGTCATCAAGAATGGAACGCTCGCGCTGGGATTGCGGGCAACATAGCTTTCCTGCTTGTGCTCAAGAGATCGGATGTTTACCGGTATGTACTCGTAATCCACCTGTTTCAGGGCAAGCGCGATCCGCACGCGGTACGAGGTCGAGCTGTTGAAGAAACTGTACAGCTTCATATTCAGACCACCTTCACCGCAAGCGTACCCAGGCCGTCGATCCCACCTTCCATCAAGTCGCCGCTGACGACCGCACCCACCCCTTCAGGAGTGCCGGTATAAATCAGGTCGCCCTCTTCCAGACGAAAATATCTGGACAAGTGACTCACCGTTTCGGCAACGGACCAGATCAGATGCGACACCGTGCTCTTTTGCCGCGCCGCGCCATTGACATTCAGCCAGATGGCCGCCTGCCCGATATCGGGAACCGTTTGCGCCTTGTGCAGTACACCGATGGGCGCGCTGTGGTCGAACGCTTTCCCCAGCTCCCACGGCCTGCCCTTCTCTCGCAGCGCCATCTGCAGATCCCGGCGGGTCATGTCCAGCCCTACGGCATAGCCATACACGTGGCTCAGCGCATCTTCCACACGGATATCCGCGCCCCCCTTTCCAATGGCAGCCACAAGCTCGCTTTCCTAATGGACATTGGAAGATTCGGAGGGATACGGGAAAGAGAGCACATCGCCCTGCGAGACCGCACACACCGAATCGGCCGGCTTGCAGAAGAAGAAAGGCGGTTCCCTATCAGGGTCAAAACCCATTTCACGCGCATGAGCGGCATAGTTCCTGCCTACGCAATACACACGACGAACAGGAAACAGACCGCTTTCGCCCTCAATGGGCACGCCTACGACAGGAGAGGGCGCGACGACATAAGACATGGCTGAGCTTTACCTCTAAGAAAATTGGACAAGAATCCCTTCAAGGGGAAGACTATGAAGTGAAGCGTTCCTCACGCAGGATGCCCAACGCTTCCTGGACCGGCCGATCGGAATAACTGAAAAGCACGGCATCATCATTCGCGGAAAGCGCCAAAGACGCCCAGGAGGGAACGACGAACACATCCCTGGGACCGAACTGGAACGTTTGATCGCCTATCCTCGCTGTACCGCTGCCTTCCACGACAGAGAACACGGTTGCATCCGTGGTCCGATAGGCTCGCCCCTGGAAACCGCATGGAAGCAACTGCATGAAGGTCGCCATGGTCGGCATCGCGTGTCCGCCCGTCGCCGGATTGACATAGCGAAGCTTGAACCCGTCCCAGGCATCACCCTCGGCATTCCGCGCCAGCCGGTCCAGAGCCTCGCGGGTGCGCGCATAGGGATAGTTGAATATCGGAGAGGTCAGGCCTTGAGCCTGATAACGCACCGGAAGCATGTTGTGGCCATATCGGGCGAAGCTGTCGCCCTCTGGACGGCTGATCGGCTGCTCCGCCTCCGGATAGTTTTCCGCGAAACCGACCCCCAGTGAACGGAACAACGGAATATCGAGACCGTCTAGCCAGATCACCGGCTCTCCGCCTTCTGCCTCTGCCATATTCCCGTGGTCATGCCAGGTCCACGAAGGGGTGATCACGAAATCACCCGGGTGCATCGTGGTGCGCTCGCCATCGACCGCCGTATAGGCGGTGACGCCTTCGACAATGAACCGGAGCGCAGATTGCACATGCCTGTGGCTCGGCGCCACTTCACCCGGCAGTATCAACTGCATGCCAGCATAGAGCGTCGGTGTAATGCTGGACTCCCCCGGCATGCCGGGGTTCTCCAGGATGAGCACCCTGCGAACCGCCTCTTCCGCCGTGATCAGACTGCCCGACTCCATGATGTCCTCGCGTATCTCCTCGTAGCGCCACAATGCAGGCACACAACGGGAAGCTGGCTGGGCAGGGACCAGGTTATGCAGGGACTCCCATAGCGGGGTCATGTTCTTTCGGCCGATTCGAGCGTAGTACGCATCACGCTCCGAACTCACAGCGGGCTTCGCCATTCCTGTCTCCACCTGGCAATGGCGCAACAATCATCCATTGCCAAAAATCTGTTGCTTATCGATTGGAAGGGCAAAGTATGATGACTTTGATATGCCTAGTAAACTGATTTATTCCTATAAACCATACTATTTTTCGTATATCAAAAAATAGTCTGTTCCCTCGATGAGGCTTGAAAACAGACGGGAATTCTCTCTGGAGATTGCCGAACCGGCGGATAGACACGGCCTTCGAATGCATGGGGGGAGGCTTGCGAGAAGGCTCGACCTATGCCGGTTCGCACATAACGGAGTCAGACGGGAAAAGGCATGGCAGAGGGACCGGAAAGCGTTTGGCTGCCCGGCAAGATACGTATTGAAGGGGAACAGAGAATAAAACGCGGCGCGAGGCGGCACAGGACCGGAAGCCCTGCCTGCGCCAGACACAGGCCGTCAGCAGGGACTGTCTGCGGCCGAGGCGGGCCTTGCGATCGCAGAGGCTATCGCGGCGGTTTGGGTTTTCCTGACAAGCCCGTGCATCTGAATTCAAAGGCACGAACCAGGCAGATGGCGCAACGGCGGCGGCCAGTGCTGCGGCAAAGGCAGACAGCAGCATGGCGGGGAAGCCCTCGCTGCACCGCCCGGAAGCGCCGGCTTATTCGTCTTCCATCTGCGACTGCAGGTAGTTCGGCAGGCCGACCTTGTCTACCAGTTCGATCTGGGTTTCCAGCCAGTCGATGTGCTCTTCCGTGTCGTTGAGAATGTCCTGCAGAAGATCGCGAGAGACGTAATCGCGCACTGATTCGCAATAAGCGATGCCTTCCTTCACGGTTTCCTGGGAACCCTGTTCGAGCCGCAGATCACAGGAAAGGATCTCGGGCACGTTCTCGCCGATGAGCAGTTTGTGAAGATCTTGCAGGTTGGGCAGGCCATCGAGCATGAAGATGCGTTCGATGAGACGGTCGGCGTGCTTCATTTCGCCGATCGATTCGTCGTACTCCTTCTTGCCGAGCCTGTCCAGGCCCCAGTGGCGCAGCATCCGCGCATGCAGGAAGTATTGGTTGATGGCAGTGAGCTCGTTCTTGAGCTGTCTGTTGAGATGCTGGATGACGGTGGGATCGCCTTTCATGGCCGCACTCCGCTGGCTGATGATTCGAGATTCAACCATTAGACTACCACGGCACCCGCGCTCATGGAGCGCTCACCGTGTTGCGGCAGGCTTGCAGGGTCAGCCCCGGCTGACTGCCACCACCTGCAAGGGCACCAGATCTGCGTCGTTTGCTGCGTCGCTGTCGAAAGCGCCGACCGACTGGGTTTCGGTCACATGGCCCGCATACCGTCCGCCCGGCAGGTAATCGGTGGCCGTGTCGCGGCAGCATCCGCAACTTCCGCCCACACCCAGCCGTGCTTCCAGGTCGGACAACGACGCTGCCCCAGTAGCGACGGCTTCCTGGACCTGGCGTTCGGTGATCGCATTACATACGCAAATAAACATGAGAACAATTATCAACCACGAAATAGTCTTTGGCAATTGGCCCCATAGTTTTTTTTGTAACCGCAAGGTGGCTGCCATCGAAGCCAGACGCGCTGTGGGCTCCCTGGGGCCTGCGCCACCGTGGAAGCCCATCGACTTCGTTCAATCCGCGTCAAGCGCGGCGCGAGCCTTGCGCATGATGGCCGGTTCGATACCGGCCGCTTCCCGATACTTGGCGACTGTGCGCCGCGCAATGACCACGCCCTGACCGGCGAGCCGCTCTGCAATCTTGCTGTCCGACAACGGCTTGAGCGGGGACTCTTCACTGACCAGCTTGGCAATGAGACTGCGCACCGCCGTGGCCGACGTCGATTCGCCATCGTCGGTCTGCAAGGCCGAACTGAAGAACTGCTTCAGTTCGATCACTCCCCATGGCGTCTGCGCGTACTTTTGCTTGGTTGCACGGGAAATCGTGGACTCATGCAATCCGAGCAGCTGCGCAATATCACGCAACACCATGGGCCGCATGGCAGCCACACCTTTTTCAAAGTAACCCGTCTGCTGGTCGACGATGGCCTGCGCCACCCTCTGGATCGTCACGAAACGCTGATTGACGCTCTTGACCAGACCTTGCGCCTGCTGCAATTGGGCCTGCATCTCGGGCGAGGCCTGGGTCTGCGCAAGCAGGCTTTCATAGACCGAATTGATGCGCACGCGAGGCACGACCGCGGGATTCAGGAAGGCGACCCAACGGCCGCGCGATTTGCGCACCACCACGTCCGGCGTGATGTAATCGGCCGGTGTTCCCGCCCAGTTGCGCGCCGGCCTGGGCTCCAGCCGCAACAGCAGGCCATGGGCGGCGCGCAGCACAGGCATCGGCACCCCCAGCGCTTCACGCAGCCTGTTCAGATTGCCAGTGGCGAGGATGGATAGATGATCTGCGGCAACGGCATGGGCGCATTCGTGAACCTCTGCAGCGAAATCCTCGCCTCCTTCGGCGCGGAACACCTGCAGCTGCAACAATAGACATTCCGAGAGCGATTGAGCGCCCACGCCAGGCGGATCGAAGGATTGCAGCAGCCGCAACGCCATCCGCAGCTCTTCCAGCTCGATACCGAGCTCGGAGGGCAGCATCGCCAGGATTTCATCCAGCGGCGTGCTCAGGTAGCCGCTGTCGTCCAGTTCATCGATGAGCAGACCCACCAGGGCACAATCGCGTTCTGTGGCGTGCGTGGTCCGCAGTTGCTCGTACAGATGATCCTGAAAACTGAACGGCACGGGAGACTCGGGACGCTCGGCATCATCATCGCCCGTCCCTTGCGAGCGGCCCGGGGTCCCGCTCAGCAGCCACCGGTCTTCGGCGCCTTCTTCAGGATTCGGCGCTACCGCCGCGTCCACATCAATGTCATACTCATCACCGCGCTCCAGCAGGGGGTTTTCCTGCAATGCCTGCGCCACCTCCAGCTCCAGCTCCTGAGTGGACAGCTGCAGGAATCGGATCGATTGCTGCAGCTGCGGAGTCAGCGCAAGCTGCTGCTGTTGACGAAGTTCCAATGATTGACGCGAATGCATATTGTGGAAAGCAACTCATGAAGATTGAAAGGCCCCAACCCACCCGAGCCGACGCCAGCCGGCTGCGCAACACGGTCCTGAAACTGACGGCGGCGACACGAGTCTTCACCGTGGGGGTGGTGATCCTCGCTGCCCTCATCTGGTGGTTCCTGCTGCACAGGCTGATCGCCTTCGGCAGGGGGCTCGACTACAGCGGCCTGGAGGCCCTGGGCCAACAGGTCGTCACGTTCGTCAAGCAGTACAACCCTTTTTTCTGGTGGGCGATCGTCGCGTTATGCACACTTATTATTGCGTATTTCCTTTATGGCTTCGTGGAAGCCATGAATCGCAAGGCCCGCGCCCGCCGTGTCGACGCCGATATCGTGACCGGCCTGGTGAGCCGCCTGTCGCCGGCAGCCGTCCATGTCCTGCGGTGGAGCTGGCAGAACCGCCGCGAGCCCATTACCGTGGGAGTTTTACAACGCGCGCTGCATGAATTGCAAAACGGCCGAGCCTCGCAGATCGAGCTCGCCGAGCGGCATGCCGCGCTGCTGGACACCGCCGCCGCGCAGCCCGAGGTCGAACCCCCATTGCCAACGCCCTGATTTTATGGTTGACTAGCGGGTATGAATTCCACCCACGCAGCCATTTCATACGCTATCACCGGCCAGCCGGCCGGGGCGTTGCTGCGTGCTGGGGGCAGCGTTCGGGTTGCCCACACCCCTCTTCTTCCCCTTTCACTCCTCCTTCTACTACCGATCGGTTGCCGGGCCTAGCGTCCCGTGGCAGTTCGGCAGCCTCATTCCGGCCACTTTCCGTATCGCCGCCCGCGTGCTCGCCGGGGCTGAGCGACAGCGTCATATCCCCAGATTGAATCAGGTGCACCATGATCCCGAACCCTGTTGAAAAATACCGTCCATTCGTGGCCTTCGAACGTGACTTTTCCGAACGAACATGGCCCAGTAAACGCATCACGCATCCTCCCATCTGGATGAGCACCGATCTGCGCGACGGCAACCAATCGCTCATCGAGCCCATGAGTGTCGAGCGCAAGCTGCGTCTTTTCGATCAGCTGGTGAAGATCGGCTTCAAGGAAATCGAAGTCGGCTTCCCGTCTGCCTCGCAGACCGACTTCGACTTCGTGCGCAAGCTGGTGGACGAAAAGCGCATTCCCGATGACGTCACCATCATCGTTCTGACCCAGTCCCGCGAAGACCTCATCCGCCGCACGGTGGAATCCTGCGCCGGCGCCAAGACGGCCATGGTCCACCTGTACAACGCCTGCGCCCCGGCCTTCCGCAAGATCGTATTCAACATGAACGAGGACGAAGTCAGGCAGATTGCCGTCGAAGGCACGCGCCTGATCAAGCAGTTCGTTGCCGAGCACCCTGAAACGAAATGGCGCTATCAATATTCGCCGGAAGTATTCAGCACCACCGAGCCAGAAGTCGCTCTGGACGTATGCCATGCCGTACTGGACGCCTGGGGCCCGACTCCCGAAGACCCCATCGTCTTCAATCTGCCGGCCACGATCGAGGCGACC
>Ga0172382_10009217_pt1 | contig 13521 bp, 14 predicted proteins | sample Leawel138RmetaG_FD_122245 | JGI IMG/M metagenome (GOLD analysis project Ga0172382, IMG submission 122245) | Leachate microbial communities from a municipal landfill in Southern Ontario, Canada - Leachate well 138R metaG | ecosystem: Engineered > Solid waste > Landfill > Unclassified | place...
CTTGTCTTGTCTTGTGGTTATGGTCGGCGCGGAAAACGGCCGCGCCCGGGATTATACGGCCATGCAGGGGGGATCCCCTGTTCTCAGTCATTTTGGCATTCGCTACCATGGCGCTCCCGTCGCGCGCGAGGTTACGCCATGACATTCATTGAAGTTACTCTGTACCCCGTTGTCGCGGTGGGTACGTCATGAGCGGGGCAATGCGCCTGCTGGCGGTGGTCGAACTGGGCGGTTATCCAAACCTGGAGCCCCTCTATACACGCCTCGGCTTCACCGTCACCACCGTGCAGGCCGGGCGCAAGGCCGTGGCCGCAGTGAGATCGGCAGTGCCGGCGGTGGTAGTGGCCGAATTCAACTTCCAGCGCGACTTCCGCGATCGCACCTCCAGCCTGGAATCATTGCTGGCCACCCTGCAGAGGGCGCCGGATACCCGCATCCTGGTGTTCCACGAGCCCGGTGATGCCGCGCCGCTCGCACAGTTGCGTGCCCGCTTCCCCAACATCGACGCCCTGCCCCGGCCCATCACCGAGGCGGCCGTGGAGGCCTGGCTGCGGACCGCAATAGCCAGCGGAAATACCACCGTCTAGTCGCCAAACCCGGTTTTTTGCAGGCCTGCGTAAGGCCGGCCATTTGCCCGGTCGAGCGGGCCCCTACACGTATAATTCGCCCCAGCCAACTCGAAGGAGCCATCCCGATGAAGCTCACTATCCACGCTGAAGGACATGTCATGCCACTGGAAGTACCGGAGGCGGTCGTCAGCGACGGCAACGCATTTTTCGACAAGCTCGACAGCGACATGGAGGCCGGATGGCAGATGAGCCATCAATGGGTCGACAGGCCCAACGCCCACCAGCGCAGCCAGATTGTCGCTGATCGCCTGCTTGATGCCATGCACGCAGGCAAGGTGGAACTGGCCCTGTTGCTCGCGGGCTACATCCTGGTGCGCAACCCCGGTGTCACAGCCGTACGCTTCGGCGAGGAGGGGGACATGGCACAAACGGAGTTCGTGCAGGGCTGAATCCCCGCGGGCCGTACCGGGCCGCGGCGGCCCCGCCAATTCACGGTATCAGTACGGCGAGCGGTACGTACAGCTCCTGTGGACTGAGGCCGCCGTGCACCGCCCGTTGCGAGAACGGCCGCTCGCCCGCGAGCCGCTGGGTGATCACGTAATCCTCCTTCATGAGCAGCAGATAGTCACCGATGCGGTGCGTCAGTTCCGGGTGTACCGGCCCCGCGCCCAGCCAGCCTTTTTCCAGCAACTGCGCCCGCGACAGCAGTTCGCACTGGCCAGCGAGGTGCTCGCTCACGTAAGCCTCGAAGGCGTCACGGCGATCGCCGTGCACGTAAGCGTAAGCGGCACGTGGCTCACCACACAGGGGCAGGACGAGACAGTCGGCCAGCAGCGGATGCTCGGCGACATCGATGACGTGCTCGGGCGAGGTGTCGATCATGCCGTGATCGGCACTGACCAATACCGCCGCGTCCAGCCCCGCCAGTCTGTCCAGGAGCTGTGCCAGGGCGTGCTCCACCGCCGCCAGGCGCTCGAGCATCTCGGCGCTGCCGGTACCGCTGTGGTGGCCAGCGGCATCGAGTTCGGGCCAATAGGCGTACGTGAGCCCCGGCGCGCGTGCCAGGGTGGCAAGCAGCGAGACCAGCCCATCCAGGCCACGATAGGCAAGGCGCTGCGCCGGCCCCGAGAGCGCGCGGCTGTAGGCGGAATCGGCGATGTAGAACGGATTCACCACATGGCCCGGGCGCTTCAGCCCGGTGAACACGCTGGGGCAGTCCATGACGTCTCTGGGCGTGATACCGATTTCCGTGTACGACGGCCCGCCATGGCGCGGCACGAAGGGCAGCACGGTGGCTACGCTGCCCAGTTCACGCAGCCAGGTAAACCAGCCCGTCATCCCATGCCGGGACGGCGCCACTGCCGTGTAATAGCTGGTAATGGCACTCACCGTCGTGGTGGGGAATACTGACGTCAGGCGCCCATGCAGGTGCTTGGCGATGAGGCCGTCGTGGGCACGGACCAGGGCCTCGCCCAGCCCGTCCACGATGAACAGGATCAGGTGGCGCGCGCGGCTCACCGCCCCGGGCAGGGGCAAGGGGGAGTAGCCGCGGGCGTCACCACCGCTGGCCACACGCAGGGCGGCGGCAAGATTGACGAGGCTGGCTTGTTGATAGTCGGGTGAGGGCATGGTGGGTCCTGTCCGATTCTAGTGTATTCCTTGATTTGATCGCCTCACTGCGGCTGCCGCTGACGATATCTCCAAGCGGACCTGCCGGCCCGGGCACGGTGACAGTCGACGCTCAATGCGGGATCATTGTCCCATGCGCCGGCTGCTCGTACCCCTGTTATTCCTCACCGCTGCCGCAACCGCGGCAATGCCCGAGATCGCGGCCTTGCGCGCATCCGCCCTGGCGGGGGATCCCTACGCACAGCTCAACCTGGGCGCGGCTTACGACAATGGCATCGGCGTGGAGCCCGATGCGGCGCTGGCCCTCCGCTGGTACCGTGCCGCCGCCGCGCAGGGTGTGCCCGAGGCCCAGTTCAATCTGGGCCATCTGCTGTTCTCCCGCGGCAAGGCAGGCGAAGGCGCGCACTGGCTGACACAGGCGGCACAGCAAGGCCTCGCAGACGCCCAGTATCTCATCGGTGTGATGTATGCCGAGGGCACGGGCGTGCCCGCCGACGCAGCGGTAGCGCTGATGTGGCTGCGCCGTGCCGCGGGGCAAGACCATGGGGAAGCACAGGCCTACCTGGAGGCACGTTTCCCGGTTGCACCGCCCTGAGCGCGGGGCCCTGCACCAAAAAAGGGCATCGGCGTGCGCCGCTTCTCCTCGACAACGCGATATCCCCGGCAAGCGGATTCCGGTAGAATCCGCCGCCATTTTCCCCCATTCCGGTAGCACCTCTGTGATCGAGAAACTTCGCAACATCGCCATCATCGCCCACGTGGACCACGGCAAGACCACGTTGGTCGATCAACTCCTCCAGCAGTCCGGTACGCTGGCCCGTGGCCAGGCCGCCGAACGCGTCATGGATTCCGGCGATATTGAGAAGGAACGCGGGATCACCATTTTGGCCAAGAACACGGCCATCGACTGGAACGGCTACCACATCAACATCGTGGACACCCCGGGCCACGCCGACTTCGGCGGCGAGGTGGAGCGCGTGATGTCCATGGTCGATTCCGTGGTGCTGCTGGTGGACGCGGTGGAAGGCCCCATGCCGCAGACCCGCTTCGTGACCCAGAAGGCCCTGGCGCGCGGCCTGCGCCCCATCGTGGTGGTGAACAAGGTCGATCGCCCCGGCGCACGTCCCGACTGGGTGGTGGACCAGACCTTCGACCTCTTCGATCGCCTCGGCGCCACCGATGAACAACTCGATTTCCCCATCGTCTACGCCTCGGGCCTGAACGGCTTCGCCGGCCTCAGCGCCGACGTGCGCGACGGTGACATGACCCCGCTGTTCGAGACCATCGTCAAGCACGTGCCGGCACCGGACGTGAATGTGGACGGCCCGTTCCAGATGCAGGTCAGTTCGCTGGACTACAACAGCTACGTGGGCGTCATCGGCATCGGTCGCATCACCCGCGGCAAGGTGAAGACCAACACCCCCGTCGTGGTCGTGGATCGCGAAGGCAAGCGCCGCAACGGCCGCGTGTTGCAGATCATGGGCTTCCACGGCCTGGATCGTGTGGAGGTCTCCGAGGCCCGCGCCGGTGACATCATCGCCTTCACCGGCATGGAAGAGCTGAACATCTCCGACACCCTGTGCGACCCGCAGGCGGTGGAACAGCTGCCGCCGCTCACCGTGGACGAACCCACCGTGAGCATGACCTTCCAGGTGAACACCTCGCCCTTTGCGGGCAAGGAAGGCAAGTTCGTCACCTCGCGCCAGATCCGCGAGCGTCTCACCCGCGAACTGGTGCACAACGTGGCCCTGCGCGTGGAAGAGACCGATGACCCGGACAAGTTCCGTGTCTCCGGTCGCGGCGAGCTGCACCTGGGCATCCTCATCGAGAACATGCGCCGCGAGGGCTATGAACTCGGCGTGTCCCGTCCCGAGGTAATCATCCGGGAAGTGGACGGTGAGAAGCACGAGCCTTTCGAGCAGCTCACCGTGGACGTGGAAGAGCAACACCAGGGCACGGTGATGGAGAAGCTGGGTATGCGCGGCGGCGACCTGAAGAACATGCTGCCGGACGGCAAGGGTCGCGTACGTCTCGACTACATCATCCCCTCGCGCGGCCTCATCGGCTTCCGCACCGAGTTCCTTACCGCGACGCAAGGCACCGGCCTGATCTACAGCGTTTTCGACCACTACGGCCCGATGAAGCGGGGCACCTACGGCACGCGCATCAACGGCGTGCTCATCGCCAATGCCCAGGGCAAGGCCCTCGGCTATGCCCTGTTCAACCTGCAGGAACGTGGACGCCTGTTCATCGGCCACGGCGAGGAGGTGTACGAAGGCATGGTGATCGGCATCCACTCGCGCGACAACGACCTGGTGGTGAACCCCCTCAAGGGCAAGCAGCTCACCAACGTGCGCGCCGCCGGTTCGGATGAGAACATCATCCTCGTCCCCCCCATCCGCATGTCCCTGGAGCAGTCCCTGGAGTTCATCGACGAAGACGAGCTGGTGGAAGTCACCCCCGAATCCATCCGCATCCGCAAGAAGTACCTCAAGGAAAACGACCGCAAGAAGGCGGCGCGGGCGGATTGAGAAAAGATGTAACCACGGGGGACACGGGGAACACAGGGAAATCAAGGGATGGGCGAGCAGTGCATTACCACCGCTCGTCGCATCTCAACGTCCTTGCACCTGAAGCAATTCCTGTTCTTGACCCCGTGTTCCCCGTGTTCCCCGTGGTATAGCTTTGTCTTCTTCTTCGTCCCGAAAAGAGGAACCGCCCATGCCGCGCACGCTCTATCCGGAGATCCAGCCTTACGTACAGCATTCATTGCCTGTGGACCCGCCGCACGTGTTGCACGTGGAGGAGTGCGGCAATCCCCAGGGCCTGCCCGTGGTGTTCGTGCATGGCGGGCCGGGCGCGGGTTGCGAGCCTTGGCACCGGCGCTTCTTCGACCCGGCGCGCTATCGCATCGTGCTGTTCGACCAGCGCGGCTGCGGACGTTCCGCACCGCACGCGAGCCTGGAGGCCAATACCACCCAGGCCCTGGTGGCCGACATGGAGCGCATCCGCGCACACCTGGGCATCGAGCGCTGGGTGGTGTTCGGCGGCTCCTGGGGCTCCACACTGGGGCTGGTCTACGCGGAAACCCATCCCGAGCATGTGCTCGCCCTGGTGCTGCGCGGGATCTTCCTGTGCCGGCCGCACGAGATTGCCTGGTTCTATCAGGAGGGCGCGAGCCGCCTGTTTCCTGACCACTGGGAGCACTACCTCGCGCCCATTCCGGCCGAGGAGCGTGGCGATTTGCTGCATGCCTACCACCGGCGCCTGACCAGCGAAGACGAGGTGACCCGCATGGCCGCCGCCAAGGCCTGGTCCATCTGGGAGGGTTCCACCGCCACCCTGCGCCCCAACAAGGCAGTGATCGACCACTTCGCGGATCCCTATACCGCCCTGTCCCTGGCACGCATCGAGTGTCATTATTTCGCCCATGACAGCTTCCTGCATCCCAACCAGATCCTGGCGGACGCCCGTCGCCTGAAGGACATCCCGGGGGTCATCGTGCACGGCCGCTACGACGTCATCTGCCCGGTGGAGAATGCCTGGCAACTGCATCGGGCCTGGCCGGGCTCCGAGCTGCACATCGTCCCCGATACCGGTCATTCCGCCGCCGAGCCGGGGAACACCGACGGCTTGATACGCGCCACGGATGCGTTCGCGGATCGGTTCGCGTGATCGGGCTGTTGCAGCGGGTCAGCGGGGCCCGCGTGGAGGTCACCGGTGAGGTGGTGGGCGAGATCGGTCGCGGCCTGCTGGTGCTGGTGGGGGTGGAAAGGGGCGATGGCGAGGCGCAAGCTGAGCGCCTGCTGGAGCGCCTGCTCGGCTACCGTGTGTTTCCTGACGCGCAGGACCGCATGAACCTGAGCCTGCGCGACGTGCAGGGTGGGCTGTTGCTGGTGCCTCAGTTCACGCTCGCCGCCGACACCGCCAAGGGTATGCGCCCCAGCTTCACCCCAGCGGCCGACCCGGGCGATGGCCGACGCCTGTTCGACTACCTGTCCGCCCGTGCCCGCACTGCCCACGTCCCGGTGGCGACCGGCGTGTTCGGTGCCGATATGCAAGTGCATCTGGTCAACGACGGGCCGGTTACGTTCTGGCTGCACGTCCCGCCCGGCTGAGCGCCTCCAGGCGGCTCAGCCGGCGCAGGGCCGCGCTGGAAATACCACCCGGCCGCACCGGCAGGCACCAGTGCGGGTAGAATGCTCGTACCAATAATGCAGATCACGGTTCATGTGGCCGTGACGAAGGTTTTGCACCACCAAGGGGAACTGACCATGCCACTGGAGATTTCCGACCAGGAGAAGAAGCAGGCGCGCCAACCGCACGAATTGTTTCTCATCAACCTGATCACGAACCATATTCTGCTGTTCGCGGCCGCTCTGGGCGTAGCGACGTCCTACCCGCTCCTGCTGCTGCCGATCTTCATCGCCTCGGCCAGTGTCCTCATCTACACGCTGATACGTGCCCGCAGCAGCCTCACCCGGGATACGTGGTTCGTCAGCTGTCACTGGCAGGTGGCGGCGCGACGCAGCCGCATGTTCCTGAGCATGCTTTCAGTGGTGTCGATCCTGGTGGCTGCCATCCTGCTGCTCGCCGGCGGCGACCCCAAGCCCCAGCACTGGGCGATCCTGGGCGCCATGATCCTGCCGGTGATGGTCACCGTACTGGTACTCATCATCCTCGAGACGGATGCCATGCAGCAGGCATCCCACGGGGGTATGCCCAAGTGGGTGCGCGAACACATTCCACAGCCGCGGACGGAGGCGGCCTGAAATGGAAAAAAAGATCATTCTGGGTGTGCTTGGCGTGGTTGCGCTCGCCATCGTGGTGGGCGTGATCGCACCGGCCTTGTTGGTCGAGCCGGAGAGGCCCCGGGATCTCCCCTGGCAGATCGAGAAGACCCCGGAGGGTCGCACGCAGGTGTTCGGTATCACCCTGGGTGAGACCTCCCTCGCCGAAGCCGAGCGTCTGCTTGGCACACCGGGCGAGGTGACCCTGTTCAACGCACCGGGCGCGGCGCGGGTGGTGGAAGCCTATTTCGATCCAGTGAATCTCAGTGGCCTGGACGCCAAGATGGTGCTGGGCGTGGCTGTGCCCACGGAGATGCTCGAACCCATGTATGACCGGGGCATCCGTGCCAGCCAGCTCGGCAGCGGCACGCAAAAGGTAACGCTCGCGCCTGATGACGTCGAACGGGTACGCCAAATGGCCGTGGACAGCATTACTTACATGCCGTCCGTCAATCTGTCGCCTGAACAGGTGGAAAAGCGTTTCGGCGTTCCCGCCGAGCGGCGTCGTGAGACCGGCGACGAACCGGTGGAGCATTGGCTCTATCCCGAACTCGGCCTCGACGTGGCCATCAGCGAGCGCAAGAAGGAGGTATTGCAGTACGTCCTGCCTGCCGATTTCGAGCGCCTTACCCGCCCGCTACAGGACGTGCCAGTGGTGCGCTAGCGCGCCAGCGATTTTTCGTGGGTGGGAGCGAGCTTCCGCTCGCGATTTCCTGCCGCGCTGTTCGCGAGCGGAAGCTCGCTCCGGTGAAATCAGCCCACGTCGCCGCTCAATCCTCGTCCGCGTCGGGCCAGTTGGGATCGGCCTTCTTCTTGCGCGGCCCGTTGGGCTCATCCTCGTCCATGAGAATACGGTTGGCCTCGCCTTCGAAATCCTCGTACTGGCCCTTCTTGACGGCCCACACCAGGATCATGACCAACACCAGACCGAGCACGATCATGGCCGGGATGAGCGTGTAGATCACTTCCATTATTTCACCTCCACCGGTGTAACGGCAGGCATCGGCGCCGTGGTCTCGCGCCGCTGCCTGAACAAGGTGCGGATGCGCGCGGCGTTGCCGATGACGAACAGTGAACTGAACGGCATGGCGATGGCCGCGAACAGCGGCGTGATGAAGGCCGCCATGGCCAGCGGGACCGTGATGGCGTTATAGGCCAGCGATACGGTGATGTTCTGTTTGATGGTGCGCAGTGTGCGCTGGGACAGCGCGATGGCCAGGCGCACGGTATCCAGTTCGTTGGATACCAGGATGATGTCGGCACTCTCCACCGAGACATCCGTGCCTGTACCGATGGCAATACCGACGTTGGCGCGCGTAAGCGCCGGGGCGTCGTTGATACCATCACCCACCATGGCCACGTAATCGCCCCCCTGTTGCAGGCCGGCGATGACACGGTCCTTGTCCTCCGGCAGTACCTCGGCGATGACCTCCATGCCCCCCAGCCGATCGGCCACGGCTTCCGCGACCCGGCGGCGATCGCCCGAGAGCAGCGTCATGCGGATGCCGGCGGCGCGCAGGTTTTTCACCAGCGCCGGGGCGTCGGCGCGCAGCACGTCGGTGATACCGAACACCCCGCGGCAGCCACCCTCCACGGCCACGTAGATGGTGGTCGTACCCTGCGATTGCCATCCCTGAACCACGTCCCGAAAGGCGTGGGCATCGGTGATGCCGTTCTGTGCCAGCCAACTCTCGGTGCCGATGACGATGCGCTCGCCGGCAACGCGGGCCCGCACGCCGAGTCCGGGCATGTTCTCGAAATCACTGACCTCGGGCAGGGCAAGGCCCCGTTCCTTGGCTGCGGCGAGCACGGCCTTGCCGATGACGTGCTCGGAGAAGCGTTCGACGGCGGCGGCCGCCGCCAGCAGGCGATCAACATCCTGGTCCGGCGCAACGGCCGTTTCGGTCAGCTGCATCCGCCCTTCGGTGAGGGTGCCAGTCTTGTCGAACACCACGTGCGTGACCTTGGAGAGGGTCTCCAGCACGGCGCCGTTCTTCACCAGGATGCCATGGCGCGCACCGAGTCCGGAGGCCACGGCGATGGCCATGGGTGTTGCCAGGCCGAAGGCGCACGGGCAGGTGATGATGAGCACGGAGGTAGCGGCCATGAGCGCCACTTCGAAATCGGTATTTACCCAGTACAGGAAGGTGACGGAGGCCAGCGCGAGGGTGACGAACACGAACCACGGCACGATGCGATCGGCCGTGCACTGAATAGGCGCCTTGGAGGCCTGCGCCTCCTCCACCAATCGAATGATACGCCCGAGCGCGGTGTCACGTAGCGTGGCCTCCACGCGCACCGTGAGGGCGCCACTCTGGTTCAAGGTCCCGGCAGATACCTTGTCGCCGGCCACCTTGGTGACCGGTACCGACTCACCCGTGAGCATGGCTTCATTGACGGCGCCGCGACCCTCCACGACCAGCCCGTCCACGGCGATCTTGTCACCCGGCCGCACCAGCACCAGTTCGCCTGCCTTTACGGCGCGAATGGGCACCGTCTCTTCCCTGCCTTCGCGCAGCACCGTGGCACCCTTGGGTTGCAGATCGAGCAGGCGCTGGGTGGAGGCGACGGCGTGGCGCTTGGACAGCCCTTCAAGGTAACGGCCGATGAGGATGATGAACAGGAAGTTCACCACCGTATCGAAGTAGACCTCGCCCGTGGTACTACCCGTGAGCGTGATATAGCTGGAATACAGGAAGGTGACCGTGGCACCCAGGGCGATGGGCAGGTCCATGGTGGGATGGCGGTTACGCAAGCCCGTCCAGGCGCCCTTGAGAAAGGGCCAGCCGGAATAGAGCAGCGTGGGTAGCGCCAGTACCAGACCGACCCACTGGAACAGGCTGCGGAACTCGTCCTGCGAGGCACCGGAGTAAAGGGCGATGGACGTCCACATGAGGTTGGACGCGGTAAAGGCTGCGAACGCCATGCGGAAAAGCAGGTCGCGATCCTGCTTCTTGAGGCGCCCCTCGGCCGCCTCCGGGTCATAGGGCACCGCAGTGTAGCCGATGTCGGCCAGGCGTCGAATGATGGCCGAGAGTTTCAGGCGATCGTTGTCCCAGCGCACCTGCACACGCTTGCCGCTGAGATTCACGTGGGCTGCGAGCACCCCGTCCATGCCGCCGAGCGTGCGTTCGATGAGCCAGACACAGGCCGCGCAGTGGATGCCCTCCACCAAAAGGTGGATAGCGCGTTCGTTGCCGGAGCGGGTTACGAATTCCTCCTGGACCTCATCGACATCGAACAGCGCGACGTCCTTGGGCGGGGGCGGCGGCGGTGCCAGCAGCGTGCCCTCAGGTGTGCGTTGGTAGAAGCCCTCGAGCCCGGAGTCGTAGATGAACTTGCAGACGGACTGGCAGCCGATACAGCAGAACTGTCGGCGCGTACCCTCAATGCTTTCCTCAAACGCCTCTCCTTCCGGAAGGGGCAGGCCGCAGTGGAAGCAGCCTTGCGGCGTTGGCGCCGTCGGGTTGAGGTCAGTTCGGGTCGACGAAGACATTACGGGCGATTTGGTAACTATGCTCCGCCTGTTTGACCGCTACGACGAGGTCCCACTTGCCCTTCAAAGGAAATTCCAGATCACCGACATATTGCCCGGGCGCGACCTCTGCGAGGGGCATGGTGAAATCCGCATCGGCATCCGAGGGACGGAACGCGTGCACGGTGACCGTGGCACCTCCGAGCGGGAGGCCCACCTTGTCGGCCACGTGCAGACGGAAGCCCGCCGGGCGCTGCCACACGATGTGCTCGGGTGCCTGCAGGGCGAGATCCCACCCCAGGGCACTGCGAGTCGCCGCACGCTGCTGAACGGTCCGCTCGTAGCTGCGGCCCTTTTCGTAGTAGTCCTCGGAAACCAGGCCGGGATTGGTGATAAAGGCCAGGGAGATCATGAAAATGTTGACCCCCAGGACCACGGCGACGAGGGCGAGCCACCCGAGCACCCACGGATTGCGCAGTGCGCGCTTGCTGGACTGAGAAACCCCGTGGTGAAAACTGTCGATGCTTTCGCTCATGTTGACTCTGACCTCGTCTCCGCTGTCACGGAACGGTTAGTCCGGTCCGAAAATCACACTTTCCCGCTCGCTCGCCAGGGACGGATCGTCGGTGGCGAGAATGCGGAACATGACCGGCGTGGACTCACTCTTCAGTTGCTTTCGGGGTACACGCACGTACACCGTGTGAGGCGTGATGTCACCCGGACGCAACTCGACCTCGCCGCCTCCGACCAATTCCAACTGGTCCGGGCCTTCCGCCGTCAGATTGACGCGAACTGGCTTATCGGTCTTGTTGAGAATTTTCAGATAATACTTGTTCTGAATCGAGCCGTCACTCTGTTGGACGAACAGCGGCTGGCGTTCGTGCAGCACCTTCAGCTCGATGCCGGCCAAGTGCGACAGACCGTACAGGATGCCGCCGGCCGCCAGGGTCAGGATGGTGAAATACACCAGGACGCGCGGGCGCTTGAACAACTTGATGGCCGGCTTGCCCTCGAGCTCGTCCAGGGAGGCATAGCGCACCAAGCCAAGGGGCTTGTCGATCTTCTGCATCACGCTGTCGCAGGCATCGATACACAGCCCGCAGGTGATGCAACCCTCCTGCTGCCCGTCGCGGATATCAATGCCCGTGGGACACACCGCCAGGCACTGGCCGCAATCGATGCAGTCGCCCTTCTCGGGATCGTGCGCACCCTTCTTCATCTTGCCGCGCGGCTCACCGCGCCGGCGATCGTAGGAAGGCAGGATGGTCTCGCTGTCATACATCACGCCCTGGATACGGGCATACGGGCAGAGCCAGAAGCAGACCTGTTCACGCATGAAGCCGGCGAGGCCGTAGGTGCCCGCGGTGAACAGTGCCAGCACGGCCCAGGCCACGGTCGGCGCCGACAGGGTCAGGTAGCCCCGCCAGAGCTCATAGGCATCGGTAAACCATGCCGCGAACGAAACGCCGGTAAGCATGGCGATGGCGAGCCAGGCAGCGTGCTTCGGTACCTTCACCTTGAGCTTTTCCAGGCTCATGGGCGCCTTGTCCAGCTTGCGCCGCTGGGCCGGGTTACCTTCGAGCTTGTCTTCGATCCAGGTGTACACGTCGGTCCAGATGGTCTGGAAGCAGAAGTAACCGCAGAAGACACGGCCCGCTATGGAGGTCACCACCGCGAGCAGGATCGCGAAGAACAGCAGCGTCAGGGACAACATCCAGATGTCCTGAGGCATGATGGTGATGTCAAAGATATGGAATTGGCGGTTGGGGATGTCGAGCAGTACCGCCTGCCTGTCGCCCCAACGGAGGTAGGGGCCGAAGAAAAAGATCAGCCAGAGCGAGCCCGTAAGCCATTTGATGGTGCGGAACGTGCCAGGCATGCGCTTGGCATGGATGGTCTCGCCACCGGTGTTTACGTGCCAAACGCTTTGCTCGGCGTACAACTCGTCTACATGGCCTTGACGGGTCGTGTTGTCGGTTTCAGTAGTCACAACTCCCTCCCAAACGCCTGCTGTATGCGCGAGGACATCCTCGGTATCGCTCCGAAGGGCCCAGGTTGTAAGCAGTTTACGTAGTTTCTGGTTATCTATCCGGCGTGGCGCCGCATATTAGCACGGCCTGATAGACACCCTCTATACGAATTCGCAATCCCCCGCTGTGGTGTATGCCTCGAAAAAAAGAGGGGGCATCGCTGCCCCCTCCGATTCTGCTCCCTAGCGGGACATACGCTCCTGCTTACTTCTTGTTCATCAGGTTGCGAACCTTGATGGCAAGAAAAACCATCATGACGACCATGAAGGCAACAGACAGGTAAGCACTCAGTTCTACCCAATCCATTTCTTACACCCCTCTTCGTTTGCAGGGTACCGCATGGCCATGGCCATGCGGTCCCGGTGACACTGAAGGTTCTGTGAGCCTGTTACTGGCCACCACCCAGCTGGTGCACGTACACAGCCAGTTTCTTGATGTCGGTCTCAGACAGCTTGGTGTTGCCGAAGGTGGGCATCACGGCATTGCGCGACTCCGGGTCGGACGGGTCGTTCACACCATGGGTGATGGTGTACTTGATGCCTTCGACCGTGCCGCTGAAGCGCCAGATACCGTCGGTCAGGTTGGCCCCGCCCAGGGCCTGCATGCCCTTGCCGTCCATGCCATGACAGGCGAAGCAGCCCTTCTCCATGAACAGCGGGGTGGAGGTGGGCTGGCCCTGCGCGATGGCGTTGGCGAGTTGGTCGATCTCGGCTTCGGACAGCTCCACGCCAGCCTTGGCGGGCATCATGCCCATACGGCCGTTGGCGATGGAGGCCTGGATGGTGTTGATGTCGCCGCCATACAGCCAGTCGTCGTCAGCCAGCACGGGGTAGTTCGGGCCACCCTGACCGCCACCGCCATGGCAGGCGGCGCAGTTGTCACCGAACAGCACCTTGGCGGACTTCACGGTGTAGTCGCGCAGTTCCTGATCACCCAGGATACCGGCGGCGTCGGCCGTCACCAGGCGCTCCTCGTACTTGGCACGCACGGCCTCGATGGCCTTGAGGTCCTGCTTGTACTCGCCGACC
>Ga0172382_10009218_pt1 | contig 13521 bp, 13 predicted proteins | sample Leawel138RmetaG_FD_122245 | JGI IMG/M metagenome (GOLD analysis project Ga0172382, IMG submission 122245) | Leachate microbial communities from a municipal landfill in Southern Ontario, Canada - Leachate well 138R metaG | ecosystem: Engineered > Solid waste > Landfill > Unclassified | place...
ATCAGGTCGGGACGGATTTTTCCCTGATTGGGTCTTAAGACAGATTTTTTATTCATGCTGTTACCTCCAGATCAAGGGCGCGCACAATGCGCTCGTAATAGGCCCTGACGACGGCGTGATATCTGGGGTCGGTCAGCAAAAAGGCATCATGTCCATGTGGGGCATCAATTTCGGCATAAGTGACTTTGCTTTGGTTTTTAAGCAGGGCCCGTACCAGCTCACGGGAACGCTCGGGTGGGAAACGCCAGTCTGTCGTGAAGGAAACCGTGAGAAAATCGGCCTGGACATTGGCCAGTGCCTTGCTCAAATCGCCGCCATGACGGCGGGCCGGATCAAAATAATCCAGTGCCCGGGTAATCAGCAAATACGTATTGGCATCAAAATAACCGGAAAATTTCTCACCCTGATAGCGAAGGTAAGATTCGACTTCAAATTCGACATCGTAACCATAACGGAATCGGCCATCTTCGGCTGGATTGCGCTGGGCACGGCCAAATTTTTCAGCCATGTCATCATCGGACAAATACGTGATATGACCAATCATGCGGGCGACCGACAAACCCCGTTTGGGAACCGTGTTATGGGCGTAATAATCGCCCCCGTGAAATTCAGGGTCGGTAATAATGGCGCGCCGGGCCACTTCATTGAAAGCGATATTCTGGGCAGACAGGCTGCAGGTACTGGCAATGACCACGCAATGGGCCACCCGTTCGGGGCACTGGATGGACCAGCTTAAAGCCTGCATGCCGCCCAGCGAACCACCCATGACAGCGGCAAAACGCTGAATGCCAAAATGATCGGCCACCCTGGCTTGCGCCCGTACCCAGTCTTCAACGGTAAGGACCGGAAACGCAGCCCCCCAGGGACGGCCGGTTTGCGGATTGATGGAGGCAGGACCCGAGGAGCCGAAACAGGACCCCAGGTTATTGATGCCAATCACAAAGAAAATATTGGTATCTACCGGTTTGCCCGGTCCCACCATATTGTCCCACCAGCCAATATCATTGGGATCACTGGCCGAGATGCCAGCCACGTGGTGCGACGCATTCAGGGCGTGACACACCAGCACGGCATTAGAGGCATTTTCATTGAGGGTGCCATAGGTTTCAATGGCAAGGGTATAGTTTTCAAGGGTTTGCCCGCTTGCCAGAGGCAGGGGCTCCTGGAAATCCAGGTAAACCGGACTGACAACACCAACGGATTGAGACAATTTTTTTTCGGAAATAGATTCGGCCATAAAGGACCTCTTTAGCTGGATTTTTGAAGCGCCCGCAAGCAGATCAAGCAAATCGGCGCAAAAAAGCTTAAAGATATGATTCTAACATCTTCGACAACACGCAACAGGCATTTAATTGATTTTCACCCCATCCAGAAACTGCCTGACCTGTTCGGGCGGTGCCTGGTTATCTGCCGCCACATAGGCCTGGGCGATAATACCGTTGGCCGCCAGTATTTTGACATGCACATTGAAAACCTTGCCGTTTACCCCCTTGTAAAAACTGAATATTTCCCCAAAAGCGGGTGCCGGGTCGGGCATGGGTTCGCCCATGGTGTAGTAAACCGAAGCCATGAGTGCCCTGCCTTTTTGCTCAATTTTTGCCTGTTCGGCCACCATCTCCGCCGGAAAGACACGATATCCCACGGCATACACCTCATCGCTAACCGTGGCAATCTGCATGGTAAATGGCATTTTTTCACCATCAAGCTCCACCTGCCTGGTTTGCTCCACCGGCCGGGCCGGAAACAAAGCTGTCAGATTGCCTTCCGCGGTATTCACGCTGCGCCAGTCATACTCGGGCGAACACCCCATTAAGAGCACAAAGGAAAACATCAGGAGATGGCGAGCTATCATTTTCATACAAAGAATAAAAAATCATAAAAAGATAAATTTAAAACTGAATTACCCGGGTTCTAACTTAAAATCGAATTTTCGTTAGACGATTCAGGATATTTTGTGCAGCGATTCACTCAATTACAACAACATCGTGACATATTAACCCGAACCATGCGTGGCATCGAGCGGGAAGGTTTACGCATAGACCGGGATGGTCATCTGTCCACTCTGCCCCATCCGCTTGCCTTAGGCTCTGCACTGACGCACCCTCATATTACGACCGATTACTCTGAGGCTTTGCTGGAGCTGATCACTGGAACACATACAACCGTCGAGTCCCTGTTACGGGAACTCACCGAGATTCACCAGTTTGTCATGCAGCAAAACCGTGGTGAAAGCATCTGGATGCAATCCATGCCGGCTATTTTACCGCCTGAAAAAGACATCCCGATCGCGACATATGGCTCTTCCAATACCGGCATGCTCAAGCATGTATACCGCCGGGGACTGGCCGAGCGCTATGGCAAGAAAATGCAATGTATTGCCGGCCTGCATTACAATTTTTCCATGCCCTCCGAGTTATGGCCATTACTGGACTTCAAGGGTGACAGCCACCAGGAACAGCAATCCAATGGCTACCTGGCCTTAATCCGCAACTTTACCCGCTACTCATGGCTACTCATGTATCTGTTTGGCGCTTCACCGGCCGCTTCAAAGTCGTTCCTGGCCAACATGCCACACGAGTTGCAAACCTTTGATCATGATACGTTCTATCTGCCCTATGCAACCAGCCTGCGCATGAGTGATTTGGGCTACCAGAACGATGCACAATCAGCTCTGACCCTATGCTATAACGACCTGGATTCCTTTATACGAAAAATGTATGATGCGGTAACCCAGTCCTGGCCTGCTTATGAAGCCATTGGCACTCACCGTGACGGCCAATGGATCCAGCTGAACACCAATGTGCTGCAAATAGAAAATGAATTCTATTCCAGCATTCGCCCCAAACGAACCACCTCGCGTGGTGAACGTCCGATTACCGCCCTGATGGAACGTGGCGTGCAATATGTTGAAATCCGTTGCCTTGATATTGATCCTTTCGAACCCATTGGCATTTCGGCCTCCACCGGCCATTTCATGGATGCTTTCCTGCTTTTCTGCGCTGTCAGTGATAGCCCTTTATTCCCTAACGACGGCCACTGTGCACGAAGCCAGAAAAATTTTGCCCAGGTCGTCAAGCAGGGTCGCGATCCTGGTTTAACACTCAATAAAGAAGGCATCAGTATTTCAGTGCCAGACTGGGGACATGAAATTCTGGATCAGGTTCACGCTTATGCCAAAGAACTGGATATTGCTTACGGCACAACGCAATACAGTGCCGCTGTTGAACTGCAACAGCAGAAGCTGGACAATCCGGACTTGACTCCCTCGGCCCGCCTGCTTCAGGAACTCAGGAACAGTGGCTTAAGCCTGCAAGACTATACTCTGCAAAAGAGCCAGGAATACGCGGATACGCTGCGCTTTGGTGAGTTATCGGTGGAAGCCGATCAAAAGCTGAAGAGCATGGTCCAGGAGTCCATCCTTGAACAGAAAGAAATTGAAGCCTCCGATACTGAGTCATTTGAGGAATATGTAGCGCATTACAATGATTCCCTGAGACGGCCAGACTGAACGGGTTTGCCCGGCGGCACGCAAACGGTTGCCGGGTTTATTCAATATCGGAATTTTTCCGGTAAACTGGCATCATAAATAATGAAAGCCAACAGGAGACAGATATGGACGAATTCATGCAGGCAGCCATTGAAGAAGCCCGTCTTGGATTGCAGGAAGGCGGCATTCCCATCGGTTCGGTACTGGTGCACCAGGGGCGTATTATTGGTCGCGGACACAATCGGCGCGTCCAGCAAGGCAGTGCCATTCTTCATGGCGAAATGGATGCCCTGGAAAATGCAGGCAGGCAACCCGCCCGCATCTACCGGGAATCGGTAATTTACACAACGCTGTCACCCTGCTCCATGTGTACCGGCGCCATTCTGCTTTATGGCATTCCCAAGGTCATCATTGGTGAGAACCAGACCTTTATGGGGGGTGAGGCACTGTTACGCAGCCAGGGTGTGGAGTTGCAGGTTTTGCAAGATGAAACCTGCATTGAACTGATGCGCCATTTCATTGCCAGCAAGCCGGAGCTCTGGAACGAGGATATTGGCGAGTAGTTTCATCGCAATGAGTCTGCTATTAATTAGCAATCGGAACAATAAAAGCGGATATTTATAGGCTCTAACAAACATTGTTTGTTAGAGCCTATAAATATCCGCTTTTCATCATAATCACATTCCAATTCAACTGATGAAGAGTATTCCACGCAGATCAAAAGGGTATACCCTAATTTAAAATAGAACGATGTTCTATTATATTTCAATTACAGTTATTTGAGTATGTGGCATACCGTCACAATTGACTGCAAAACAGGAGCTACCACAATGAATTTCACACCTCGTCAACTTGATCATGTCGCTTATCGCTGCAAGGATGCCAAAGAAACCACCGAGTTTTATACAAAACTGCTTGACATGCGACTAGTCGCTGCTGTCACAGACTCGCATGTTCAATCCACCAAAGAATATTGCCCACATATTCATATATTCTTTGCCATGCAAGATGGGGGTTGCGTAGCATTCTTCGAAACACCTGAAGAAAAACCAATGGGTCGTGATCCAAATACCCCAGAATGGGTACAACATTTAGCATTACAGGTTAATGATCGTGAAACCCTGCTAGCAGCCAAAGAAAGACTTGAAAAAGCTGGCATTAAGGTTATTGGCCCCAAAGACGGTCATCTGTGCATTTCCATTTATTTCTTCGATCCTAATGGTCATCGTCTGGAACTCACTATCCGTAAAGTCGTACCTGATGAGCGCACCGAACGTGATGCGCATCGTATTCTGGAAGAATGGAGTCGTACCAAACAACCCGTTCGTCATCTTGACATGGAGCACGGGATCTAAATGACTTCAGTTAATCAATCACCAATACATGATACCGACATAATCATTGTTGGCGGAGGCCCAGTTGGTTTGGCCCTGGCAGGAGAACTTGGCTGGCGTGGCAATCGCTGCGTATTGCTTGAACAGTCTGATGGTATTGTGCACCACCCCAAGATGGATGGAATTGATCTTCGCGTTATGGAGTTTTGTCGCCGCTGGGGATTAATTGATGAAATGAAAAAATTTCCGTTTCCAGCCAACTACCCGCAAGACATGGTATATGTTACCAGCCTCGCTGGATACGAGTTGGGACGCGAATCTTTTGCCGTACCCTCGGGAGGTGCTGAAATCAAACGTGAAGGCCCAAGCCCAGAAACACGTATTCGCTGTCCCCAGAATTTTTTCGATCCAATTTTACGACGTTTTGCTGAATCATTCGATGATGTCTCGCTACGCTTTAATTCACGTTATATTAGTTTTGAAGAAACTACAGATAACGTATGTGTTCATTACGAAAATGTAAACACTGGTGAAAAGCAAACGATAACCGGACGCTATCTGGTTGCCTGCGACGGTGCCAACAGTATTGTCAGAGAGCAACTTGGCATCGATTTTAATGGTGTGGGTCTGCACAATTACACAACCAATGTTATGTTCCGCTGCGATGATTTATTCGCATATCACGATAAACGCCCAGGCTACCGCTGGTTATTCGTTGGTCCTGAAGGCACTTATGGCACTATGTCAGCTATTAACGGCCGTAATGAATGGCGGGCCCAGTTGTTCAATGATGAAAAACGCAAATTGACCAACGAAGAAATTAATGCATATCTGCAACGAATGATAGGAAAACCCTGTCAGTATGAAATTGTCTCGATACTGAATTGGGCACGACGCGAACTCGTCGCCGATCAATATAGCCGTGGCCGTGTTTTTCTGGCTGGTGATGCATGCCATGCTACCTCACCCACAGGGGGTTTCGGCATGAATACGGGCATTAAAGATGCTGTTGATCTGGCCTGGAAACTGGACGCAACAATAAAAGGCTGGGCCGGCACTAATCTTCTGGAAACTTACGATATTGAACGTCGCCCTGCTGGTTCACGGGCTGTACGTGAAGCAAGCGGAAACTGGCGACGCATGATGTCCCCTGGACATAACCCAACACTACTTGATTCTAGCTATGAAGGAGCGCTGACGCGTTACGAAGTAGGTCGTAAATTTTCAGCAACCATGCTACGCGAATGGTATAAGCTGGGTATTGATCTGGGTTACGTCTATCAAAACTCACCATTATGCTGGCAGGATAATGCGCCTGATATACATGGTGAAACAATTGCAACCACGGAGCTCCCTATACAAGATATACCCAAAGGCTTCATGAGCGATGGCACGCCACTTAATGCTGCAAACCTGCGTGAATGGCAACGCTTAATGGTGCACATCAACGAAGGCAGCCCTGTCAAGGTTGAATGGAAAGAGCTGCATCCTGCAGAAGTGATGGTATATCGCCAAACCAGCCAACCCGGAGCACGTGCACCTCACGCCTGGTTAAGTAACGGAAAATCAACACTAGACTGGTACGGCAAGGATTTTGTACTTCTGGTATTAGGTGATGATACTCCCGACACAACCGACTTTATCACCAAAGCCACTGAAAAGCGCCTGCCTCTGGAAGTCATTAATTGTGCAGAAGAAAATGTTATTGAGCTATACCAGCGTAAGCTCGTACTTGTCCGTCCGGATGGGCATGTTGCCTGGCGTGGCGATCAATGGCCAACAGATGGCATTGATATTCTGATTGACCGGATACGTGGTGCTTGACACTAGAAATACATAAATATAAAGAATATAGGAAATAGAATGGATCAATTTATTGAAATTCCAGTTAAGCCAGGTGGCTTTATGGAAAGTCAGAGCGGTATTCAAAGACGCAACCCAAAAATCTTCTGTCGATTAGTTACTCCTGCACAAAAAACCAATACAGTTTTTGTACTGACTCATCCAACTAGCAATTTTCACAGCCACTATTTAATTGAACCACTCATTGCACGTGGTGTCGCTGTTTATTTGGTTAACACCCGTTATGTCGCCAACGATACCATGCTGTTTATGGAGCGCGCCATTCAAGATCTCGGAGCAAGCATCCGCCATTTACGTGAATTAGGCTATGAACGTATCGTACTGATTGGTAATTCCGGAGGGGGGTCAATGGCTGCCCTCTATCAAGAACAGGCAGAAAAACTAACTATTACCACAACCCCTGATGGTCAACCTATCAATCTTGAGCAAACTGATTTTCCCCCTGCTGACGCTCTGGCCATGGTCTGCGCCCATCCTGGCCGGGCCGAGCAGTTATTATCCAAGATTGACCCATCCGTTCTTGATGAGCGTTACCCCGATCTGATTGATAATTCTCTTAGCATGTATAATCCGGAAAATGGGCCTGCTTTTCCGGCTGAGTGGCTAAAACGTTACCGTTACGCTCAGCAACAGCGTATGGAACGTATCACTAACTGGGTATTGGCACGCATCAAACAACTGGAAGCTACAGTGCCACTTGAGGTTGCTGATGAGCCTTTTATTATCCATCGCACACAGGCAGATCCACGACTGCTGGATCTCTCACTCGATGCAAATGATCGTAAGCAAGGCACAATCCAGGGACAAGCAGTACTAACAAACCAGGCCGCTATCGGATTGGGACGCATTTGCACATTACGCTCATTCCTTAGCCAATGGAGTCCGACACATACCCGTGCAAACGGCCCTCGTTGCTTGGCTAATACAACAGTGCCTGTACTTGTGGTGGAGCACACGGCAGACCAGACCGTTTTCCCCAGCCAAATCAATGCCTGGATGACTGCTGCTGGCTCACGAGGTACCCATTATGCGCTAAAAGGGGCCCCTCATTATTTGGATGATAAACCGGAGTTGCTGAATGAGCTCTCTGATTTATTGGTAAACTGGCGTTAAGGTAACGAAGTGAAACCATAATGCGAGACTCTAACTAATGCAGGGTAAAGATACAAAAAACACAGAGGTAACGACTGTTGCCTCTGTTGAAAGAGCGCTTGAAATCCTAAATGCTTTTGAAGGTAATGCCGCTGCTTTAACGCTGGCCGAAATGTCTAGCCGTACCGGTTTGTACAAAAGTACTATTCTGAGATTGGCAGAAACGCTGGTTAAATATGAATACCTGATCAAGCTTGAAGATGGTACATATCAAATCGGACCAAAGCCATTTTTACTTGGAGCTCGTTATCAGACCTCAGTCATACCAGCAGAATGGATACTTCCTATACTACGCGACTTAACTGACCAAACCGGTGAAAGTGCCTCATTTAATATCCGGCAGGGTGAATACCGTGTCTGTCTATGGCGTGTAGACTCTCCACATCTAATACGCGATCATACCCAGGCCGGTGATATCCGGCCTCTCGGCAAGGGTGCTGCAGGCAAGCTGCTTCTAGCCTTCGCCCAACCCAATGATTCACAATACGAAGCACTCAGACAGCGGCCACTTTCCTATAGCTATGGTGAAGTCGAGATGGATATGGCCGGCATTGGTGCTCCTATCTTTGGCCCTACGGGTGAACTACGGGGAGTATTAACACTCAGTGGTCCCTGTAACCGATTTACTCCAGAGAAGGTCAAACTTATGGAACAAGCACTTTGGAAGTCTGCCATTATGCTGACCAAGCGTTTAGGTGGTAATATGACGCAGCTCAAAATTACGCCAGCTTGATATTTTAAGCTCCCTCAGGCTTCCAAAGTCTGCGGGAGCTAACTTAAAGACCTTTTTAAATATATCTGCACAATATCTTTATCGAAACCAGAAGGGCTGACTATGTCAGCCCTTCTGGTTTAAAGTTCATAAATTTCCCCATTTTGATAAGGCATATATTGATTGGATATATTGATTACTGTGCCACTATATTCGCAGCTTGCAATACTTTCGCCCATTTATCCGTTTCAGTACGCAAAGTAGCTTTTAATTCTTCTGAATTGGAATAACTGACGTCAATATTTCTATCAGCAAACCGTTGCACCAAATCTGGATTTTTCATGGCTCGCTCAACGGCACTGCTTATAGACTCAGTCATTTCAGAAGATAAGTTTGCCGGTGCAAAAATAGCCCACCAAGAAGTTACGTTTACATCGGGGTAGCCGGCCTCGGCCATCGTTGGTACATTAGGTAAAGTACTGGCTCGTTGTTTGCCCGTAACAGCCAATGCGGTCAACGTTCCCGAATCAATATGCTGTTTGGTACTGCTGATACCAGTAAATAACATGGATACATGCCCCCCCAGTAAATCATTCAGGGCAGGACCAACTCCTTTATAAGGTACATGAACAATATCAGTTCCAGTACTTATTTTAAACAGCTCTCCTGCCAGATGCGGAGGATTACCGTTGCCTGCTGATGCGAATGTAATTGAGCCGGGTTTCTCTTTAGCCTGTTGTTCAAGGTCCTTTACGGTTTTAAAATTTGTTTGCTTGCCCACAACCAGAACCAATGGAGCGGTACCCACCATAGCAATAGGAGTTAGATCTTTTTCCGGATTAAAAGGCATGGATTTGAACAAGTTCGGATTTACGGCCAAAGCCAAATCTCCCATAAACAAAGTATTACCATCTGGTGCAGACCTAACTACATCCATAGCACCAATATTACCACTGGCACCTGCCTTGTTATCTACCACAATTGTGGCTCCAAGCTCAGGCCCCAGGGCTTCGGCAACCTGACGGGCCAAAATATCTGTTCCGCCCCCTGCCGCATAAGGCACAACCATCTTTATTACTTTAGTTGAACTAACCTGTCCATGACCAAAAGATGAAAAACCCATTGCCGTGACAGCTGAAAGCGCTAACGCACCGGATTTAATATATTTTCTGATTATCATTTATAGTGTCTCCTGATTACTCTAAATTCATTCGCTTAAGTTAAACAAAAAATAGAATTATGTTCTGTTTTTATAGCTTGGTTAAAAATTGATTTGTGTCAAAAATATAAAAATATATTTTCTGGTACATTACACCCCTGTATTGAACAATCTGTGCCTGTCTATACAGTGATAGATAAATCTAAAACTCACACAAATCTTCACCTTTATTCAGCATAAAATCGTAGTGCATCATATATTGATTACCAACATTACATTTTTATTCCGCCAATTTAAACAGCCTCTGAACTCCAATCGCTGATAACCTGCTTAACCGATGTCCTATGTACCATTACCGGTACGGCATTAACCGTACGAGAAAAACGGGGTGCAGGTGCTGGTTGAATCACTCCCCCATTTGATATAAAAGTTTGTCTGGCAGCATTGTGATGATGATGAGGTGCTTCAGTCCAATCTAACACCGGGGCAAAGCATGCATCTGTTCCTTCCAGAAGAGCACACCATTCATCACGCGTTCGGGTACGAAACACTTCCGCCAATTTGTTTTTGGCCTCGGGCCAAATACTTTTATTTGCCGGATTATCAAAAATTGGATCAGACAATCCGCATAATTTCCTCAGTTCGGCATAAAACTGAGGTTCAATCGCACCGATTGCAACATAACCTCCATCGGCACATTCGTAAGTTCCATAATAGAATGCACCGCCATCCAACAAGTTGCTACCACGCTCATCGGTCCAACGCTTATCTGCATGAAGCCCATAGAAAATAGAAGATAGCAATGAAACTCCATCTGTCATTGCAGCATCCACGACCTGCCCCTTGCCTGAATTCCGGGCGTCTAACAATGCAGCGAGTACACCTACCGCCAAAAGCATGGCTCCACCACCGTAATCACCCACATAATTCAACGGTGGCACTGGTGCCCCACCAGACTCTCCTATCGCATGCAACGCACCAGTCAGCGCAATATAATTAATATCATGCCCTATTCCAGCTCCGGCACCTGTTACTACGACTACCTTATTTTCTAAAGCTCCACTCACGATTGCTCCTTTACTTTATTTAATAAATTTCACAACAAACCAATAACAAACCATTTGCCTTCTTTTTTCGAACATATAAAACGAATTAAAGATGGATCATTACGTCATTGTTTGCATTATTTCTAACCCTTAAAAGATATATTGTTCACATGTGATCATTAGAACTAATATTTAAAAAAAGATCAAGTTATTGTTTTTCTCATATAACAACAGGAGGGATCGCATTAATAGATAAAAAAGGTTATTCTCACTGCATGGAATAACATTTTTTTCGCTTCCTGGTAAAAAAACGCCATGCAATTTACAGATAAATCTGCACAAGAGCCATTTACTATCAAGCATTCACAAAGTTCAAAATACAATATGCAAAAACGAACAAATCCTTCCCATCAAGTGCTTAATTCTGAATTGCCATTGCATCATCAGATTTATCTGCACCTACGCTCTGAAATAGAAAATGGAGATTGGATTGGCCGCCTTGGTTTCCCTGGAGAAAAAGACCTAGCCGAACAATTCGGAGTAAGCGTCATCACTTCCCGCAAAGCATTAAATAGGCTGGCCTCAGATGGTTTCATAGAACGCACTCGGGGAAAGCGTGCAATCGTCATTCACCGCCCACACCTTCGGAGCAACACTATTGCCCCCCCAATCATTCAAGTTTCTGTAGGAGCCCCTAGACTCTTTAAATATCAAATTCTTTCATGTGGTGTACATCAGGCACCCACCGAAGCATGTGAAGCATTCAACGTAGATGCTGGATCAGAGTTATGGCAATGCAGTCGCCTACGCCTTTACCAAGGTAAACCACATAGTGTTACCCTTAATGCACAACGTACTGAACTCGGCCAGACATTACCTATGGAAAAACTTCAGAAACTTCCCATGACACAAATCCTGCGCGAAACAGGTGTGGAGTTTTCACAGTTACGTCGTCGACTTTCTGTAGCACTGGCACCACCTCATGCTGCCCAGCATCTCGGTTTAACACTGCAAGACCCAACTCTTGTATATAGTTTTATTCATACAGATCCCAACGATGTTGTAGTGCAATGGGTGCGTATTTGGGTAAGACAAGATGCCTTGACCCCCGAGGAAATTTTCAATTACGAAACAGGCACCTGGTCCATGAGCGCTGCTATGTAACATTACATAGATGACTATCTCCCCTTATAATTAGCCATGAATCTGAAAATTGAACCATGTCAAGAATATAAAAAGACATTTCTTAATACGGGAAAAGGAAGCCCAATAATAAATACCAACTTATATGTGGACACTATTAATATAGGTTTAAAATATTTGAAAGAATCGTAAGAAAAATTTTTATGTGTATCTGGTTCCACTGCCAACGCACTTATGGGGGTTTCCGAACTTTCACCTGCACCAATGGCGCATGCGAAGCATGCAAGATAGATGCAGAGTCACTATGGTAGGTAATGCTGTCGGCTACGTATCCACCAAGGTAAACCACGACACACATCAAACAACATCATCACGAAAACGTTTCAATTCAGGAGCTGTCACTATTTCTTAACATAAACAATGGATAATACCCACATAACATTTTGATTTATATGGGTGTCCCATGGAAACTGCCTATTTGTACAGAAACTTTGATGACCGCGTTCATAAAGACAATCCTTTCTATATAAACCTGGCGCTACCTTGTCAGAAAGAAGAAAACCCCGAGTTTTATTCCCGTTCTGGCTGGCTTAGTGATAAAGGCCTGAAAAAAGGTTTACCCCAAATCTTCAAGCATTACAATCCCAATAGCGCCCTGCAATATGACTTGCTGATTCTGCGGCATTGCACCAAAGGCGGCTACATCATCAGCCAGATCAAAGACGGGCGCAGCAATAAAAAAATTGCCCGTTTCAATGATGATTATTTAATCAAGGCCAGGACTGCGTTCAAGGAGCAACTCAGCCAGTCTGCCCAGGACACCCTGGTCCACCTTTAACCGGTAGACAGCTTTTCAATAGCCAGCAAATAGGGGGGGTTGTTTTTCTGGTTGGTAAACTGGTAACGCAGTACCTGGAAATGCTGCTGATCCAGCCCGGTTACCAGGCCCTCAATGGCTTCCTGCTCTATTCTGCCCGGTTCATGCCCGGGATAAATCACCAGCAATAACAAACCATGCTGTCGCAACAAAGCCAGCCCTTGGGTAGTGGCGGCCAACGTCGTGTCCCGCTGGGTAGTCAGCGCCTTGTTGCCGCCCGGCAAATAACCCAGATTAAAAATAACCGCCGACACGCCCTGTCGCACGTGTTCGTTCATATACTGATGGCCCTGGCAAATCAATTCAACCTGATCGTCAAGACCGGCTGCCTGCAGGCGACGGCGTGTTTTATGCAAGGCCTGTTCCTGCACATCAAACGCATACACCTTGCCTGCGGCCCCCACACATTGGGCCAGTACCACCGTATCATGTCCGTTTCCCATGGTGGCATCAACCGCTACATCGCCAGGCTGCACCACCTGTCTTAAGAGCTGATGGGCAAATGAAAGGACAGGTACTAACTGGGTCATGGCAGAAGAAATAACAATAATGATTGAAAAGTGATTACTTTAGCACGCGCTGAAAATTTTTCACCTGAATCCTGTTTTCCAAAGAGGCATCAACGGCAATATCAAACACCACTTTGTCTTCACGGTGCCAGGCGGTAATAACTGGCCTGCAATTGCAACAAGGGGCTTCTGTTTTTAACCTGCAGGTAGGCCGCCAGGTTTGCACATAGGAAATGGGC
>Ga0172382_10009221_pt1 | contig 13518 bp, 12 predicted proteins | sample Leawel138RmetaG_FD_122245 | JGI IMG/M metagenome (GOLD analysis project Ga0172382, IMG submission 122245) | Leachate microbial communities from a municipal landfill in Southern Ontario, Canada - Leachate well 138R metaG | ecosystem: Engineered > Solid waste > Landfill > Unclassified | place...
AAGAATAATACTCCTCACCATACTGCTGTCCATGGGTCAGGGCGATTTCAATATCATCTCCCCGAAGATGGATGATGGGGTAACGCATGGCCTCTTGATCCACATTGCGCTCGAGTAAATCCTTTAAGCCATTTTCAGAAAAAAACTTTTGACCATTGAAATTGACGGTCAATCCAGCGTTGAGAAACACATAATTCCAGATCATGTTTTCCACAAACTCCAGCCTATATTTGTAATTGCGGAAAATCGATTCGTCCGGATAAAAAGTGACCGAAGTACCATTGCGCTGGGTAGTTTCCTTCTTTTCATCGCTCTGCAACATTCCCTTACTGAATTCGGCAATCCGGGTTTCGTTGTTTCTATAGGATTGGACTACAAAGGAGTTGGAGAGGGCGTTGACTGCTTTGGTACCCACCCCATTGAGCCCTACCGATTTCTGAAAGGCCTTGCTATCATACTTCCCGCCGGTGTTGATCTTGGAAACCACATCTACCACAGAGCCAAGGGGAATGCCCCGTCCATAATCCCGGACGGAGACTTTATTTTCATTGACGGTGATCTCAATGGTTTTACCGGCGCCCATCACAAACTCGTCGATGGAATTGTCCACGACTTCTTTGAGCAGCACATATATGCCATCGTCGTAGGCAGAACCATCGCCCAACTTTCCAATATACATACCTGGACGAAGGCGGATATGCTCTTTCCAATCCAGGGAACGAATACTTTCTTCTGTATAATTACTGCTCATCTTCCAATAGTTTTTCTAAACCCAATCGTATCCGCTCAATGGACTCCGTTCTGCCCAGGGCGGAAAGGATATTGAACACATGGGGGCCAAATTTACCTCCCACAAGCATGATACGCAGGGGCAACATAAGTTCACCCATCTTCATTCCTGAAGCCTCGATAGCCAGCTTATAAAAATGCTCCAGCTCGGCCGCAGACCAGGGTTCAATGCTCTCTAATCTATGGATAATATCGTTAAAAAACAAGGTTTTCTCTGAACTCCACTTTTGGCGAATAGAGTCAAGGTCGTATTCTTTTGGTCGAATAAAAAAGAAGAAGGCTTGTTCCCAGAAATCATTCATGACGGTCATACGTTCACGCACCAGACCCAAAACCTCCTGAATATAGTTGGTGTCGGCATCTCCTACTCCTTTTGCTGCCAATACTTTTTGTGCTTCTGGCGTCAGGATTGGGAGGGGAACCCGCTGCAACCAGGAATGGTTGAACCAGCGTGCCTTCTCGTAATCAAATTTGGCTCCGGACTTACTGATGCGATCTACCGAGAATCGTTCCACCAATTCCTCCAGTGTGAACAGCTCCTGTTCGGTTCCATCGTTCCAGCCCAGGACGGCCAGCAGATTGACAAAAGCCTCGGGTAAAAATCCCAGCTCCCGAAAACCTTGGGTCAATTCGCCATTCACGGGATCTTCCCAGTTCATCGCATACACCGGAAAGCCCAGGCGATCTCCATCCCGTTTGCTCAACTTGCCATTGCCATCAGGTTTCAAAATCAGGGGCAAGTGGGCCCATTGGGGCATCACATCTTTCCAACCCAGGTACTCCCAAAGCAATATATGTACCGGAGCGGAAGGCAACCATTCCTCGCCCCGAAAAATATGGCTGATTTCCATAAGATGATCATCGACTACCACCGCCAGGTGATAGGTCGGCATCCCGTCTGCTTTGAGCAGGACCTTATCATCAATCTGAGAGGTTTCAAACACAACCCTTCCCCGAATCATATCCTCAAAACTGACTTGATTATTTTCCGGCATTTTGATCCGGATGACATGGGGTACGCCGTCAGCAAGTAATCGCTCGGTCTCCTCTGGCGATAAACTCAGGGAATTGCGGAGGTTCATTCGATTCTCATGGCTGTACCTAAAATTAGGCTCTTGCTTACGCAGCTCATCCAACTCCCCGGGGGTGTCAAAGGCATAGTAGGCATGCCCCCCTGCAACCAGTTTTTCCGCATACTCACGGTAAGATGATTTTCGTTCACTCTGCCTGTACGGCCCGAATTCACCGCCATGCAGCGGGCTTTCGTCCGGTTCTATCCCGCACCACTTCAAACAATCCTGTATATATTCCTCCGCGCCCTCCACAAAACGAGTCTGATCGGTATCCTCTATCCGTAAGATGAAAGTGCCGCCCTGTTGTTTGGCAAACAAATAATTAAACAAAGCAGTACGGACACCGCCCAAATGCAAACCGCCGGTAGGACTCGGGGCGAAGCGCACCCTCACTTTTCTTTCCAAAACATTCATTCTACAAAGATAAAAAATCAAAAGCCTAAAGCTTTAACTAATTTTATTTATGTAATTTGCACCTAATTATGTCGAATCTTCCATTTCAATACAATCAGCAGCGCTGGAAGTTTTTTCTGCTAATTTTTGCGGTTATTATTGCCGGAGCCTCTCTGGTCTATACCAATTATTTGGTGCGCAACCTCTCCAAATCAGAACGGACCAAGGCGGAAGTATGGGCGATGAGTACCCGGACTATGATGACCATGCCGGACATCAATGACGAATTTATTTCCTTTGTTTATGCTGTACGGGACAGCCTGGTCTTGCCGGCTATAATTACAGATTCCAGGGACAGCATCATCCACTGGCGAAATCTTGACCCTACCAAAACCAACCTTCCGCTGGAGGCGGAGGCAAGTGCCGATTTGGGGGTGAAAATGCAATATGACCCCGCTTATTTTGACCGACAGTTGGCCATAATGAAACGAAATCACGATCCCATTCCTATTGAATTGTGGGATGGCGAACAATGGCTGGTGTACTATAAGGATTCGGATCTGCTCAATCGTTTGCGCATTTTCCCCTTTATTCAACTGACGTTAATCGGTATTTTTCTGGCCATTGCCTATACGGTTTTCAATTCCATACGCAAGTCAGAACAAAACCTGGTCTGGGTCGGACTGGCCAAAGAAGCAGCCCATCAATTGGGAACACCTATTTCATCGCTAATGGCCTGGCTGGAATTGGTGCGCGCCAAGTTTGAGGCCGAAGATGACGGGCTGCTGAATGAAATGGAAAACGATGTCAAACGACTGGAAATCGTAGCGGATCGCTTTTCCAAAATTGGTTCTGCGCCGATTTTGCAAAATCATGGAGTCTATAAAGTAGTGGTAGATTTTGTCAATTATTTTAAGGTCCGCACCAGTGACCGGATTGTCTTCAATGTATCTGGCGATGCCAAAGTGACCGCCATGTTAAATGTCCCACTTTTTGACTGGGTTTTGGAAAATCTATTGAAAAATGCCGCCAATGCTATTGAGTCCGCCGGGCGCATTGATATTGTGATCTCTGAGAACCTTGCGAAAGAAGAGATTTTCATAGACATCAGCGATACCGGCAAAGGGATACCAAGAAATAAATTCGAAACTATATTCCAGCCTGGTTTCACGACGCGCAAACGCGGATGGGGCTTGGGCCTCAGCTTGACCAGGCGAATGGTACAACACCATCAGGGTGAGATATTTGTAAAAGATTCGGAACCGGGTAAAGGCACTACGTTTCGTATTGTTCTGCCCCTAAGTTATTAACAACCTCAAAAACAAAATGCTTTGATACGGGAATATATAGGAAATACACCAATTAGAATCTGTCCAGTGCTGACTGAAATATGTAAATCAGCGGTTTACATTAAGGAAGAATTTCATAATCCTGGGATGTCTTCCAAGGATCGGGTAGCCCTTTATATGATACAAGAAGCCTTGCGGACAGGACAACTGAAGGCAGGGGGACGATTGGTAGAAGCCAGTAGTGGAAACACAGGATTGAGCATAACCATGTTGGCAAAGGAAATGGGATTCCCGACCACTGTTTTCATTTCGGAGAATTGTTCGGAAGAAAAAAGAAATGTGTTACTTTATTATGGAGCAGAATTGGTGGTCTGTGCCAATTCCAATGGCCCCGAAGACCCGCAATCCACTCAATATGCTGCAGCCAGATTTGCAGCAGAAAATGAGGGCTGTTATTTTACAAATCAATATTTCAACCCAGTCAATGTGACGGCTCATTTTGAAACAACCGGGCCGGAAATATGGAGGCAAACTGAGGGCAGAATCTCTCATTTTATTGCAGGAATCGGCACTGGTGGCACGATTTCGGGGACGGGCCGATACCTGAAGGACCAGAATCCCAATGTGAAAGTGATCGGAATTGAACCCCTGAATTCTATTTTTAAGGATTATCTTGGGAATGGAAAACCTGCCTCAGAAAATGGACTGAAACCAGATTCCATTGAAGGTATTGGCCGGACTTTTTTACCGGGAGCTTTTGATCCGGCTGTGGTCGATCAGGTTTTCCAGGTGAGTGCTGCGGAAAGTATGGATTGTGCGAGGTGGTATAAAGGGGAAGCAAATGCCCTGACTGGTTTTTCCAGTGCAGCAGTGATTTCAGCCATTCGACAATTCCATGATGAAATGGGGCTGGAGCCAGACTCCAGGGTGGTAGCCTTGTTCCCCGATCACGGGGGAAGATATATAAGTAAACTATATGGATAAGGGCAAGGAATGGATAGATATACCGATATAGCGATCCCAATTGCATGGCCAGATCAGACTGCCCGTGGCGATGAACAATGGATGCGTGTATTGAAAAAATTCGGAATTGTCAAAAATCTGAATTTTAGAGTGGGGCATGCGGCGATTATATTGATAGAAAAAAGCAGCGGGCGTTTGCAATATTTTGACTTTGGGCGATATATTACCCCCAGAGGCACAGGCAGGGCCCGCTCGGCTCAGTCTGATCCAAGGCTTACACTTCATACGCTGGCAAAATTTGGGAAGGATGGTCAATTGCTGAATCTTTTGGAGATTCTGCAAGAGCTGGAAGGAATCAACTTTGCCACCCATGGTGCAGGGAGATTGCTTTGTTCGATTTGTGAGGGGGTTTCGTTTACTAAAGGATATGGCTATGCGGAAGGATTGGTGGAATACGGCCCTATCAATTATGGCGCATTGGCACCAAAAAACAATAGCTGCTCGAGGTACATTGCGCAAATCCTAACCCACGCATTACCCGCAGGGGACAAAAGAATCCGTGGTATTCTATATCCGGAATTTATCAAAGCAAGTCCAACCAGCAATGTGGTAAATGCCTCTTCCGGAGCTAAGGTTGTTTTTTATGAGAATGGAGTGCTGGAGGAAAAGAAGATGGATCGCCTTGATTCATTAAAATTCCAGCTTCGACAGCTTTTTGACAATTTTACCATTTCTGGGGCAAAAAAACTGGGGGATGATTCCAAAGCTGGGTTGTTGGAAGAACCGCCCCGTCCACCAGATATTCCTGCCCATGCCCAATGGCTGGGTGGCATAGGAGAAGGAAGATGGTTTGCGTTGAGCAGGTCGGGAAATGAATATCTGATCAGCCGGTATGACTTGGATGGCAGCATAGAATTTACGGTGGAGGCAATCCCCAATCGGAATTTTAACCCAAAAGAGCCCTACTCATTTACATTTGAAGTTCATTATTGGCGACACACTATTATTCAGAACAACCAAGCTATTGTATTCTCAAGCCAAATTGCGATATTGCATAAAAATGCTATGAACTATTAATGTTAGGCCTATAATTAAATATACAAAAAAAATTTATAAAAACAAAATATGGAACTCACAATATTGAAAGCAAAAATCCACACTGTTAAAGTCACTGAAGCCAATGTGGCTTATAATGGCTCTATTACTATTGATGCAGATTTGCTGGATGCTGCCGGAATAAGAAATTATGAGCAGGTTTATATCAACAACGCCGTCAGCGGAAGTCGCATTATGACTTATGTCATTCCTGGCAAGAGAGGAAGTGGAGAAGTGTGTATGAACGGTGGAGCTGCCTTGCATGCAAAAGTAGGGGACACTGTGCATATTTTGGCCTTTGTCCAAATGTCCCCTGAAGAAGCTGAAACGTATAAGCCTACCTTGGTTTTCACCGAAAACAATAATCAAATCAAATCGGTGGAAACTTACAATTTTTAATGAGATACAGACTTAAAGATGAAGGTCTATGCTATGGAAACAAAAACCAACTATTGAACAATTAAACAGTAGATTTGATAATAATATCGGGAAATTTATCGGTATTGAATTTGTTGAAATCACAGATGACAGCCTGAGTGCTATCATGCCGGTGGACGAACGGACCAAGCAACCGTATGGAATCCTGCATGGTGGCGCATCAGTTGTATTGGCGGAGACTCTTGGTAGCATAGCCTCCAATTTGATCATCGACTCCGAAAGTTTTGTGGGGGTGGGATTGGAGGTCAATGCCAATCATCTGCGACCAGTGAGCTCAGGTCATGTAAAGGGAGTATGCACGCCTATACATATTGGAAGAACAACCCATGTATGGGATATCAGGATTTATGAAAAACATGGCAAACTGAACTGTATTAGCCGATTGACTGTTGCCATTATACCTAAACAGAATAATAAGTAATGAAGGACTTCAAGGCCTATTTTATCATCCCAGCCGAACCTGAAATGGTGTACAAGGCGCTGACTACCCAGACTACTATTGCCTTGTGGACCGGTGAAGAGGCACAAATGATCCCTGAACCTGGCACTGAGTTTTCAATGTGGTCGGGAGCGATAGTAGGCAGAAATATTTCTTTTGTGCCTAATAAACAAATCGAGCAGGAATGGTTGTTTGGGGGGGCTTCGGATCAACCCTCCATTGTGCGGATCAGGCTTCATGAGCATAAAAGAGGCACTTCTCTGGAAATCAGACAAACAAATATTCCGGAGGAAGACTATGAAAACATGTCAGAAGGATGGCATGAGACTTATATTGCCTCTCTGCGGGACTTTTATTCGTAAACCTATTTTACCTATGGGACAATTTGCCGTATTAATGGCTCTTTTTGGGTTTTTGTTTCTGAATCTTACTCAACCATCTGTTCATAAACCAAAAAGCAAAGGTGAGTTTGACCAACTGAATAAAACTTTTGATTCATTAAGGATTGAAAATCTTAATGCGGTCATACCGTACCTGGACAGTATGTATCAGCGCTATACACTTTCCCGAAATGTAAGGGGCAAGGGTCTGGTGCAGCTGAAAATTGGTGACATCCATCAGCAAAAGGCTCAATTCCAGGCAGCTCAGGAGGCTTATGAAGAAGCATTGGAGATTTTTAATACGATTGGCGATGAGCTGAACCTCGGTATGGCATATTCCGGATTGGGGACTGTGCTGGGCCGTCAGGGAAACCTGACCGTGGCCAATGATTACCTGATTTCAGCCCTTGAAATCTTTGAAAAACACCAGTTTGATATGGGAATTGGGGGTATCTATATCAAATTAGGGGTGATCAATGTCATGCTCAGAAATTATGAAAGGGGCATCGAGCATTATAAGAAAGCACTGCCCTATGCGTTGAAAACAGACACACACAATGTCATCACCATCTATAATAATATAGGCGGGGCCTATCTTTACATGGATAGTCTGGACAGAAGTATCCCGTTTTTTGAGCAGGCCTTATCTTTTGCCACGAGCGAAAAATTTGGGGAGGCCCAAACCTTAGCCCTTTCCAACCTGGCTTTGACCTATAATAAACGAGGGGATAAAGCACAGGCCATACATTACTATGAACGGGCGATAGAACTGGCGGAAAGGCATCAGATGCTTGATCAGGTATTGCTGATAAGAACCAATAAGATACGTATTTTTTCGGAGGAGAATCCGATACAGGCAAAAATAGAATTGGCGGATGTATTCCAATCCGCAGACAGCCTCAAATTATATTCGATTGCGATCGCTACCATCAACCAACTAATTGATCTCAATAAAGAGGTGGGTACGGATAAGGAAACCATTCATTGGTTGGAGGAGAAAGTAAGGGTAGCGGGTATTATGTATGACGAGTCCAAAGCAAGGGAAATAGCAGAGGTACAATCTTTATACGAACTCAACAAATCCCAGGAAGATTTAGCCGTTCTCCACGAAAAAATAATTGCAAACAGAAAAATGAATCTGTACCTGGCTACCCTGATCCTGACCCTATTGACCGGACTGATTATTGTATTCAGCCTCAACCGTCGAAGAAAACGAATAAATGCAATGCTGAAATTGCGGGAGAAAGAGTTGGAAGAGAAGGACCGTGTAAAAGATCGATTATTTTCTATCATAGGTCATGATATCAAGGGTGCATTTTCTACCCAATCCATGTGTCTTGGATTGTTTGAGGATAAATTTCAAGAGCCTGAACCCGATGTGGCAGTTTTGCTGGACGCCATGCGCAATAACCTGAATGAAGTCAATCATATCCTTGATACTTTACTGCATTGGGGTAAGGCTCAGATCAAAGGAGTTCACCTGAATCGGCAATTATTCGGGGTCAATGAAGACATCCATGCTTTATTTGAGCAGTTTTCGGTCAATTCATCCTTGAAGGGACAGAAGCTGGTCAATTTGCTGCCACCCGGCACAGCTGTATTTGCCGATCGTGATCATTTTAAATTTATATTGAGAAACCTGATTGCCAATGCCATCAAATACTCCTTTAAGGGAGGAACCGTCAAGGTTGGCTTGCATGCTACCCTCACACCCGATACCACAACCATTTATATCAAAGATGAGGGCATAGGAATCAAGGATGAAATAAAGGACCAGGTTTTCAAACCCTTTCACGAAAGCCAGGAAGGAACAAATAAGGAGCTGGGCAATAGTCTGGCCCTGATGATCTGTCAGGAGTTTATGACCCTGAATCAAGGCCGCATTTGGTTTGAAAGCAATGAAGGTCCTGGAGTGACGTTCTTTGTGCAATTTCCAGATCGGGTACACTAAGGCGAAATACATATATTGATTTTCCGGAAAACTGATTTCCCCATATTTGTATGAATTTGGGGATTTGTGTTTTTGACGGAACACAAGCTCTGCAAAAACCTCTCTTTTTGCGAGATCTTGTCTTTGGAATCTTGGATTGAAGCGATCAGGGAATGATTTTTAACGGATTCCGGCAGAATGGAATTGAAGATCGTATAGTTTTTTATAAGCTCCGTCGCGGGCGAGCAGTTCCTGATGACTTCCCATTTCCATCATCACACCCTTATCCAGTACAATAATTTTATCCGCCCTCTGAATAGTGGAAAGCCGATGGGCTATCACAATGGAGGTGCGTCCTTTCATCAGGGCTTCTATGGCCTGCTGAATCAGCTCCTCAGTCTCCGTATCTACGGACGAAGTGGCTTCGTCCAATACCAGAATCCGGGGGTCATGCACCAGCGCACGGATAAATGAAATCAGCTGTGCCTGTCCGGAGGAAAGTGTTGCCCCTCTTTCCTGGACGATATAGTCATATCCACCTGGCATTTGCATGATAAAATCATGAGCTCCAACCTGCTTGGAAGCCGCAATAATTTGTTCCTGGCTAATCGTTGGCTCATGAAGGCTGATGTTATTGGCAATAGTGTCCGAAAACAAAAACACATCCTGGAGAACTGTCCCAATCGTCCGTCGCAGATAATTGAGCTCATACTTTCTGATGTCTTCACCATCCAGCAGGATTGATCCTTGATTGATCTCGTAAAAGCGACTCAGAATATTGATTACCGATGACTTTCCTGCCCCGGTTGCACCCACCAACGCCAGAGTTTCACCCGGCGCAATCCTAAAATTAATATCTTTCAGCACCCAATTCTCTCCCCGGTAAGCAAACCAGACCTTATCAAACACAATTTCTCCACGAATATGATCGGGTTGTAGCGCCCCCTTATTTTCAGTGATTTCATCAGTATCCAATACTTCAAAAATCCGTTCGGCACTGACCATACCCATTTGAAGGGTGTTAAATTTGTCCACCAATTCCCGAATGGGCCTAAAAATCATGTTGATATACATGATAAAAGCGACGACCACACCCGGCGAAATCTCCGCGGCCAAAATAGATTTCGAACCATACCAGACAAGCAGACCCAGCGCAATCGCCATAATAATTTCGATCACCGGAAAAAAGATAGAAAAGTACCAGTTGGCCCGGATATGTGCATTCCTGTGCTGTGCATTGGCCGCCTTGAACTTGTTCATTTCCTGCTCTTCCCTGGCAAAGTATTGGATGATGCTTACTCCCGTGATATGCTCCTGCAAAAAAGTATTGAGATTGGATACCCATTTCCTGACATCCTGAAAAGCCGATTTCATGGCCTCCTTGAAAATATAGGTGGCCACAATCATAATAGGCATAGGAATCAAAACAATCAGGGTAAGCCTCCAGTCCGTGTAAAACATCACTCCGAGTATCACGGCAAGCTGCAATAAATCCCCAATTATCTGGATCAGTCCTTCGGAGAAAATATTGGCAATGGTTTCCAGGTCGGATACTGTTCTTGTAATCAGCCTGCCAATAGGTGTATTGTCAAAATATTGCAAACGCAATCGGGTGATATGGTTGAAGACATCGATACGCAGATCCCGGATGACGGATTGGCCCAGGGTATTGGTCGTCAGGGAATGAAAATAACGGACTATGCTTTGCAGAATCAGCAAGGCCATCATAACCAATAACATCCAGGTCAAACCACCCGTGTCATTGGCCAGGATATACTTGTCCAGGGTATATTCCACCAGTATGGGCATGGCAGGTGAAATACCCGCCATCAGAACGGTCAAAAATATGGAAACAATCAGAATCCCCCGATAAGGACGGAGGTACCGGGTGACCCGACGCAGAATATCAGCATCTCCATTCTTCATTACAAATTCGCCAGCACCTCCCTCAATTGTTCAATACTAAGTTCATGTTCCACAATTTGGCCGTTTGGCCTGACAACAATAATTCTTGGCAAGGCTGTCAGGTATAACTGATCGATAGATGCTTGTCGGGTTTCGGCCCGAACCATATAGCTGTTTTCCAAGCCCATTTGATCCGAAAGTGGCTTCCAGTCACTCATCCTTGTATCAAGTGAGAAGTGAAGCAGGGCTGCATTTTCATGATCCCTCACCGCGCCAGCAACCTCTTCCAATTGGGCAACAGCTTTTGGGTCCCAACTTGCCCAAATATATAATACCAGGTATTCCTTTTCAGCGAATGCTCCAGGTTCAAACGGCAACAAACGGCTGTTTCTGGCGGTAAGTATTTTGGAAAAATCAATCTTGGTCGGCGCATGGGTGATTCGGTGGACATGGTTGGCAAAGTCAACCCCATACTTTGAATTTTGTACTTCAGGAGCGGATTGGAGGTATAAATCACTGTATGCATCCAAATGATCCCTATAATTCTTCTGCAGTGAAATAAGATAAAAAGTGCTGATCAATGACCTGCCTTTCTCAATAAATTCCTGGTTGAAATCCTTATACGCTGCAAACTGGCTTCCTTCTTCATTCAGCGGAATTACTTGATTGTAAACCGCAAATTTCCATTCCTCCAAAAACTGCTGTTCTTCATCCCCTCCACTTACTTTAATATAATGCGGATCTCCCGGGTTAACGGATTCCGTATCAGCGATCAATTCAAATTCGGCTCCATCCGTAACAAAAAGTGGAACTTCCTGAGTCCAGTATCCAGTGTTTTCATTCATACCGGAAATTTTTAAAAAATAAATTTCATTGGCGTTTACATCCTCCAGGCTGATATCCAGGCTGCCCGAAATGGCGACAAAGCTTTTCAGCTGTACGTTTCTGTCATCGGTGAGAAAAATACTGACATCTCCATTTCCTGGCATTTGCCCAAACAATCTAAAGGATGCTTCCTCTGATTGGTAGGGTTTTAAGACCGAAAAATGTGTCTTCAAATTTTCTGAACCGGAATTCTGTCCACAAGAGACCAGTAAGAAAGCAAATATCCCTGCCAGGATTGATTTTAAAAAGTAAGGTTTTGATTTCATAAGAGCCAAATTAAGGTTAATAGGACAGCAAATTTAGGGTTTAATTGACAAAATAGTGTCCGGATAAATTACTTTAGTCAAATACAGTCCATGTGCAGGTACTGAAGCCCCGGCAACCGATCGATCTTTGCTCGCTATCACTTTGTGCATATCCTCTGTTTGCAGTTTGCCATAACCTACCTCAAGCAGGGTGCCCACAATGGCGCGAACCATATTGCGCAGAAACCGATCTGCTGAAATATGAAAGACCTGTCCCGTTTCTGTTGGTTCCCAATAGGCTTCAAAGATCGTACAATTATTTGTAAATACCTGCGTATTGGATTTGCTAAAGCAACTAAAATCACGGTACTCCAGCAAAATTTTTGCGGATTCATTCATTTTTTCCCAATCCGGTTTCTCCCGAAGTTGCCAGGAAAACCCATCTTTGAATGGGTCTTTTCCAAAATGAACATGATACTCATAAGAGCGACGGATGGCATCGAAACGGGCGTGTGCATCTGCTGACACCGCATAAATCTCCCGAATAGCAATGCTTGGCGGCAATATGGAATTGAGCTGGTGCTGAAGTTTTTCCGGGTCAGTAATGGGAGAGGGCAAATCCATATGTGCGTAAAGCTGCCTGGCATGCACCCCGGTGTCGGTGCGACCACAACCCACTGTTTCCACTGGGAAACGAAAGATAGTTTCCAAGGCCTTATGAAGCAATTCCTGCACACTCAACGCATTTTGTTGAATCTGCCAGCCGTGATAAGGCTTGCCGTCATAAGCCAATTCTAAAAAATATCTGTTGGGGTGCCCAGTCACCATATTTCTGGAAAATATCTTTATCTTTATACGGAATAATCCGCTTTATTTTTACACGGAATGATCCGCAAAATACGGAATCACTGATTTAATTGCAAAGGTAATCGATTTCCCGGAATGCAACTGAGCAAAGATACTTTGAATTTTTTGGCCGAGCTGGCAGTCAACAACAATAGGGAATGGTTTTTGGAAAACAAAGCTCGTTTCGATACGGTCTGGCAGGGAATGAAGGAATTGGTGCAGCAGCTCATCCTGGGTTTGTCCGAATTCGACACCCATATTCATCGTGACATAGATGCCTCGAGGTGCCTGTTTAGAATTTATCGCGACACCCGTTTTAGCAAGGATAAAACGCCCTATAAACTTTGGCTGGGCGCGGGGATATCGGTCAATGGCCGCAAGCTTCATGGGCCGGAATATTACCTGCATATTCAGCCCGGTGGCAAGAGTTTTATTGCAGTTGGGTACTGGAGGCCGGAAAAGGATCATCTTGCAGCAATCCGGCAAGAAATCGATTATAATGGTCAGGAATTGAACCAAATTTTGGAAGAGCTGGAAGGCGCACCAAAGCCTATTGCTTTGAATCGGAATGAAAAGCTCATCAGACCACCGATTGGTTATATGGCGGATCATCCTGACATCGAGTTATTGAAGCTCAAAAGCTTTACCCTTTCCTATCCCATTCGTGATGAGGAGGTTCCCAGTGATCAAGTCCTATCTGTTTTACTGGAAAATTATCGGTCAATGTTACCCTTCAAATCCTTCCTTCATCAGGCTATAGGGCAGGAATAATTTATAGAGCGGCAAACAATTTTAAACCGGAAAACAAATTTTGCCCATACAGATAGCCGGTGCCCCTTGAACTGATT
>Ga0172382_10009223_pt1 | contig 13516 bp, 11 predicted proteins | sample Leawel138RmetaG_FD_122245 | JGI IMG/M metagenome (GOLD analysis project Ga0172382, IMG submission 122245) | Leachate microbial communities from a municipal landfill in Southern Ontario, Canada - Leachate well 138R metaG | ecosystem: Engineered > Solid waste > Landfill > Unclassified | place...
GCCCAGCCCGCCGGTTGCGCTGTTCATCGCATGGCGGATCTCGGGGTCCGCATCGGCCAGCTCCTGGCCGAACATTTCGGCGGTGGAGCGCAAGGGGGAGAGCGGGCCGTCAGCCAGCAGGGATGCCTGGTTTTCCGCCCATGTTTCCGGCGTGCTGCCAGCCACGCGTACGGTCGGATAGGCGGCCATGACCAGCCGTCCGGCGCGGCCTCCGCTGACCTGAAATGCTTCGTTCGAGACCCCGGTGTCCTGATGGCAAAGCCATGCGACCAGCGCCGAAACATGCTCCGGCTGAAAATGCTTCTGCAGGGTCGCGGCAATGGCGGGATCGTCGATCGTTCCGGTGATGCGCGTCCAGGCGGACGGCAGGATGCAATTGGCGGCGATCCCGAACGGCTGCCCTTCGATCGCCAGGCTCCGCGTGAAGCTGAAGATGGCTCCCTTGGCCGAGCCGTAACTGGTCAGCCCGCCGTTCCCTAGCATGCCGCTGGACGATGTCGTGACGATCCGCCCGGTGCCCGAGGAAACCAGGTGCGGCCACGCCGCCCGGCAAACGTCGACCGTGCCCTGGAAATGGATGTCGAACACCATGCGCCAGTCCGCCGGATCGGCCTCCGCCAGGCTGGTGCTGCTCATGACGCCGGCATTGCAGACCAGTATGTCGAGCTGGCCGAAAGCGTCGATGGCCGTTTGGACAATGGCATTGCCTTGGCCGACTACACTGTGGTTGTCGGCAACGGCGGTGCCTCCATTGGCCCGGATTTCCGACACCACATCCTCCGCCGGATCGGCGCCGTCCTGGCCCGGAATGTCGTTGACCACGATCCTTGCCCCGCGCGAGGCCAGCATCAGCGCATGGCTGCGCCCCATTCCACGGCCCGCGCCGGTGACGATCGCGACCCGGCCATCAAATCCATCAACCCCATTCCGATCCACTCCATGCGCAAGCCAGCCATTCAGGCGCAGCTTGTTAAGAAAATCTGTCCTGGCAGGACACACTCGTGAAATTCATGCGCCTCAAGTCGGCTTTGTGAACATTCCATCGCGGTCGTTGTGGCTCCACAAAAAACGCAAGAAGGAATAGCTCAGTTTCCAGCCTTTATCGGTACGCCGGAAGCGCCAGTCGTAATGTCCGCCGGTCATGACATAGTCGCCGGGCTGTTCGACCTTGGGAAGGCCGATGAAGATGACGATGCCGGTTCCGGTCGCCTCATCGCCGGATATGCGAAAGCGCGTGTTGCCGATCACATGCTCCTGATCCTGGAATACCGCCATCTGGCCATCGCAGGCTTCGTAAATCTGCTGCTTGCCGTGGAGCGAGCCGAAGGAGTTCTCGAACACCGCATCGTCGGTCCAGCATTCGGCCCAGTCCTTGTATCGCCTTTCATCGGCAAGCCTTTGATAGTCATGCATCAGGTCATACAGTTCCAGCTTGTCCTCGATCAGGCGCAATCTTTCCTCGACACTTGCAGGCATTTCATAATCCTTTGAAATAATATTGATATTTTCTACTTTATGGTGCGGGTATAGGCCGCGACATCGACGAGTTCCTGCTTGTTGAGCAGGCCGGGATAGACAGGCGGCATCGGAGCCGTGGGCTTCAGAAGGAAGGCGATCATGGCTTCCTCGCTATATTTGCTTCCCATGTTCTTGAGGGCAGGGCCGACCAGACCCTCTCCCTGCGCGCCATGGCAACCCGCGCAGGTTGCCGCATAGGTGGCGTGTCCGCGTGCCGCTTCCGCTTTCCGGGTGGCATTGTCCGCCGAGGCGGCCACGTTCTTCTTCTGCTGGCTATCGGTTGTGGCGGCGGCCGCATCGTCGCCGAGGGCATAGATAATCACCGATGGCGTCCCCGGCGCGGCCTGCGGCCAGGTCGAGCGCGAGATATTGCCGGATGGAACAGCCAGATATTGCCGGCCTCCCGAACGATAGGTGATGATTCCGCCGGCGATGGCGCCGCCCGTCTCGATGGAATGGAGCAGCTTGCCGTCCTCGGTCTGGAAGACGAACAGGGTGCCGGCCATGTCGCCCGCGAAGGTGACGCCGCCCGCGGTCGAGGTCAGGCCTGCCACCACTGGCGCGGGTGCGTGATGTTTCCATTTCACGGCGCCGGAATCCACATCGAGCGCGGTGATCCAGCCCGAACCCAAGCCGTCCTGCTTGAACGAGCCGCCCATGTAGATCTGGCCCGCTTCATATTTGGGCGGATCTTCGAAGAACAGGATGGAGCACCAGTCCACCGCGCCGAAAGTGGCGATCCTGCGCGCAGGATCATAGGCGGGGCCATTGTATTCGACGCCCCCGGTCATGCCGGGGCAGGCTTTCAGCCCTTCCTCGGTTGGATCGGCATCGTGATTGAGGATCGTGGTGACCGGGGTCCGGTAAAGCAATTTGCGGCTGTTGCGGTCGATCGCATAGACATAGCCGTCCTTCGATCCCTGGATCACCACCGGGCGGCCTTTTCCGTTCCTGATCAGCAAGGCGGGGGGCGTGACGCCATAGTCGTGATTGTCGTTCGGGCGGGTCTGGTAATGCCACAACCTCTTGCCGGTCTTCGCGTCCAGCACGAGGACCGAATTGGTATAGAGATTGTCGCCCTTGCGGACCCAGGGATTGAGATCGGGGGCCGGATTGGCGACCGGGATGAACAGTTCCCCTTTCTCCGGGTCGAGGGTGTAGGACGACCACGTGCCGCCGCCGCCCTTCTTCCAGGTTTCACCCGGCCAGGTGTCGTTGCCATACTCGCCTGGATGCGGAATGAGATTGAAGGTCCAGATCGTCTTGCCGGTCTTGCTGTCGAGCGCCAGCATTCGGCCCGGTATCCCCCAGTCGCCGCCGGCCAGGCCGATATAGACCTTGCCATCCCATGCAATCGGCGCGGCGGATACATATTCGCCGATCTCCGGGTTGCCGATCTTCTCCCGCCAGAGTTCCCGCCCGGTCCTGGCGTCGTAGGCCACCATCCGCGCGTCGCCCGTGCCGCGAATGACCATGCCATCCGTATAGGCCACTCCGCGATTATGGACGAAGACTTCCTCTTCCTCGGGGCTGTAGAGCGACTTCCAGATCACGTCGCAGTTCTGGGGATTGACCGCGACCGTGCCCCGGCTGGTGGTGTAGTAGAGGCCGCCATTGACCAGCACCGGACCGGAGTTGAAGGGGCCGGCGCCGCCCATGCGCACGCGGCAGACCTCGGTCAGATTGCCTGCATTCCCGGTGTTGATCTCGGCAAGCTCGCTGAAGCGATTGCCATCCAGCTGCCGGTTGTAGCTCGGCCAGTCCGTATCGCCTTCAACCGGCATCGCGAATTGCTGGTCCGGAGTGCCCTCGTCCTTGCCGGCGATGGCCGTGCCATCTTCATTGGTGCGGGGCTGGACCGCGCTGCCGGCCGATGCGGCCAGTCCCAACAATCCGATGCCCGCGAAAAGGCACACCATCCTACCCATCATCCATCCCCTCTCATCCGATCAATATCTTGTCTTTGTGACCCTGCATCCCGTGTCACGCCGGGCATTCGTAATTGGTGACGAAATCCTCGGGCACCGCAGGCCCCCAATTGGCCAGGCTGTCCTCCATCCCGTAATTGGTCGGCTGCCACAGCGCGTAGTCCTCGATGTAATCCATGTCCGAGTAATATTCGAACCAGGAGCCCCAGGGGTCCTGTATGTAATGGAAGAAATTCGAACCGATGGTGTGCCGTCCGAAGCCCCATTCGCCCCGCGCGGATTTTTCCATCAATGCTCGTCCGCCGCGTCCCACCTCGTCGGGTCCATGCACTTCGAAGCTGCCGTGATGAAAGCCGATGCCGGGAGATTTCGCGAAGGCGACCACATGATGATCGCTGTTCCGCTTCGCGCAGCAGAATGCGATCACATCCTGCGCCTGATCGGCCAGGCCCATTCCCAGAACCTCGGTCATGAATGCGACGCTGCGCATCACGTCCGGCGTGAAGACCAGCACATGCCCCAGCCTCGTCGGCCTGACCGGTTGATATGCGCTGCCCGGCTGCATGGCGGACCTACCCCGGCGGACGAGGCGGCCCGGCGCGTTTATCTCGAATGGCTGCGAAGGTTCGCGCGGAGGATCGTCGGGAACGTCGACGAGGTGGATCAGCATTCCATGGGGGTCCCGAACCCACAGGCCGCCTGCCTGAGCGCCGCTGGCCGGGACGACTATCGTTCCTCCCGAACCTTCGACCCGTGCGCCTATTTCGTCCAGTCCGTCGGCGCAGAGGGAAATGTGGTGCAGCCGCTTGCGTTCCTTGCCGCCGATCAGGCTGATGCAGGGGCGGCTCGCCCCTTCGCACCGGAAATGCGCGACGTTGTCCGTGACCCAGGCTTCCAGGCCGGCATCGGTGTAGAATTGCACGCCAGCCGCGAGATCCGGAACCTCCAGCGTAAAGGAAAGAGCGCCTTTTACTGCCATGTCATCGTCTCTGCCGGGTGTGCTTGCTCCAATAGGGGAGAGGCCGCGCAGCCGCCTTCGATATCCGCGACTGCGACACCGTGGGCCGCGAGATCGCGCAGGAGATCGGAAGCAAGGGATTGCAGATCGTTTGCGGATTGCGCACTGCCGTAAACGTAGAAATCGGGGCGCACGATAATCGCGGCCGCTTCCAGCTCCGTGAGGAACTGCTCCGGCCTTCCATCGCGGTCCTTTACTGCAGAACCCAAGGCGACATAATCCACGCCGATCCATTCCAGCCCCTTGCGGGTCGGGGCATCGAGCAGGGCGGCAGGGTCCTCATGCCGGGCGATGATTGTGAAATTGCGCCCGGGGCTGATGATCTCGTCCAGCCGGAGCGTCCGTCCCCCGATCTCCACATCGACATGCGGCGAAAGCAGCCCCGCCGCCCGATCCTCGCCGGATTCGGGGCGATGGAGCAGGCCTGCGACGAGATGCGGGAAGGGCGGTGGCGGGGGCGCCTGGCCGGTGAGGAAGGCCCGGTCGCGCTCGGCCGCCTCGGCCGGGTCCGGCACGCAAATGATCTTGCCCAGATAGATCGAGATATCGGTGATTTGGCTGACATGGGGGAGGCTTCCTGATAGCTGTGCAGGAGGCGCAGGCCGGCCTTGCCGTCCAGGATCATTCCCAGCTTCCAGGTCAGGTTCCAGGCGTCCCGCATTCCCGAGCACATGCCCTGACCCATGAAGGGAGGCATCACATGGGCGGCATCCCCCGCGATCATCAGGCGGAAATCCTGCCATTGGCGGGCGAGAAGCGAGCGGAAATTATAAACCTTGTGCCTTACCAGCTCCACATCTTCCGGGCCGGCCCAGGGCTCCAGCAAGGACCAGACCGTCTGCTCGTTCTCCAGGTCTTCGACCCTTTCGCCGGGCAGGCGCATAAATTCCCAGCGCCTGAATATGCGCCCATCGCGCACGCCGGCGGGGACGATCGTGGTGGGCCGGGCCGGATTGCAATATTGGCCGGCGGCCGGAATACCCAGCTTCTCGATCGTGGCGCCTTCTTTCAGGAGCACGTCGATCACCAGCCAATCGGCTTCGAAGCCGCGGTCCTCGCGATCATCGCCTATCGTGTGGCGGACGATCGAATTGGCTCCGTCGCAGCCGATCACGAAACGCGCCGACAATGTCCGGGTCTCGCCCGTGGCGGCATGGATCATATCGACATGCGCCATCCCGGCATCCTGCCGAACGCCGGTCACTTCCCAGCCGAGAAAAAGCTCCACACCGGCTTGCTCGCGCACAGCCTGGTGCATCGCTTCCTCCAGCGTCGGCTGGTGAACGAAATTCACCTCCGGTCCGCCCGATATGGATGGCGCGGACCAGTCTATGACGAGCAATTCCTCCCATTGCGGGCTGAACCATTGATAGAGCGGCCCGGGGCGCGTGACCGACGGCAGGACCGGCCCGAGGCCGTTGGCGGCCAGGACGCGAAACAGCTCATGATCGATGCACACCGCGCGCGGGAGCGGATAGCGTTCGGTCCAGCGCTCGCAGACGGCGACAGAGCGGCCTTGCCGGCCCAGCATGATCGCCAGCGCCTCGCTCACGGGTCCGTAGCCGACCTGAATCACATCGAACGTTCGTTCGTGCTTCATCTCTCCCGAATCCCGTCTTTTTTGCGCGGCGATCGGGAGAGTGCCAAGCGCGATAATCGACGTCAATGTCATAATGACGAAAATGATATTATGTGATTGGATCGGGCGGCTTGGCGGCGAGGTGAAATTCGGTGAGAATACGGTTCTCGATGCACGGAGAGGAACGATTTCGGCGGACCCAGAGACTATCCCGACGGCAAGCCAGTCCGAAAGCGAAGATCATCGCGTTCGCGTTGCCAGGGAGCGACGCGAACGGATGCGCCGCCGCCTGCTCGAATCGGTCATGGCCGTCTGCTCGGGGGAGTCCGCGCGCGCTCCGGCGGTTATCGACGACGTCGTGCAACATGCCGATGTCTCGCGGGGCACATTCTACAAATATTTTGATTCCCTCGATCAGGCCATCAGCGAACTGGGATCGCAGCTCGCGGATGAGATGACGGCGGGGATCGCCGAAATCTACGATGTGCTGACCGATCCGATGATGCGCACCGCCACCGGTTTCCAGCTCTTCCTCATTCGCGCCCACATGGACCCGCATTGGGGCGCGTTCATCGCGCGCATCGGCCTGCTTCGCGAAGAGGATCTCTTCACCAGCAAGATCCGCCAGGACATCGCGCTGGGCATCGAAACCGGCGATTATTCGGTGGACGACATCGTCTGCGCCAGCGACATGCTGATGGGCGCCAAGGCCGAAGCCATTCTGCGGCTGATCAGCAAGGAGAAATCTTTCGACTATATCCAGTCGATGGCACGATTTGTCCTCTGCGCCTTCGGAGCAAGCAAGGTCAAGGCGGCGAAAGTGGTCGAACGGGCCTTTACCCGCATCGTGGAGCAGGGGCCGTCCAGCCTGCCCTGGTGGCAAGGCTGACAACCCGGCCAGCGGGTTTCGCCTGCCGTTGCGCGCGGCATTGAAACGCTCTTCCGAAATGAACAGTGGCAGCGGCAGGTGCAAACGGCTAGGGCGCCCCTGCCGGTAAAACGCTTCCAGGCGCTTCCCTCGGGAAGCACGCATCCGCAAGCCAGCATTCCTCCCTGTCGATTCTCCTCTTGCCGGGGGAGAGTCCGCGCAACCTTTCGAGCCTTATGTCATTCGATCATCTTCCCCTGCAGATTTCCGCTTCCCTGGCCGAGCGAGGCTACGCCGAGCCGACCCCGGTTCAGGCCGCCGTATTGGAGCCGGAAGCCCTTGACCGCGACCTGATCGTTTCGGCGCGGACCGGCTCGGGCAAGACTGTGGCGTTCGGGATGGCCATGTCGAGGAACCTGCTGGTCGACGAACTGCCCCCGGCAGGTGTTCCGATGGCGCTGGTGATCGCGCCGACCCGCGAACTGGCGCTGCAGGTCAGCCGGGAACTTGCGTGGCTTTACGGGAAGGCTGACGCGCGCATCACCACCTGCGTCGGCGGCATGGACCCAGGCAAGGAACGGCGCACTCTGATGCATGGCACCCATATCGTCGTCGGCACGCCGGGGCGTTTGCGCGACCATCTGGAACGTGGCGCGCTCGACCTTTCAGGCCTGCGCTTCGTCGTGCTGGATGAAGCCGACGAAATGCTGGACATGGGTTTCCGTGAGGATCTCGAGGAAATCCTGGATGCGACGCCGGCGGAGCGCCGCACCTTCATGTTTTCCGCGACCATGCCCAAACCGATTGTCGCGCTGGCCCGCCGGTATCAGCGCGATGCGTTGCGCATTTCCACGATCGACGACGATCGGGGACATGGCGACATCTCCTATCAGACGGTGGCTGTCTCCCCTGCGGATATCGAACATGCGGTGATCAATCTGCTCCGCTTCCACGAGGCGGAAACCGCCATGCTGTTCTGCGCCACCCGCGACAATGTTCGCCATCTCCATTCGGCGCTGGTCGAGCGGGGCTTTGCAGCGGTGGCCCTCTCGGGCGAGCACAGCCAGAACGAACGCAACCACGCCTTGCAGGCGCTGCGCGACGGGCGCGCCCGGGTCTGCGTCGCGACCGATGTGGCGGCGCGCGGCATCGATGTCGCATCGCTCAGCCTCGTCATCCATGTCGAGGTGCCGCGCGATGCAGAAACGCTCCAGCATCGCTCTGGGCGCACCGGCCGGGCCGGACGCAAGGGCACGGCGGTGCTGATCGTGCCGTTCCCGCGCCGCCGCCGCGTGGAGGAGATGCTGCGCCGGGCGCGTATTGCCGCGGAATGGGTGGAGGTGCCGAGCGCGGCGCTCATCCGCGAACGGGATCGCGAGCGCCTGATCGCCACATTGCTTGCTTCCGGGCTTGCTTCCGGGCTCGATCCCGTCGAGGCGAACGAAGAGGATCAGCTTCTGGCGGAACGCCTGCTGGAGCAGAAGGATGCGCGGTCTATCGCCGTCGCGCTGGTTCGCGCCCATCGCAAATCCCTGCCGGAGCCGGAGGAACTGATCGATCTTTCCCCACGGGGCGGGGAGCAGGGGCAGGACAAGTCCCGCCATCGCAGCGGGTTCGAGGATGTCGTGTGGTTTCGCATGGACATCGGCCGCAGGCAGAATGCCGATCCGCGCTGGATTCTGCCCTTGCTCTGCCGCCGTGGCCACATCACCCGAAACGAGATCGGCGCGATCCGGATCGCGGCGAACGAGACATTCTTCCAGGTGCCCCGGGCAGTGGAGGCCAGGTTCCGCTCGGCCTTGCAGCGCTCCGCGAAGGAGGGGGCCGAAGACGAGAGCGGCATCCGCATCGAGCCTGCGCCCGAAAGCCCGCGTGAAGCGGCCCGTGGCCATGCGCGCAAGCAGCGCGGCGGCGCGAACAGGGTGCAGCCTCGCGATGACGGCGGGCCGCGCAAGAGCCGGCCCGGCAAGGCGGGGGCGCATCGGCACCGCAAGGGCCAGCCCCGCGCGGCGCGCTGATACAGCACCCGCCGAAGAGGCCGGGGTGCGCGGCGGGCGAATGGTCCTACTTTTGCGCGGAGCCATGCGGATGAGATTTGCGAACCTCAACCTTGCCGTTTACATCCTCTGGAAGTGAGCTTTTGGCATCGATGGCCAATCGCTTTTCACAAGGGGCTGGAGGCGGATGTTGAGGGAGCAGAAGAAGGAGGGGCGCCGACGGACAATCCTGCATGCTGCCGAAACGCTTGTTCGCGAAACGAACTCGACGGATTTTTCCATGCGTGAATTGGCCTTGCGCGCCGGTTTCAGCCTGGCCACCACCTATAATCTGATCGGTTCGAAGGCGACTGTGCTCTACGCGCTTCTGAACCAGTGCATGGACCGGGTCGATGTCGCAAGGCTTTCCACGCTTGAGCGCGGCGATCCGATCGAGCATGTTTTTCAGGCGTCGGATGCCGCCGTCACCATCTACACGGCCGATCCCCATTTCTACCGGCCGCTCCTTCGGTTCCTGCTTGGCGTGCCCGATCCGGTCAATCGGCCGCTCTTCATGGATCGTGCATTCCGTTATTGGTGGGCGGTGGTCCAGTCGCTGTCGGAATGCGGCGGCTTCCGGGATTCATTCGTGCCGCAGGCGCTGGCGCGCGATCTCCAGATATTCTTTGCCGGAACCATCGACTTCTGGGTGCATGACGAGTTGGACAGTGCGCAATTCAAGGCGCAGATCCGCATGGGTGTCGCCATGCGATTGCTCGCGCTCGGGCTGGATCAATATTCCACCCGCCTGAAAAGTGAAATCGCGACGCATGGCAGGCTGATCGACCCGCTGCTGCCGGACATCGATCCGGCAAGGCGGCTTGGCGGTTTGACAAACTTATAACGCGCACTAACTTTGCGGGCGACGCGGCCGGGCGGATCTCCGGCATCTATAATTCATAAGAAGCGGGAGCGGATTGGGCATGAATCCGGTGCGGGTAGGCATCCTGGGCTGCGCGAAGATCATCGGCTGGGGCTTGATGGATCATCGGGAGATGCTGCCCGAAATCGAAGTGGTTAACATCGCTTCGCGCAATATCGAGAAAGCGGCGGCCACCGCCAGGCAATACGGATTTCCCCGATACGGCAGCTATGAGGATTTGCTGCGGGACCCGGAAGTCGAGGTCGTTTACGTTCCCCTGCCGAATGCGCTGCATGCGCAATGGTCGATCGCCGCCTTGCGCGCGGGCAAGGCCGTGGTGTGCGAGAAGCCGCTGGCCTCGAATGCGGAGGAAGCCGAGCATCTTCGCGCCGTCGCCGAGGAGACGGGCCTGCCGCTGATCGAGGCGGTTCACTATCTTTACCACCCGCTGGCCCATCGGCTCATCGAACTCGTGCGAAGCGGCGCGCTCGGCAGGATCGAACGAATCCTCGCCTGGGTGCATCTCTCCAGCGATTTCTTCGAGCCGGATGACATCCGGTTCCGCTACGATCTGGCAGGCGGGGCGACCATGGACCCGGGCTGTTATTGCATCAGCCTGTGCCGGATCGTGACCGGCGAGGAACCGGTCGTCACAAGCGCGACCCCGGATCTGCTGAGCGCGGACATCGACAGAGCGATGGTGGCGACGCTTCAGTTTCCGGGCGGGTGCGTCGCAACGGTGGAGACTTCCCTGCGAACCGATCCGTGGGACATCCGGCTCGTGGTGGAAGGCAGCCGGGGCAGGCTCGAAACCACCAATCCGCTGGTCCCCCATTTCGGCCATGGCTGGACATTGACGGTAGACGGCGTGGAAACCACCGAAAGTTTCGACATGACTCCCACGTTCGTGTTCGAATGGAAGGAAATCGCGGACGTCATCCGCAACGGGGCGCCGATCCGGACCCCAGCGGGCGATGGTGTCGCCAATATGAAAGTGGTGGATGCCATCTATCGTGCGGCCGGGATGCGGGTCCGCTGACGAGGCGGGTGCCCGGCATGTCTTCGTCAGAAGCTGATTTCGGTGATCCGGGTGCGTTCCTGATCGCTTGCGGCGGCATCGAGCGCGAGCGCATAGGCCGCCTGGACGGGCGCCACATCGCCGTAAAGCTCGATCATATGGCCGTTGGCGGGGCGGGTATCGATCATGGCCACGTCGAAACCGCTATCGCCGCCGACATGGAAGGTCGAAGCGAGTTCAAACCCGGCTTCCGCGAATTCCGCGAGCGCGCGGCCCATGTCCGGCACGATGAGCGCGACGTGATGCATCCCGACCTGGCCGCTGCCGAATGGAAACATGTCATGCCCATGCGAGGGTGCGTCATTATGCTGGATGAAGAACTCGACCATCACGTCGCCCCATTGGCCGAAGACGGTGGAATGATCGAAACTTCCCGGACTGCCGCGATACACGAAGTCGCGCACCGGGACGTGCCGGGCATGGAAGAACGGGCCGGAGCCATACAGGGCGGAATGCCTCAAGGCCGCTTCGACGGGATCGGGAACCGCATAGGCAATCTGGCGGAAAGGGTGGCGCAGCAGGGACATCCTCGGTTCCTTATCGTGAAATCCGCCGCAAGATGGCGGATGACAGTTTCATTCCTCGGCCTCATGAATGCGATAACGTGTTCCAAAAATCAAACCGGCCAGGCAGATCGAAACAAGGTCTGGCAGGCCGGCCCAAACAATCCGCACGATCAGGGAGAGAGCGATGATTACGAATGAAGCTGTGGCGCAAATCGCCTATGTGGTGCCCGATATTCGCGAAGCCTGCCTGCAACACGCAAGGCTGTTCGGCACAGGCCCGTTTTTCGTCGCCAGCAATATTCCGCTCAGCGCCTCCAGATATCGCGGCCGGGACGTACCTTTCAATCACAGCTCCGCCTTCGGTCAGTGGGGCGACGTGATGATCGAGTTCATGCAGCCGGAAGACGATCAGCCTTCGGTTCTCACCGATGTGCTGGATCGAACCGGCGGCAAGGCCGGGATGCATCACAAGGCGATCCTGGTGGCGGACCCTCCGGCGGTGGCGGCGCGGTTCGAGGAAAACGGCTTTCCCATCGCATTCCACGGGACCCTGACAGCGGGCGTCGAGGTGTTCATGGTCGATACGCTGGATCTCTATGGCCATATGATCGAGCTATATGCGCCGAGCGAACTCGTGCGCGGCTTCTTTGCAATGGTCCGGGATGCGCCGGCAGGCTTCGATGGAACGGACATCTTGCGCGATTTCGCGTTCGGCTGACGCTGCGGGCCGCGGTGCCGCGGCTGTGGATTGCCGCTGCTGAACGCGAAAACATTACGAATTTTGGTCTTGCACGCGAGCCTGCGCGGCTATAGCCATGCCATAACGCATTATAAAAATGTGGGGAGAGACATGCAGATCGCGCAAATCGGGATGAATTCGTCCGATATTCCCGCATCTTTGCGCCTTTATTCGGAAGCGTTCGGATTCAGAAATGCCGGCGGGCAGGGTCTCTGGGGGGAAACCATCAAGGTTCACGGCCTGTCGGCAGAGGACACCGCGTTGATGTGGTGGATGATCGGGGATCAGGATTTCTTTCAGCTCGAGTTCTTCCATCACACCAGCCCGGGGCAGCGGCCGATGCCTGCGGATTGGAGGCCCTGCGACTGCGGCTGGGTGCGTTTCAGCATTGCGGTGCCCGATCTCGAACGCAGCGGCAATGCCCTGGAAAGGCGTGGCGTCCCGCTGCTCGGATCGGCGGAAGGAGCGGGCGGCAGGCGGATGGCGTTCCGTGACCCGCAAGTGGGCGTGATTGTCGAAGTGGTGGAAGATCGCGGCCGCGCCGGTCCGGCCTTTCGGTCCGCCACCAGCTCCGTCTCCGATCTGGAAGGCGCGCGCGCCTATTATCGCGATACGCTTGGCCTTCCCATCCGGCCGCTTGAAGAGGTGAGGGATGCGGGCGACGAAGCGCTGTGGGGCTTGGCCGGGGCGAGGCGCAAGGGGTTTGCGGTCACGATCGGGGACCGGAGCCTGGAGATCGTTCAATATGAAGATCCGGTCGGGCGAAAGCGGCCGGCGGATTTCTGCATAGCGGATCAGGGCATCATGAACGTCGCGATCATCTCGCGCTCCACGGAAGAGATCGAAGCGATGTTCGCGCGGCTGGAACAGGCTGGATACGCCTCGCCGGCCATGATGCGGGCCGAGGGAATCGTGGCCGGCTATATCGTCGATGCGGAGCGTGAGCTGGAATTGGCGGCCATCCCCGAGGAAATGGATCGCTTCGTCGGCTTCCAATACACCCAGCCCTTCTTCACATGAACGCAAACGGACATTTGCGTGAAGCACGCGGCGGTGTGGCAACAATGCGCCAGATCGGGGAAAATGGATGGAGCGTTCCTGATTGCAGTCGCAAACCGGCTTTCAAAATTTTATAACGTGATCTAAATTTGTTTCGGCAACCTCAAAATAGATAGCAGACGGGAGGAAAGAGAATGTCACTTGGGAAAAAGATGATCCTGGGCCTGGGAACGTCCGCCATGGCGATGGGATGGGCCGCCGCTGCCCATGGGCAGGAGCCTGGTGGGGGGTTGAACGAGATTATTGTGACGGCGCAGAAGCGCGAGCAGAGCCTGATGGATGTGGGGCAGACGCTGAGCGTGCTGTCTGGCGATGCGCTGGAGAA
>Ga0172382_10009224_pt1 | contig 13514 bp, 9 predicted proteins | sample Leawel138RmetaG_FD_122245 | JGI IMG/M metagenome (GOLD analysis project Ga0172382, IMG submission 122245) | Leachate microbial communities from a municipal landfill in Southern Ontario, Canada - Leachate well 138R metaG | ecosystem: Engineered > Solid waste > Landfill > Unclassified | place...
CGGGTCGCGGCCGAGCACCGTGACGCTGCCGCCGTCCGGCCGGATGAGGCCCAGCATCAGCTTCATCATGGTGGTCTTGCCCGCGCCGTTGTGGCCGAGCAGGGCCAGCCGTTCGCCTTCGGCCAAGTGCAGGCTGACGTCGTGGAGGACCGTCGTGCGGCCATAGGTCTTGCGGGCCGCGTCCAGGATGACCGCCTCAGCCATGGATATCCTCCCCTGGGGGTAGTCCTGGGGCTGGGGGCCGCATCAGCGGCGCGCCGTCCACCACCCCGCCCGGCGAAATGGCCGGGAATTGTGCCTGCGCCCAGCGCACCACCTGCACCGCCGGGCTGTTGAGCAGCAGCTTGGCCAGCGGCACGGCCCACACCACGCGGTCTACGATGTCGTTGGGCCGATAGGGCTGGTCCGCGATGCCGTCGCCATCCAGGTCGAACGCCGGGTTATCGGACCAGTAGTTGCCGCGCCCCTCGTGCGACCAGTCCACGCGGCGGGTGCTGACGTACATCACCTGCACTTGGTTGCCGATGAACCCGTTGCCGGAGATGGCGTTGCCTTCGGACCCCGCAGTGAAGTGGATGCCGATGCCGCACCCCTCGAAGATATTGCCGCGAAAGGCGTTCTTGTTGCTGTTGTAGATGAACACGCACTTGTCGCCGCCATGGCGCACCACATTGCCGACGAACTGCGAGTCATTGGCGTAGTTCAGCGCAATGCCGTGGTCGCGGTCGTTCTCCGACAGGTTGTTCCGCACAGTCAGATTGCCCGAAAACATCAAGGCATAACCCAGATCGTTGCCGGTGGAGCGGTTGCGGCTGACTTCGCTGTCGTTGGTGTACATGAAGTGGACGGCGAACCTCAGCTCCCGGAATGTGTTGCCGATGATGGCGACATCGCGCCCGGTCACGGCGCGGACGCCGTCGCGGCTTTGGGCGATGTCGTTGCCCTCGACACGGGTTCCCGGCGCGTTCCAGATGCTGACGCCGTCGCCCTGTTCGCTGATGCGCAGGTCGTGGCGGCCGCGAATGACGTTGTCGCGCACGATGACGTCCTGCGAACCCCATACCGTCACGCCGATCAGGTTATCGGTCATGCGGTTTCCTTCAATCACCGTCCCCCCGGCACCTTTATCTAAGTGAATCGCTGAATCCCGTCCCGGCAAATCAACCCCGGAATGACGAATGTCGAGGCCGCGCAGGGTCACGCCCTCGGCCTCCACCCGCACCACGCTGCCCTTGCCGCCGCCGTCGATCACCGCGCCGTCTTGGCCGATCAAGGTCAGTGGCTGGGCGATGACCACCGGCCCGTCATGGACACCCGGAGCAAGGCGCAGCACCGCCCCGGCCGGCGCCGCCGCGATGGCATCGGCCAGGGACGTGCCCCCGGCCGGAACCACCGTCTCTGCGGCATGCGCGGCAGCAAGCCAGCCCATCAGGGCCAGACCCGCCGCCGCTACGCGCTGTGCCCACATGCCCATGCGTCAGGCCGAACGCGGCTCGACCAACATGCGCCCGCGCATTTCCATGTGCAGGGCATGGCAGAACCACTGGCAATAGTACCAGTGGACGCCCGGATCATCGGCGACGAACGTGACCGACGACGTTTGCTGGGCACTGATTTCAAACGCCACCCCGTAGTTGGACAGGGTGAATCCGTGGCTAACGTCCTCGATTTCGTCGAGATTGGTGATGACAATGGTGACTTCATCGCCTTCGCGGACGGTGAATTCCTCCAGGCTGAACGCGGGCGCGACCGATGTCATGTAGACCCGCACCTTGTTGCCGTCGCGAATGACGTCAGCGGCTTCTTCGAGCTTGATACCGTCCTTGGCGGCCATTTGGCGGGCGTCTTCCCAGGACGGATCATTGCGGTCCCAGACGTGGCGGGGATTGACCTTTGAGCGGTGCACGATGGTCGCGTCGTGCGGTTCGGCGAAACTCGGACCGTCGTGGACGATCTTCATTTCCTCGCCGGAAATGTCGATTAACTGATCATTCTCTGGCTTCAGCGGGCCGACGTTGAGGAACCGATCCTTGGAGAACTTGTTCAGTGATATCAGCCACTTGCCGTCTGCTTCCTTGGTTTGACCCATGCTGGAGTGGTTATGGCCGGGCTGGTAGTGCACGTCGAGCTTCTGAATGATCGGGTCCACGTCCTTGCCTTGGAACTGCTGGATGGCCCGCTCCATGTTCCATTTGCAGACCTGGCTGTCCAGGAACAGCGTGGTATAGCAGTTGCCCCGCCCGTCATAGGCGGTGTGCAGCGGCCCCAGACCCAGTTGTGGTTCGGCCACGATCACGTCCCGCGGCTGGATCTTGTCGTTGAACAGATCATCCAGCTTGGTGACGTCCATGACCGACACGGTCGGCGACAGCTTGCCGTTGATGACCACGTGGCGCCCGTCTGGCGCGGTATTGATGCCGTGCGGGCTGTTGGGGATGGGGATGTAGCGGGTGTAAGCCGATCCCTTGCGACCGTTGACTACGGGCACGCCGTTGTGCTCGGCGAAGTCCCCTTTTTTGACGGCTTCCTCGATACGCTGGATGTTGAAAACCACCACCCAATCCTGCTCGGCCGACATCATTTCGGCCAGGGTCACGCCCATTTCCGAGTTGTAGCTGGTCGAGAAGCAGTATTTGCCCTGATAGTCGGCATCCACGTTGTCGAGGTTGCCGTCCACGATCACCTGCCAGGAAACCTTCATCGTGTCGACGTCGATGGCAGAAAAGATGGTCAGGTACTTGGATGGGTCCTTTAGGTCGCGCCCGTCGTTGGGCATCGGTGCCTCGTGTTCGCCGTTGGCGAAGATGTATCCGGTGCGCGGGGCCTTTTGCAGACGCAGCCCGTGGATGTCGTGGGCGTTGGGGATCTCCAGGACCTTGTCGCACTTCATGACGTCGCAGCGCACCCGCGCGATGCGGGTATTGGCCTTGTCGTTCATGACGATGTAACGGCCGTCATAGGTGCCGTCGGTGAACGTCATGTGCGGGTGGTGGAGGTCGCCGTTGTTCCACGTCTTCATGCCCATTTTGGCAAGGCGGGCGCGGGTCTTATCGGTCAGGCCCTCGGTCAGGACCTTGATGCTCTCGTTGGTTTGGCCCCAGCCCGTCGCGCTGCACCGGTTAAACACGGGGACGCGCATCAGTTCGCGCATGGATGGCAGCCCGTGGATGCGCAGTTCGCCCGACTGGCCGCCGGACGTGAAAACATAATAGTCGTCAAGCTGTCCAGGTTCGACTGCACCAGCACCAGCGGTCGCAGCACGGGCTTCCTTCATGAGCTGCGCCCCGGCGCCGCCGAGCGTCATGCCGCCCAATCCCGCCAGCGCGGCCAGCTTCGCTGAACCGCCGATCAAGCCCCGGCGGGATACACCACCGTCCTCTGTCTTGTCCGTCATGCTTGCGTTCCCTCTGCTGTGGTGGCGGCGCGTTTGGGCGGGCCGCCGGGTGAACTGATTGCCTGCGCGCGCTCGCGCTTTAGCCGGAGCTGGATCATGTGCGGACACCGCTGGTCGTCCCAGTACAGCGTCTGGCAGTGCAGGCAGGAGATGCATTCGTTGACGTTGATCTGGCCGTTGGGATGGATCGAGGACACCGGACATTCCACCGCGCACCGCTGGCACGGCGAGCCGCACTCGCGGTGGCGCTTCAGCCAGTCGAACATGCGCAGGCGGGCGGGGATGGCCAATGCCGCGCCCAGCGGGCACAGGTAGCGGCAGAAAAACCGCTCGATGAACATGCTGGCCGCCAGCAGGGTCAGGGCGTAGACCACGAACGGCCATTCGCGGGCGAATTTCAGGATGATGGCGGTCTTGAACGGCTCCACCTCGGCCAGCCGTTCAGCCCACGCCAGGGAGTAGACCGACAGCCCGAACAGCCCCAGGAAGATCAGGTACTTGATCGCCCAAAGCCGTTCATGCAGCCCCCATGGCACGGTGATCTGCGGCACCTTGAAGAACCGGGCAATGCGGTTGACGAACTCCTGCAACGCCCCGAACGGGCACAGCCAGCCGCAAAACGCCCCGCGCGCCCAGAACAAAAGGGATGCCGCCACCGCCGCCCACAGGATGAACAGCAGCGGGTCCATCAGGAAATAGTCCCAACTGAAGTCCGTGATGAGCGAGTTCGTCAGGGTCAAAATATTGACGACCGACAACTGGGCATTGGAGTACCAGCCCAGCCAGACCAAGGTGAACAGCAGGAACCCCGTGCGAATGCGCTCGGTCGCGATGGGATGCTTGGCCAGGATGTCCTGAAAGAAGAACACCCCGGACAGGATGGTCAGCGAGGCGATAAGGACGCCGATGGCCACCAGCTTGTCTTCCCACATCCGCACCCACAGGGGTTCGTCCAGTTCGGCCTGGGTCAACCCTTCGGCCGCGGGCGGAGGCGCGGGTTCTGGCGGAGGCAGGGCGACCAGATGCTCTTTCGGGAGATCATAAGCCACGTCGTAGGTCAGGAACGTGCGTTCCAACGCGCCAATCTCGCGCTGGACCAGCAGTTGCAGCCGCCATGGCTCGGCGGCGTTGAACGCCTCACTGGCCGGCGCCACAAACAGGCCGATCTCCGGGAAGCCCGGCGCACCCTCGGCCGCCACGTCGCCCCGGCGGACATAATCACGGTCGCGGAAGCGGATAGCTGCTTCATCCTGGATAAGCTCGATGCGGTCGAACAGGCCGCCGCGCACAAAGCCTGATCCCCGAAAGGAATAGCGTCCTTGGCCCATGACCATGATGGCGTGCTGGTTTTCGCCCAGGCGGTCCATCAACTCGGCATAGGCTTGTTCACCCAGCAGCGACCGGCCAATGACCGGCGGCGTCACGGGGGCGACGTAGAGGTCGATGAACACGTCATCAACCTCGCCGCGTTCGGGGCGGCGGGCGGCGCGCTCGTCGCTGGCGGCGAAGTCCTCGTTGACCTGCCCGACCGTCAAAAGCAAGCGGCGGACAGACCCGTCGCCGAGCAGTTCCTCCCAGGTTCGGGTGCCCTCGCGCGTCATGTCCAGGGCGCGCTCCGGCCCGGCCTGTTCCTCCACCGCCGGCGCATCGCCCCGACTGCGCAGCACGCGCAGGGCGGCCCGCGTCATGGTTTCGCCGATGACGACCACCGTCACCGTGGCCCCTGCGACGATGTCCACCGCCGGTCGGGCGCGCGGCCCCATCTGAAGCACGTTAAAGCCGATGTAGCCTTGGATGAATTCCTGGATCCGGCGGTCGGGGATGCCGATCAGAACAATAGGTTCGCTGTGGTCGACCATGCGGGCGCCGACGATTTCGCCGGTCTTGGAGACGCCAACCAGCACGTGGATCGGCTTGCCGGAGTATCCGGTAGACGTCACGACGTCCGAGTTCAGCAAAACGTAGCCGAGCAGGTTGTCCCCGGCGTAGGCGGCGACGGCAGGGGGCGTCCCCTCGACCGGACCAAGACGGTCCGCGCCTGGAAAAATCTCTGCTACCGGTACCTGTTCCAGGTACCTGGTTAGCCGACTCGTCTGTTGGGCAGACGCTGGCGCGATACCGATCAGTAGCCAGATTAGGGCAAGACCCACAAAGGCTGCCGACCATCGGCTGAGGCTGGGACCGGACATATCCACCTGCTGCAGTGTCGGACCTGGACACTGGAAAGTCTAAGGGCACTACCTTTGGTTTGACGATTGCGCATTCGGTATAACCCTTTAGGGTGGGTCATAGGTGCCGACTATGCAATTGTCTAAGCACTCTTGGACTGCCGTGGCGCAGGCTGCATACTGGCTAATGACCTGATGCGAGGAGCGCACCCATGCAACCGCCCATCAATCCCGTGTGGCCCGTTGTCCATCTCAAGTCCGTCAACGAACTGATGGGCATTGCGGTGGCGATGGAAGCTGAGGCTGCGGCGCGCTACGACCAATTAGAGGCCGAAATGAGCCGTCAGGATAATCGCCGCATGGCCGATCTGTTCGGCCGTCTGGCGCGCCTGGAGCGGGAGCACTGCGATGGCCTCGCCCATTGGGCCGAGCGTTTGGGAGATGCGCCGCCCATCAAGGCGGTCGTGCCTTGGGAGTTCCCCGAAACGTTCGAGGCCGATCTGGATGCTACGCGGCTAACCCCCTATACGGCCTTGGTGGTGGCTGTGCGCAACGAGGAGAGGGCGTTTAGTCTCTACGCCTACCTCGCGGCTATCGCTGAGGATAACGCCGTGCGCGATCGTGCCGAGGCGCTGGCCCGCGAGGAACTGGAGCATGTGGCGTTGTTGCGTCGCATGCGCCGTGAGGCATTTCACGCTGACCGGCCCAAGAGGCGCTCATTGCCGCGCGATGTGGCATCCTTGGGTGCCTTGGCGCGCGCCTTGGATGCCGAGGCGGCTGAGGCGGACAGGCGGATGGCAGATGACGTTGCGACAATCGGGTCCGCCGTCCGGTCTGCGGAGGACGCGGTTGATATCTATTTGGAAATCGCCGATCACGCCAGCGACCCGGAAATGTTGTCCGAGGCTCAGGTTTTGGCGGGCCGCGCCGTGTCCCGGCTGACACTGCTGCGGTCCCGGTCAGCGGAGCTTGGGTAACGTGTGACAGCGCAACTACTGGCAGGCCGACGCCGTTGTTAAGGTTCTGATACCAATGGGAGGATGAGCCATGCTGCGTGCTTCGGTTGTCGCCATTTCGTTGATTGCGGCAACGGCGTTGGCTGGACCGGCTATGGCCCAGCAGGGCTTCGACCAACCGCGCATGGGGGCGCAACAGAGTACCCAGTACACGGTTGCCGACCTGCAACGGGCATTGGCGAACGCCGGGTACAATCCCGGCCCGATCGATGGATCCATGGGACCGTCCACGCGACGGGCCGTTTCCGCGTTTCAGCAGGATGTCGGGCTGCGGGTCACGGGCGAGCCGGATTCACAGGTGGTTGCCATCCTGGAGCGGCGCGGCTTACTGACGGCACAAGCCTCGCCCCAGCCGTGGGAACGTGCCGGACGGGCTGAACCTGGCTGGATGCCTCCGGGTCAGCAGCAACAGACCCAGCAGGGGTGGGAACAGCCAGTGCCAATGCCCGTGCCGCAGGGGCAGGTCCAGAGTCAGTCACAGTATCCGACGTCCGAGGCGGATCCCGCACTGGTCGCCGACGTGCAGGCTGCCCTGCGCGCCCAAGGATACCCAATTGCCGAGGCTAGCGGCGAGCTTGATCCCGACACCCGTGCGGCCATCCGCACGTTTCAGCGGCGGCAGGGGCTTCCCGCCACCGGGCAGCCGTCGGCCGAACTGCTGGCCCTGATTGAGACTGGGGCACGCGGTCCGGGGCAAATGTCCGATGCCGAGGTCATTCGTGAGATTGAGGTTCGGCTGCACAATCGCGGCTACACCATTGAGTCCATTGATGGCCGGGTGGATCAGGCGACTTCCCAGGCCATTTCGCAGTACCAGCAGGAGCGGGGTTTGCAGGCCACCGGGCAGGCATCGCGTGATCTGTTGGCCGATCTTCAGCAGGCGGACATGGCCCCGTCTCAAGCGGAGGCGCCTGCCCCACAACAGGGCGACATCTTCCGGCAGTTGGGCGAACGGGCCTTGGAGCAGCTTGAAGGCCGCTAACGCCAAGCCAATTTTCGGTCGAAAGGCCTGTCTAGCTCTCGGCGGCCCAACGGCCATGCAGGACTAATTGCGGCGGCCCCTCGGCGACAAGGCTGCCGTGCGCCGATAGCAGAATGACGTGGTCCACGTCGGTCAGGGTTCCCACCCGGTGGGTGATGACAACCAGCGTCCGCTTGTGGTCGAGCACCCACAGGCGCTTGCGGATGGCGTGTTCGAGGTCGTCGTCGAGCGCGTTCATGGCCTCGTCCAGGATGAGCACCTTCGGCCGCACCAGCAACGCCCTGGCAAGCCCGATGCGCTGCCGCTGCCCGCCCGAAACCTGGAGGCCGTACTCCCCGATCCAGGTGTCCAGCCCATCGGGCAAATCGGCGGCGAGGCTCTCCAGTTCGGTGATGCGGAGGACCTCGGCCACCTCGGCCTCCAGGGCGTCGGGGCGGCCCATCAGGATGTTTTCTCGCAGTGACCCGTCGATAAGATCCACGTCCTGACCAGCCACGGCCAGGTGCCCCAGCCAGTCTGTACGCTCGATATCACTCAGCGGTACACCGTCCGCCGTTACGAGGCCGCTGGACGGAGCACGCAACCGCAGCAGCAGGCTTATCAACGTCGTCTTGCCGGACCCGCTGGGGCCAACGATGGCGGTGCGGCGGCCGCTGGGGATGGTAAAGGAGACACTGTTCAGCGCCGGGCGGGCCTGCCCCTCGAACTGCACCGTGATCCGGTCGAAGCGGATCTCCCGCGCCAGTCGGTCGAAGGGACGGGTGCCCTGCGGCGGGGCGGGGTGTTCCAGAGGGCCGAGCAATCCAGCCACCACCGCCAACGGCGCACGCAGTTCATCGAGTTGCAAAAGCTGATGGTCAAGCTCCCGCAGGCGCGGCTGGGCGCGGTACAGCAATGCCACCGACGCCAAGGCAACGGCAAAGGAGATGTTCAGCATCCCGGCCACCACAACGATAATCAGCAAGACGGTGACGGTGCCGACCTCCATGAAAGGGGCGATCGCGTTCTGGATGACGCTGAATTTAAGCGTTGCATCCACCTGTTGCTTGGAGATTGTCTCCAGTCGTTTCTGTTGCCGCTCCTCGATGCCGAAGCTGCGGATGGTGCGCATGCCCTGCAACGTCTTGAGGAGGATGGTTGACAGGTCGAGGTTGATCTTCAGCATCCTCGCGCCATAGGCCCTGGCCACGCGGGCGAGCAGGCGCGCGCCGATGCTGAGGACGGCGAACCCGACCAGCGCCATCAGGCCGATCTGCCAGGACACTGCCAGCAGAAAGACCGAAAACACCACGATTGCTGCCGCGCTGACCGCAATCCTGACCAGGCTGTTGTAGACCGTCGCCACGCTGAACGAGTGGGTCGCCAGGGTGTTAAGCAAATCGCCCCGCTCGTGACGCAAAAAGTCGTCATAGGGCGCATACAGCAGGCGGCGGTGCAGGGCGTTGCGAATCTTCTCGCTCATTCGGTACCCGACGCGGTCCGAGGCGATGCGGTACGTCGCCACCAACCCCGCCTGAAACCCGATCAGCAGGAAGATGGCCACGGCAAGAACCCGGTTGTCGGTGCCGAAGATGGCATGAAAGACGCCGATGGCATGGCCGAAGACGCCGGTCGGCTCAAACTCCGTGCCTCCACCCGAGGCGACATGCAACAGCAGGACAATTAGGGTGATACCGAGGCTTTCGGCGATCGCGGCCATGATGCCCAGGCCGATAAGAACCGCCGTCACCGCCCCATGACCGGGGGCGAGGACGCCAAGTTGGCGAATGGAATAGGGAAGTGACCGCCCGTCGATCAATCGGCTGCTGACGTCATACAGGCGACGAGCGGAGGCCAAGGATCACCTCACCGCTTCGGGGTTTGCAGAAACAACCCGGAGCGGATCAGCCCCAGCCTGCGGAACACGGGTGCCAACAGAAGGCGCGGCCGGATAGCCTTGAACATTAGTCCGATGGGCGTCTTTACGCACAGGGCGGCGTCGTATTCAAACACGATGCGGAACGCCTTGAACGCCCTGCCGAACCGGCCGGCGCGCAATGCACGCTGGATGTAATAGATGGCCAGGAACACATGCCCGACGCGGACCTCGTTCTCGTATTCGGGATAGCGCACGGCATAGGGGGCAACGACCAGATGGTGGGATTCGATCATCTGGCAAATGTCGCTCGACATGCTGCGTCGGGTGACGCGGTAGCCGGTCAGGGCGAGAGGGACGACGCAAAAGTCTGCGCGCTCCGCGATCTGGAGGTAAAGTTGCAAGTCCTCGCAGCCTTGTGCGCCGCGCGCCCGTAGGGTGCCGTCATAGCCGCCGCAGTCCATGACGAGGGACCGCCGCATCATCGGCGAGCTTCCGTTGCCGATGAAGTTGCCCGACAGCAGCTTGGGAAGGACATAGCCCTCGTGCAGAAAAGGCGCTGCGGGGGACAGAATGCGGTCGTTCTCGTCAATGATCTCCGACCAGCCGTAGACCAGCCCGCAAGCGTCGCCTGCCTTGAGGAATTCCCGGACCTGACGGTCGAATTTCTCGGGGTGGCACAAGTCGTCGGCATCGACCGGGGCGATGAAGTCGGCTGCGGATTCCCGGATGCCCCGGTTGCGCGCCGCCGCCAGTCCCTGGTTGGGCTGGCTGATGACCCGGATGCGGTCATCCTCGGCAGCGTGGCGCTTGGCCAACGCAGCGGTATCATCGGTCGAGCCATCGTCCACCACCACGATGTCCAGCCGGGTATAGGTCTGGTCGCGCACGCTACGCAGTGTGGCATCCAGCGTCTCGGCAGCGTTGTAGGCCGGAATGATGACACCGACTACCGGCAGGGCGGGATCGTCGTCAAGCGGAGGCAGGGGCGAGTGAATGCGCGGCGTCCGCACGGACTCGGTGGGACGGTCGGTGCGCCAGTAGAACAGCAGGCCGCCGAAATACCCGGCCAGTTCGGCAAACACCAAGCTATTGGAGTGCTTCTTGCGCTTGAGCCGGCTGAGAAGTTTGGTGGCGTAGTACTTCGGCAGGGTCCATAGCAGGTGTTTGAGGTTGCCGCCTTCGCCGGTGCGTTCGTACTGAACCAGAAGCGCTGCAACATGCCCGCGCATATAGGCCCGGATCTGCCGCTTGAGGTCGGCTATCTCGCGGCGATGGTAGTGATAGACCACGGCGCTCGGCTCATACCGGCAGGTGCCGCCCTGGTGGACGATGCGGTTCCACATCTCGCTGTCGCCCGAACACCCGGCCGCGCCGACGTCCAAGCGTTCGTCAAAGTACCCTGCCACGTCGAATACGCTGCGGCGGAACGCCATGCTGGCCCCGGCGCCGATCGCCCAGGACGGAAAGCCGTGGCTACGCAGGCTGTCATACAAGTCGGGGGTGAAATCCCGCCGCCTGAAGCCCCGGCCAAAGCCCCACTCATGCTCAAATTGCCACTGCGCCTCGGTATCCAACTCGGCGGGAAGCACGAGGCCCGTGACGGCCCAAATACCGGCGTGCGTAAACCCGCTAGCCAGCCGCTCAAGCCAATGCGGGTCGAGCACCACGTCATCATCGGTATAGGCAACGATGTCGCACCGCGCGGCCCTGGCGCCTGCATTGCGCGCCCGATCCAGCCCCACCCGAGGTTCCAAGACGTACTCAGCCCCGGCGGCCAGCGCGACGAGCCGGGTGCTGTCGTCGTCGGAGGCGTTGTCGACCACCACCACCTGATCGGGCGTCCGCGTCTGGGTGGCAAAGGACTTCAGGCACCGCGCCAGTTCTTTCGGTCTGTTGCGTGTGCAGATCACCACAGAGACCGAGGCAGGGGGCGGTTGTTCTGGGGCGCGGAGTTTCTCCAACGCTTCGGCCGTCCGCCACGCTTCCCGTAGCGCAGCCTTGGCGGCCAGCGGGTCCACTACGGAACCGGTGAAGTACTTTCCCACCGGCACATCGTTCGCCCAGTAAACAAAGAGCGTCTCGGGCGGCAACGGTGACGTTTCGGCGGCGCCGAGCTGAACATGCGCGATGCGAAGCGGGTAGTTCAGAGACTTCATTCTCGTGTCCCCGCCGATGACAGAAACCATTTAACGTAAAGCGAATATTCGTGGTGGCGCCGTAATCCCTTGGAGCTGCAATCACCACCACCTGAGTCATACCTACCGTGACCCGGACCGGAACTTTGCGCAACCGCCCCTTTTGGCGGAGGATACTACCTCTATTGAAGCTGATTGGTCCTTTGCCGGACGTTGCGCGTTGCAGAGTCAATCAACGGCGGCGCTCAGTTGGGGAGGTTACTGCAATGGTCACGAAGCACCTGACACGATACGTGCTTGCCGGCTGTCTGGTAGCGGCCATGGCAAGCGGTGCACAGGCCGAGAACGTGGAAATCACGCCGCTCGGCAGTCATGACGGCGAGTTCTGCGCCTTCGATCGTGCGATGCTGCTGGTCGATCCCGATGGCACCCGTATTCTCTATGACGTAGGGCGTACTGTGGCGGGGCCGGATGATCCGCGCTTGGGCAACGTCGATGCCGTCCTGATAAGTCACATGCACGGCGACCACGTTGGGGACCGCCGCATCGGAAAGGTTAATGCAGGCACCTGCGGCGAGCCGGACGCATCGGTGACGACCACGCCCAATACCAACAGTGTGGAGATCGCGCTGGCCAAGAACGCCAAGATCATCACGGGCAGCGAAATGCCGCAGTTCTTCGCCGGCAAAATGAAGGCGCTGGGCGGCGATCCAGCTAATTCTCTAGGTGTGCGGTTCGGCGGGTCGCACAAGATCGGAGGCGTTACGATCACCACGGTTCCCGCCGTTCATTCGAACGGCATCAGCGGAGCCTTTATTGATGGGCAACTCGGCCAATTGCTGACCGAGGCCGGGTTGACGGCCTACGCCGGACCACCGACCGGCTATGTCCTGACCTTTTCCAACGGCTTGGTCGTTTATCTGTCCGGGGACACCGGCGTCACCGCCGAGCAAAAAACCGTGGTGGCCGAACAGTACAAGGCACAGCTTGTGGTCATGAACATTGGGGGTGTCTTCACCACTGGGCCTGCCGAGGCCGCGCATGTCATCAACACCATCATCAAGCCAAAGGCCGTCATTGCATCGCACGCCAATGAAGCAGCGACACAAGGCGGTCAAGCGGTGGCGGGGTCAAAGACTGCGACCTTCATGGAGGCGACAGACGTGCCGGTTTACCTGCCCTTGAGTGGCCGGACATTGTCTTTCGGCAGCGACGGCGCGTGTACGGTCGCCTGTTGAGCGGAGCAAGCGGATCGGCCTACGGTGTACCGCACGGGATCCCGGAACAGGCCCTGACGATATTTACTTGCCCGTCCACGGCCAATGGCTCATACCGGCCAAGTACTCAATCCACGGGAGATTTTATATGGCTTCGTCCATCCGCGCCTCGCACATCCTGCTGATGTACGCTGGCTCCATGCGTTCCACCGCCGACCGTTCCAAGGACGAGGCCCTCGCCCAGACCGAAGCCCTGCGCGACAAGATCGCCGGTGGCGCCGAGTTTGGTGCTGTCGCCAAGGAAGTTTCGGATTGCCCCTCGGGCGCCGAGGGTGGCGACCTGGGCCAGTTCCGTCCGGGCATGATGGTGGCCTCGTTCGATCAGGCCGCATTCGCTCTGGGTGTGGGGGAAATGTCGGGCGTGGTGGAAACGCCGTTCGGCTACCACCTCATCCTGCGCACCGAATAAATGCGAGAAAGGGGCGCCCCTGTTTGGCGCCCCTTTTTCCGCTACGCCGTCGGCTTGGTCTTGCCGACGGCCTCGATGGCGTTCACCCGGTCGCTCAGTGCGGCGAGCTGGGGCCACGAGGCAGCCGGGGAAAGCTGATCGGGCAGTACCGCCGCGGCAAAGTCGAAGGCACAAACCGCGCTGATGTCAGCCTGGGTCAGTCGCTCACCAGTCAGGAAAACGCAGCCCGCCGCCCGTGCATCGAGCAGCCCAAACGCCCCGCGCACCTGGGCCTC
>Ga0172382_10009225_pt1 | contig 13514 bp, 9 predicted proteins | sample Leawel138RmetaG_FD_122245 | JGI IMG/M metagenome (GOLD analysis project Ga0172382, IMG submission 122245) | Leachate microbial communities from a municipal landfill in Southern Ontario, Canada - Leachate well 138R metaG | ecosystem: Engineered > Solid waste > Landfill > Unclassified | place...
GCTTGGCCCGGAAGTTCTGGATGATGACTTCCTGGATATGGCCGTAGCGCGAATGCAGGTCGCGGATGGCGACGAGCGCCTCGATCCGCTCGAGCCGGGTTTCCCCGATGCCGATCAGGATGCCGGTGGTGAAAGGAATGGCAAGCTCGCCCGCCAGCCGGATCGTTTCCAGGCGCGCGGCCGGCTCCTTGTCCGGCGAGCGGTAATGCGCCCCGCCCTTCTGGCAAAGGCGATCCGATACGGATTCCAGCATCAGCCCCTGCGAGGCGGAAACAGGGCGCAGCATCGCCATTTCCCCGCGATCCATCACCCCCGCATTGACATGCGGAATCATGCCCGTCTCGTCTCTGACGGCAGCGCACATTTCCGCAAGATAGGATAGCGTCGTCTCATGCCCCAGCCGGGCCAGTTCCTCCCGCGCGGCGGAAAAGCGCAATTCCGGCTTGTCGCCAAGAGTGAACAGGGCCTCGGTGCATCCCGCCGCCTTGCCGGCGCGGGCGATGTCGAGCACCTGCTCGCGCGTGAGATAGGCGGCCTCCCCTTTCCTGGGCGGCTGGGAAAAGGTGCAGTAATGGCAGAGATTGCGGCAAAGCTGGGTAAGAGGAATGAACACCTTCGGGGACCAGCTCTGGACCCGGCCATGCCCCCGATCGCGCAAGGCAGCGGCGGAATCCAGCAGTTCCTCGAAGGAAAGCCGGTCTAACGCCGCAAGAATCTCCCGCGCATCATTCTCCTCGCTAATGATCGTACTATCCTCTTCCAGTCAGTCCGGAATCATCCACTCTCAGGAATGGCAGGGTGATTGCAGGCAAACAGCCGGATAGCAACCATTCCGCAAGTCCGGAGCGGTTCCTACGCCTATCCTGTCCAATAGGTCAAACAAACGTATCTGGCTTTATCGGGTAAGGCTGGTGGTGGACAGGGCTGGATTCGAACCAGCGTACGCTCACGCGGGCAGATTTACAGTCTGCTGCCTTTAACCACTCGGCCACCTGTCCACACCATTGCCGGTTGCGGGTCACCCCGCGAATTGCTTCCCAGAAAGAAGCTCCGTCCGGCCGAGTGCGGGCGTCCATGACGAACCGATGCTTGCCTGTCAATGGGGGGGCTGGCAGGAGACGGAACATTCGCAACAGGGAGCATTCATGAGCAAGGGGCGCAAGGAACGTGCATTACGCGGACGCGCCGGGCGGATGCAGGGCGGGCGCGGCAGTGGACGCGCCAGCAAGGGCATGGTCCGGCTATGGGGGCATCACGCCGTGGAAGCGGCGCTGAAGAACCCCGACCGCGTCCATCGCAAGCTGTGGGCGACCCGGGAGGCTATCGAACGGCTCGATGGCGAATTGCCGGAAGATTTTCCGGTGGAATACGCCGACACGCCTGACCTCGCCCGGCTCGTCACCAAGGATTCGCCCCATCAGGGGCTGGTGCTGGAATGCGAACCGCTCGACGGACTTTTCCTCGAAGATGTGCTGGAAGGCGATGCCGCGCGTCCGGTCATCATCCTCGATCAGGTCACCGATCCGCACAATGTCGGTGCGATCCTGCGTTCGGCGGCGGCTTTCAATGCCTGCGCCCTCGTCACCCAGGATCGGCACTCGCCGCCCGAATCCGGCGTCGTGGCCAAATCGGCGTCCGGGGCGCTCGAGGTCGTGCCCTGGGTCCGGGTGGTGAATCTGGCCCGGGCGCTCGAAAATATCGCGGAGGCCGGATACTGGCGCATCGGCCTTGCCGGCGAAGCCGAAACCACGCTGGCGCAGGCGCTGCCTTCCGGCGCCGTGGCATTGGTCCTGGGCGCAGAAGGCGAAGGAATGCGCCAGAACATCGCAACCCATTGCGACGCGCTGGCCCGCCTGCCGATCAGCGAATCGATGGAAAGCCTCAATGTCTCCAACGCCGCGGCGATCGCTCTCTATGCGGCGGCAACCCGTCACGGATGAGTTCCGAAGGAGTTTTTATGCAAGAGAACAAGACCGGACCGCGTATCGCCACGATCCTCTTCGCCGTGCTGGCCACCGCGTTGCTGGGCGCATGTTTCCTTGCGCCGGGCCGCTTCGTTTCGGGCCTGGATATTCGGAAGGATGGCCAGTTCACCTTCTCTTATACGGGCGAGATCCACATGCTGGCGCTCAGCAAGCTGGCCGAGGATGCTGCCGAGGAGGAGTTCGAGCAGGACCCCTGCATCGACGAGGACAGCGGGGAAGAACGCGACTGCACCCGAGCCGAAATCGCCGAACAGAAGAAGCTGTGGGAAGAAGGCCGGCAGGAACGCGCCGAGCAACGCAAGCGCGATGCCGAACAGATGCGCACCTTGCTGGGCGGCATCGATCCGTCCGACCCGAAGGCCGCCGACCAGCTGGTGGAGCGCTTGCGGCGGCAGGAAGGCTGGAAGCGTGTCGACTACAAGGGCAACGGGCTGTTCGATGTCGACTTTTCAGTGACCGGCAAGCTGACCCATGATTTCGCGTTTCCCACCATCGAGCGCTTCCCGATGGCCAACCCGTTCGTGCAGCTGTCGCTGCGCAAGGATGGTGCGGTCAGGCTCGATGCGCCGGCCTTCGCCGCCAATCCGGCCGATCCGATGCGGATGATGATGCTGGGCAATGCCTCTGGCCTCGGCGGGGATGAGTCGAAACCGAATCTGCCGGAAACCTCGGGCACGTTCACCCTGACGACCGATGGGGCGATCCTGGCCAACAATACCGATGAGGGTCCGCAGCCCGCCACCACCGGCAAGCAGCTGCGCTGGACGATCGGCGGCTCACCGATGGGCAACACGCCCGCCGCCCCCATGGCGCTTATCCAGCTCCAGCGCTGAAACGCGGGAGCGGCGCCCAAAAACAAACACCGCGCCGGCCGGAAGGCTGACGCGGTGTTTTAATCGACCGGAACCGGAACGACCGGCATTGCTGCCAGCTTGAGTGGCCACTCCGTGTCAGTCGTCTCCATACATCTGCCTGCCGTTCAGGCCGGCAGATCGGACGGGGCGGATTTCGCCCCGATCATTTGGAAAAGCCTTAGTTGACCGCGTCCTTCAGGCCCTTGCCGGCCTTGAACTTGGGCTGGTTCGATGCCTTGATGGTCATCGGCTCGCCCGTACGCGGGTTACGGCCAGTCGACGCCTTACGCTTGGCCACCGAAAAAGTGCCAAACCCAACAAGACGGACTTCATCTCCCTTAGCCAGCGCCTTGCCGATGGAGTCGAACACGCTCTCGACAGCCTTGGTCGCATCGCTGCGGGTAAGGCCGCTCGAATCGGCGACGGCGCTGATCAGATCATTTTTGTTCATGGTTGAGTGAACCCCCTCTAGGTTGAAAAAACCGTGGTCGCGGATTGCCTTTCCGACGGCGCGCGAATTGAAACGGTTTTGCCCTGCGTGTCAAAGGCAAAACGCGCGCAAAAGTGCGGTTTTCCCATATTTGAACACGGTTTTCGACGAGTCGAGTGCTGAAACCCCCGACTCGCCAGACCGGCAGGCGGCCATGCGCTTGTCACCGGCCGCCGATTCGCTGCACTGCAATACGAATCAATGGGCTGTGGGCGGCACAGCCCCCAATCCCGACGCGGCGTTGGGCTGGCTCGCCAGATCGTCCGCTTCGGTCCATTCGATCGGCTCCGGAACGGCGGTGAGCGCATGGGCCAGCACCTCATCGACATGAGATACCGGAATGATCTCCAGCCCTTGCTTCACATTTTCCGGAATCTCGGCGAGATCCTTGCGGTTCTCTTCGGGAATCAGAACGATCTTGATGCCGCCGCGCAGGGCGGCGAGCAGCTTTTCCTTCAACCCGCCGATCGGCAGGACCCGGCCGCGCAAGGTCACTTCCCCGGTCATCGCCACGTCCGGGCGCACAGGCACCCCGCCGAGCGTGGAAACGATCGAAGTGACCATTCCTATGCCCGCGCTCGGGCCATCCTTCGGCACCGCGCCTTCCGGCAGGTGGATGTGGATGTTCTTGCGCTGGATCAGCGAGGGATTGATGCCGTAATGCGGGGCGCGGGCCTTCACGAAGCTGAAAGCGGCCTGGACCGATTCATTCATCACCTCGCCAAGCTTGCCGGTCGTCCTGATCTCGCCCTTGCCGGGCACGGTGACGCTTTCGATGGTCAGCAATTCGCCGCCCACTTCCGTCCAGGCCAGACCCGTTACGGCGCCCACCTGCGCCTCTTCGTCGGACACGCCGTGGCGGAACTTGCGCACCCCGGCATAATCGCCGAGATTCTCCGGCGTGATGGTGACGGACTTCACCTTGTTCTCAAGGATCGCGCGCAGGACCTTGCGGGCCAGGCGTGCGATTTCGCGTTCCAGCGTGCGAACGCCCGCTTCGCGTGTGTAATAGCGGATCAGGTCGCGCAGGCCGGCCTCGGTCAGCTCGAACTCGCCTTCCTTGAGGCCATGCGCATCGATCTGCTTGCGGATCAGGTGGCGCTGCGCGATCTCGACCTTCTCGTCTTCCGTATAGCCCTCCAGCCGGATGATCTCCATGCGGTCCAGCAGGGGCTGCGGCAGGTTGAGGCTGTTCGCCGTGCAGACGAACATCACGTCGGAAAGGTCTATATCCAGTTCCAGATAATGGTCCTGGAATTTCGCATTCTGTTCAGGATCGAGCACCTCCAGCAGGGCGGAAGCCGGATCGCCCCGGAAATCCTGGCCGAGCTTGTCGATTTCATCGAGCAGGAACAGTGGGTTGGATGCGCCCGCCTTCTTGAGGTTGGTCACGATCTTGCCCGGCAGCGAGCCGATATAGGTGCGCCGGTGCCCGCGGATTTCGGCCTCGTCCCGCACGCCGCCCAGCGACTGCCGCACAAATTCGCGGCCGGTGGCCTTGGCGATCGACATGCCGAGGCTGGTCTTGCCCACGCCCGGCGGGCCGACGAGGCACAGGATCGGCCCCTTGAGCTTGTTGGTGCGGGCCTGAACCGCCAGATATTCGACGATCCGGTCCTTGACCTTGTCCAGCGCATAATGATCGGCATCGAGCACTTCCTGCGCTTTCGAGATGTCCTTCTTGAGCTTGGACTTCTTGCCCCAGGGCAGGCCCAGCAGAACATCGAGATAATTGCGCACCACCGTGGCTTCCGCGCTCATCGGCTGCATCGACTTGAGCTTCTTCAGCTCGGCCTGAGCCTTGGCCCTGGCTTCCTTGGAGAGCTTGAGAGTCTCGATCTTCTCCTGCAATTCGGAGATTTCATCGCCATCTTCGCCATCGCCGCCGCCCAGCTCCGACTGGATCGCCTTCAACTGCTCGTTGAGGTAATACTCGCGCTGGGTCTTCTCCATCTGGCGCTTGACGCGCCCGCGAATCTTGCGTTCCACCTGCAGGACGGAAAGCTCGCCCTCCATGAAGGAATAGACCATTTCGAGCCGCTTCATCGCATCCGGCTCGGTCAGCAGCGACTGCTTCTCGGAAACCTTGATATTGAGATGGGCGGCAATCGTATCGGCAAGGCGCGCCGCATCCTCGATCTGCGTGAGCTGCGAGGCCAGATCCTCGGGCAGCTTCTTGTTCAGCTTGGAATATTCCCCGAACTGGTCGAGCACGCTGCGCATCATCGCCGACACTTCGGGGCCGGTCGACACCTCGGGATCGAGCACTTCGATCTGTGCGACCATGAAGTCGCGCTCCGACCGCATATCGCGAATTTGCGCGCGATGGTGGCCTTCGACCAGAACCCGCACCGTGCCGTCGGGCAGCTTCAGAAGCTGAAGCACCTGAGCGACCACGCCGATGTCATAGAGATCGTCGCGCCCCGGATCGTTGCAGGACGGATCGAGTTGGGCGAGCAGGAAAATATCCTTGTCGCCCATCATCACTTCTTCCAGCGCGGCCACAGATTTCTCGCGCCCGACGAAAAGCGGCACGACCATGCCAGGGAAAACCACGATATCGCGCAGGGGAAGCAAGGGAAGCAGGTTCATCGTCATCCAATTTCCAAATTGGCGCATCGCATCATGCGCTCCGGGCAAGGCGCCCACTGTTTTTCAGGATATGGGATGGCTGGTTGCGCTCTGCAATGGCGTAAACCGGCTGGGTTGTGGATGGGGCCGGCGACGAGCCAACCGCCACAATCGGTGAAATCCCGCCTCCCACCCGGAAATCAATGTTTCCGCTGCGGCTTCCGCTTGCTTTTTGAGCCGCGCGTTCATATTTCCGGAGCGCGGACCGGGCCCCTCTGGCGAAGGCTGACAAAGCCTTCGTGATGTCGGACCGCATCGGACGATCCGATGCTTCGACGGCCCCATGCCTACGGTCATCATGATGCTGCGGATTCTCCGATCGACCAAACGGATCGTGAGGAACCTATGTTGGAAGCGCTATCGATGGACTGGCTGGGCACGCCGGCATGGTTCTGGCTCGCGTTCCTGGGCATCGTCATCGCCCTGACCGCCTTCGATCTCGGCGTCCTTCACAAGGACGACCGGGAAATGGGAATCGGCGAAAGCCTCAAGCTGTCGGCATTCTATATCGGTATCGCGCTTCTTTTCGGGGCCTGGATCTGGGCTGAACGCGGCGCCGATCTCGGCATGAAATATTATACCGGCTTCTTCATCGAGAAAGCCCTCTCGATCGACAACGTCTTTGTCATAAGTTTGATTTTCTCTTATTTTTCAATACCTCTGCGCTATCAATACAGAGCGCTTCTATGGGGCATCATCGCCGTTATCGTGCTGCGCGGGCTGATGATCGCGGGCGGGATCGCCCTGATCCATCACGCCTATTGGATCATCTATCTTTTCGCCGCGTTCCTGATCTTCACCGGAGTGAAGATGTTCTTCGGCAGCGAGGAATCCGCGAACATATCCCACAATCCCGTGCTCCGCTTCATCTCCCGCCACATGCCGGTGACTCATGAATTGCACGGCAACCGCTTCCTGGTGAAAGCCCACCATCCCCGGACCGGCAAGCCGACTCTCACGGCCACCCCGCTGCTGCTGGCGCTGGCGGTCATCAATGTCGCGGACCTCGTTTTCGCGATAGACAGCGTGCCGGCCATCCTGGCGATCACGACCGACACCTTCATCGTCTACACATCCAACATCATGGCGATTCTGGGCCTGCGCGCGCTCTATTTCGCGCTGGCGGCAATGGTGCATCGCTTCCATTACCTGAAATATGCGCTGGCCGCGGTGCTGGTCTTCATCGGCTCGAAGATATTCATAGCCGATTTCTCGCTGGGCGGCGGAAAATTCCCGCCAGCCTTGAGCCTTGGTGTGACCTTCGGCCTGATCGCGGCCGGCGTGCTCTATTCGCTATGGAAGACGCGCGACGGGGCAAAGCCGCCGCATCGCGTGGACGGGGGGCCAAACGACAGCAGCCGTTCCGGCTGACAGGCTCTCCTCCCCCCGTCCGGGTTCATGCGGGTTTCGCGCCGGTTTCAGCCCATGCCGGGCAGGTTGAAACCCGGCGGCAAGCCCATGCCCTGCTGAATCCGCTGCATTTCGGCATTGGCGGCCTGATCGGCCTTGGTGCGCGCATCGTTGAAGGCGGCGGTGACCAGATCCTCGAGTATGTGCTTCTCGCTCGGCTGTATCAGGCTGTCGTCGATCGAAACGGCCAGAATCCGTCCCTTGGCGGTGCAACGGATCTTGACCAGCCCACCGCCGGAAAGGCCTTCCACCTCGATCGAATCGAGCTTTGCCTGCGCTTCGCCCATCTGCTTCTGGATGGTCTCGGCTGCCTGCTGGGCCGCCTTGATCATCTCTTCCATCGATTTCATGACAATATTTCCTTCAAGCTCTCTTGCTCCAATTCCGGTCGCGCGCCGCGGACACTTCGTTTTCTTCCACGATCTGCGCCTGCGGAAAAGCCGCGAAGGCAGCGGCGACAAGCGGATCGCGCAGCAGCGCATCCGCCGCCTGCGCCTTGCGGGCTTCCTCCCGCTCCAGCAGCGAAGGCGCGCCCTCGCCCGCGCCTTGCTCGACCTGCCAGCGCTCGCCGGTGGCCTTGAGCAGCGCATCCCGCAATTCGGGCGCGGGATCGAGCGCGATGCCCGGAACCAATGAATAGATCAGCCGGCCCGGCATCAGGTCGATCACCCGAATCCAGTCCCGCATGATCTGGGCCACCCGGAGATGGCCCGCCGCATCCACCCGGGCCACCAATGCCTCCCAGTCGGGCGCCGCCGCGGCGGATGGCCCGGGGGTCGCCCCCCCGCCTTCCCCCTGCGCCACCGACGCAACGCCACTGGCGAGCATATCGTCCAGCTTTTTCGCCAGAGCGCCCGGGTCCGGCATGTCCGCCGCATGCATCACCCGCAACAGCGCCATCTGCGCCGCGATCAGCGGGTCCGGCGCGCCGCGCACTTCGTCATAGCCCTTGAGCAGCAATTGCCAGAGACGATGCAGCTTTCCCGCGCCGAGGCCCTGCGCCCATTGCTCGATGAGTGCGCGTTCTTCCGCCGTCGGGGCATCCGCGCCGCTGCCGCCGACCTGGGCCACGGTGATCCGATTGACCAGTTCCATCAGCGTCCTGAGCAGCGCCAGCGGCTCCACCCCAAGCGCATATTGCGCATCGATCCGCTCCAGCAGCGAGGGGGCATCACCAGCCAGCAAGGCCGCGAAAAGATCCCGCTGCGCGCCCTTGTCGGCAAGGCCCAGCATATCGCGCACGCGTTCCGCCACCACCTTGCCGCCCTCGGCGCCGTCCGTCTCGAAATCCGCATGGGCGATCGCCTGATCGAGGATCGACAGGCCATCGCGCACCGAGCCTTCCGCCGCCCCGGCGATCATCGCCAGCGCCTCGTCTTCCGCTTCCACGCCTTCCTTCGCGCAGATGGCGGCGAAATGCTGCTGCAGCATCGGGGTGGGAATCCGGCGCAGGTCGAAACGCTGGCAGCGCGAGAGGACCGTGACCGGCAGCTTGTCCACCTCGGTCGTGGCGAAGATGAATTTCACATGAGGAGGTGGTTCCTCAAGAGTCTTCAACAATGCATTGAAAGCATTTCGGGAAAGCATGTGAACTTCGTCGATGATATATATCTTGTAGCGGGCCGACACCGCCGCATAGCGCACCGCCTCGATGATCTCCCGCACATCGTCCACGCCGGTGTGGCTCGCCGCGTCCATCTCGATCACATCGATATGGCGGCCTTCGGCAATGGCGACGCAAGGCTCGCACCGGCCGCAGGGATCGATGGTCGGCCCGCCCTGCCCGTCCGGGCCGATGCAGTTCAACGCCTTGGCGATCAGCCGGGCGGTCGAGGTCTTGCCCACCCCGCGCACGCCCGTCATCAGGAAGGCGTGGGCGAGCCTATCGCGCTCGATCGCATTGCCCAGGGTGCGAACCATCGCATCCTGGCCGATCAGCTCCGAAAAGGTCTGAGGGCGATATTTGCGGGCCAGCACCCGATAAGGCTGCGCGCTGGAAGGGGCGGAGGTCGGGGGAGGTGCCGTCTCGGCGCGAGGCGAAGGTTCCGCGCCGCCGAACAGCGCCGATTGACCCGCCGCTTCGAGTTCGGCCGCGCTCGGCTTGGCTTCCTCAGCCTCATCGGCCGGCGCGCTATCGCCGAACATGTCTCCGGAATCACCCATGGGCGTCAAACTAGGGACTGCCGCTCACAATGTCAGGGGAAAAAGGAGCCGGGCGACCCGCCGCAATCCGGTATGGCTGCTTCCTTCCGGACCTGACCAGGTTAGCGGACGCAAACGCCCGCCCGACTCCCGGTCGCGCATATGGCGAGGGAACCAGGGCGATGCAACCCCTTCCCGTTTGCGGAAGGAGCGGGGCTTACCGGAAATTGTCGGCGTAGGCCTGGATCTTCAGCCTCTTGGCCGGGGTGGGATGCACGCGCGCGGGAATGCCGTATTTGGCGGCATAGGCCTGGGCAGCATCCTTGCTGGGAAACTTCAGCTGGACCTGTTGCCGGGTATCGCCGGAGCCGGCCCAGCCCATCAGCGGATCGGGCTTCTTCGCTTCCGCCGGATCGAATTCCAGAATCCATTGGTCGACAAGCGCCTTGCCGGACTGCATGGCGTTCTTCGGGCGTTGATAGATGCGTGCGCTCATGGCCCCTGCCTTTCCTGTGAATCGCGCAAAGAATCAAGCGGGCAAATCACGCGCGCGACTGCCCTTCGAATGCATTCCGGGTCTTGAGGCTGGGCGCTTCCGCCCAAGGCTCCTCCGGCCAGCGATGCTTGGGATAGCGCCCTTTCATGTCCTTCGCCACGTCGCGCCAGCTTCCGCGCCAGAATCCGGGCAGATCGCGGGTGGCCTGGATCGGGCGGCCCGCGGGCGACATCAGTTGCAGCAGCAGCGGCGTCTCGCCGATCATCGGGTGCCGGTCCAGCCCGAACAGCGCCTGCACCCGCACCTCCACCGCCGGCCCGCCATCGTGATCGTAATCGATGCGATGGCTCGTGCCAGCCGGGCTGACGAATTCGTGCGGGGCAAGCCTATCCAGCCTCTGCCTTTCGTCCCAGCCGAGCCGGGCGAGCAAGGCATCCGCCACCGCTCCCCTCGGCAGATCGAGATCGCGCCGCCCCGAGAGGAGCGGCAACAGCCATTGCCCGGCCCCGGCGGCGAGCGCCCGCGGATCGAGCGCCGCGATCCCCGCATGGCGCGCCCTGGCGATCAAGCCTGGAGGAAGCAGCGTATCCAGCCTCTCGCGCGCCTTTTCGAGCAGGAGAGCCTCCAACGCGGCGACGTCCGGCGCGGGGTCCGGGCCGCTTGCCAGGACAATCGCGCCGAGCCGCCGCTCCAGCCGCGCTTCCACTCGGCCCTCGGCTTCGTTCCAGCGGGCGAGGTGGCGGCGCTCGATCCGCTCGCCCAGCCATTCCTCCACTTCCCCGGTGGTCAGCGCGAAGGCAGCAGTGATCCGCGCGCCTTTCGCCGCCCCCTGCGCATCGCCGACCGCCAGCCATTCCGCGCCGGCCAGCGGAGACCCGGGATCGAGCGTATAGCCCCTTCCCCCGGCGGACAGCCAGCTTTCCCCTTTGACGTCACGACGCCGGGCAAGATTGTCCGGCAGGCCATAGGCCAGGAGAATGCCGGGAGGGGGAGCGGAGCCGTCAATCCGCTTGGCCAGCGTTTCCGCCCGCCGCGCCCAGCCGTCGGCCAGCTTGCGCGAAGCCTCGGCACGGGCGGACCGCTCCCCTGCCCAGCGCGACAAGCGCTGGCCGAGATCCTCGCCCTTCCCGCCCAAGCCACGCTCCTGCAGCAGCAGGGCGATCCGCGCGGCCATTCGTGCCGCGCCATGTTCCGCGCCAAGCAGCACCATCGCGGCCAGCGGCGGCTCCATCGGCAGGCTGGCGATCTTCCGCCCTGCCAGAGTGATGCGGTTGTCCTCGTCCAGCGCGCCGAGCGACTGGAGGCGAGCGCGCGCCGCCCCCAGCGCGGCCTCCGGCGGGGGATCGAGCCACGGCAAGGCCCGCGGATCGCCCGCGCCCCACTGCGCCAGCGTCAGGGTGAGCGATGCGAGATCGGCATCGACAATTTCCGGCGGGTCGAATTGCGGGCGCCCAGGGTGCGCCGCTTCCTCCCACAGCCGATAGGCGATGCCCGGCCCCTGCCGCGCCGCGCGCCCAGCCCGCTGCGCCGCCGCAGCCTGGCTCGCCCGCCGCGTCACCAGATGCGTGACTCCTGCCGCGACATCGAATTCCGCGCGCCGTGCCAGCCCGCTATCCACCACCACCGACACGCCATCCAGCGTCAGCGAGGTTTCGGCAATCCCGGTCGCCAGCACGATCCGCCGCCGTCCATCGGGATCGCGGCGAATGGCCGCGCGCTGCGCCGCCGGTTCGCACTGCCCGTGCAAGGGCAGGATCGGAACGCCGGGCAAGCGGCTTTCCAGCCTTTCCCGGGTCCGCTCGATCTCGCCGACGCCCGGCAGAAAGGCCAGTATATCGCCCTGTTCGTCGCGCCATGCAGCCATCACCGCACCAGTTATCGCATCCTCGATCCGCAGTTCCGGCTGCGAGCCGAGCCAGCGGATCGCCAGCGGATAGGCCTTGCCCTCGCTCGCGATCACCGGCGCATCAGGTCCGAGAAGGCGCGCGAAGCGTTCCCCATCGATAGTTGCCGACATCACCAGAACACGCAGATCCTCACGCAGCACTTGCTGGCTCTCCAGCGCCAGGGCGAGGCCAAGATCGCTGTCGAGATGCCGCTCATGCGCCTCGTCGAACAACACCGCGCTGATCCCGGTCAGTTCCGGATCGTCGAGAATGGTCGAAACGAAGATCGCCTCGGTGACGACCAGAATGCGGGTCGCGGCCGATCGCTTGCTATCCAGCCGGGTCAGATAGCCGACGCGTTCGCCCGGCTTCTCGCCCAGCAGTTCCGCCATCCGCTCGGCCGCCGCGCGCGCGGCCACGCGGCGCGGGCTGAGGATGACGACCATGCCGGGGCACCAGTCCTCCCCGATCAGATCCGGGGCCACGGCCGTGGTCTTGCCCGCTCCGGGCGGCGCGATCAGCACGGCGGAATTCCGGCCATGCAGCGCGGCGAGCAGATCGGGCAGGACGGAATGGATCGGCAGCGCGGCCATGCCCGCGCTCTTCAATATCCCCGGCTGACCGCGAAGCGCGCGGCCTCGACCATGGCGGCCCGAGCCTTGCCGTCGGGAAAGATCGAAAGCGCATCGATCGCCCGCTCCGCGAAATGGCGGGCGCGGTCGCGCGTCGCGGAGACGCCGTCACGCTTGCGGATCAATGCGACCGCATGGGCGAGATCCTCGTCCTCGGTGCGGAACCCGGCGATCGCCTCCTGCCAGAAGCGGCGCTCCTCGTCATTGCCGCGCGCATAGGCCAGGATCACCGGCAGGGTCATCTTGCCCTCGCGGAAATCGTCGCCCCGGTCCTTGCCCATTTCGGCGGCATCGGAATCATAGTCGATGGCGTCGTCCACCAGCTGGAAGGCGATGCCCAGATTGCGGCCATAATCGTCCAGCGCGCGCTCTTCCGCCTCGTCCCTTTCGGCCACCACGGCGGAAATGCGGCTGGCGGCCGCGAACAGGGCGGCCGTCTTGGCGCCGATGATCGAAAGATAGCGATCCTCGCTGGTTTCGATCTCGCGCTGGGCGGTCAATTGATCGACCTCGCCCTGCGCGATGATCGCGGATGCGCCGGACAGGATCTTCAACACCCGCAGGCTGCCGTCCTCGACCATCAGCTCGAAGGCCCGGCTGAACAGGAAATCGCCCACCAGCACGGTCGCCGGATTGCCGAACACGATATTGGCGGTCTTCTTGCCGCGCCGCAGGTCGGAATCGTCCACCACGTCGTCATGCAGCAGGGTGGCGGTGTGGATGAATTCCACCGCCGCGGCCAGCCTGTGATGCCGCGTGCCCTGATAACCCACCAGCTCCGCCCCGGCCAGGGTGAGCATCGGCCGCATGCGCTTGCCCCCGCCCGAAATCAGATGGCCGGCGAGCGCGGGAATGAGGGGAACCTCGCTCTGCATCCGGTCCAGGATGACGGCGTTCACGCTGTTCATGGCAGTGGCGGTAAGCGAAAGAAGCGGGCCTAGTGACGGCTCGCTGCGTGGCAGTGGAATGACCTCGGCGCTCATGGCCA
>Ga0172382_10009226_pt1 | contig 13511 bp, 8 predicted proteins | sample Leawel138RmetaG_FD_122245 | JGI IMG/M metagenome (GOLD analysis project Ga0172382, IMG submission 122245) | Leachate microbial communities from a municipal landfill in Southern Ontario, Canada - Leachate well 138R metaG | ecosystem: Engineered > Solid waste > Landfill > Unclassified | place...
AAGAGATAGAAATGATCTCATAAAACAAACTTATGGCTATAACAATAAGTTTGTAAGTACACCGTGGTTAATAGTATTTGTTTTATAAAAATAAGTAGATATAGAATATAGTTTATAAAAAATACAAGTCTAACAAGAATTTTGATATGGATAGGCTACAATAAGTTATGACAGTTAATCATAGATTCTACATTAGAAATAATTGCAGGTCTGAGTCGATCTAGAATCAAAGGTTTAAGTTTGAACCAATAGGTTCTGAATATCGACTGTATCTTACGGCTATCAGGGCGATTAACCTTTAAGGTATTTATTTGATTGATGTGATTATCGATAGCGTTAAGGCCATGTTTTGAAAGTAGTATCTTAGAAAAGTTAGTATAATCACTAGATTCATAGAATGGTTTTATAGATATAGTATAAACCCAAAAAGAAAAGAGACAAAATGTTTTGTCTCTAACGTGAATGAAATTCACTTTTGTTCACAACCAACAAAACTTATGTATTTTATAGTCTAGATATTTATAACTATTGATGTGTTATGATCTTTTTGTGTAATTTACAATAAAATGCATAACTAAATCAGGTATCAATTAAAAGGATGTTAAACAAAATATGTTATAAAAACCCAAATTAGATACGGCTAAAGTGCATACTAAAAAATAAATAAATATAATTATTGACATATAAGCGTTTTCATAATATAATAACAATAACGATAATGTAAAACGCTTACAGATTGGAGAGTCATATGCAAAAGCGCGTTTTGTTAAAAGATATCGCTGAAAAGATGAATTTAACCATCAATACGGTATCAAGAGCACTGAAAGATAAGAAAGACATATCTGAGGCAACAAAGTCTGAAGTTAGAAGAGTAGCTTATCAAATGGGATACATACCAGACACCTTAGCTAGTAGTTTACGTAGCGGTGTGACCAAAACAATTGGTGTAATGTTTGATAATATTGCAAACCCATACTTTGTTATTATGACTGATCTTTTACATCAAGTGCTCAAAAAAGATGGTTATGAAATGATGATTTATACAAATTCCGGGGATCATGCACAGCTTGATGTTGATAATTTCAATTTAATGGCATCGCGTCGTCTAGATGGAATTATCACATTTTTAAAACCAACGGATGAAGTTGTTAAATTAGCAAACAACAATCAAGTACCAATGGTTATACTTGGTAGAGAAGGCGATGATATTGGCGTTGATTCTGTTTATACAGATGATTATCTTGGTGGTTACCTGATGGGCAAATATTTAAACGATATAAATAGGGATAGGGTTGCTTACATCGGTGCGCCACAAGATATTGTGTGTTCAATTAAACGATCAGAAGGTCTAGTTGCTTTCTACAATGAAAAAGGTATTACAATTGATGATAAATATATTATTTATATTGAACATTACATTAGAGATTTTCACAAACACATTGATTTTTTAGTTAAAGAAAACATTAAAGCGATTTTTTGTTTCAATGACAGTATGGCATATGATGCCATGAGTTATTTAAAACGGAGTTATCCCGATAAACAAATTGAGATAACTGGGTATGATAATATTGGTCATGGCTTAAGAATCCCTGTCAATCTAGCAACGATTGATTCAGATAAAGAAGGCATGGTACGCGAGGTAGTTAGGTTTCTAAAACATAGAATTGCAGAGCCTAACGCCAAATTACAAACTAAGGTATTTAAAACAAAACTTGTTAAATTTGAGTAAATCAAATTTTAACAGTTTATAACATTAACGTTAATGTAAATGAAAAGGAGAATATGATGAAATCATTCAAGAAACTTGTTATTACGTTATTACTTGCTTTATCAATCAGTGTTTTAGTCGCTTGTGGTGAAACTGATCCACTTGCTGAGGGTAAAACACAAATTAATTTTTGGGGATGGGGTGACCAATCTGAGGTTGCTGTCTTTAGAACTTTAGTCAATCAGTATAATGAAACAAATGAGGATAATATATTTGTGAATTATACTCAAAAACCATCCAGTGGTTATGAATCTAGTATGGAAAGAACTTTATCTGGATCTAGAGCACCAGATATTTTCTATGTTGGTGATGGTACAGTTAAAAAGTGGGTTGAGCTTGACTACTTATATGATATCACTGACTTTGTGGAAAACAGTGAAATTATTGATTTAGATAATATCTGGCCAACAGCTACATCTAGATACCGTTATAATAAAGAAACTAGAACTTCAAGTGATACTGATCCAATTTATGCGCTACCAAAAGATATTGGACCGACAGTCATTTATTATAATGCAGATGCGTTAAAAGCTGTAGGTGTCAGCATTGTCAGTAAAGATTTAGATGATCCGACGATTACATCCGATGAAATGTTTGGATATAATATTGATAAGAAAATCTTTAACAACCGAATTCCTATGACTTGGCAAGAAGCTGAAGCTTTATCCTATTTGACAACGAAAAAACATAATCCTGAATCCACCACTGACTATGGGTATTACACCGAATGGTGGTTTAACTATGTTTGGAGTGTTGGTGGCGATGTTTTAACGATAAATAATGATGGTGATTATGAGTTTTCTTTAGGCGATACAACGCCACTCGGTGAAGGGTTACCTAGCACAAGAGCAGCTTTCCAGCATTTTGTTGATTTGTCAACTGTGCATGAAACATCACCGAAACCAAATACAATTTCCACTGTAGGTAAAACAAATTATTTTACAACAGGTAAGGTTGCGATGATGGTAGATGGTAGATGGTCGACTGTAACAATTAGAAAAGATGCACAATTTGATTGGGATGTGGCACCTTTACCTGTTCATGAAAACGGGACAGTTGCAGGTCATTCAGGTTCGATGGGATTTGGTATTTGGAAACGCACAAGTAAGAGTGTAGAAGCCTTCAAATTCATGGAATATCTTGCTGGACCAATTGGTCAAGCAGCGCAAGCTGAAACAGGATTTAACATTCCTAACCAAATGGATTTAGCACAAACAGAAGTATTCTTACAAAGTGATCAAAAACCTAAAAATGCTCAAGCATTTATTGATGCAGCAATGCATCAAAGACCTGGAGATTGGGCATACTTACCAGACTCAGCTTGGATTACTGTTTGGGCACCAACACTTAATGGTGCAGTTTTAAATGGCCAAACTACTGTTGATCAATTTTTTAATCAAGTGGTAGAAGCAACCAATCAAATATTACTAACTTATACAGAATAGTGGCGTAAAGATGACTACATACGAAAAAAAGAAACCAATTATACATAAAGCTAATAAATCAAAATGGGGTTTGGGTCTGGCGATCATTCCTTTAGTAGGATATGCAATCTTTGGATTACTGCCACTGGTTTTAAGTGTAGTTATAAGTTTATTTGATCTCAATGGTTACCGTTTTGAAGGCATGACGTTCGTCGGTTTTAGCAATTTTTCAAGTGTTATTTCAGACCCATTATTCTTTAAGAGTATTGGCAATACATTATATGCAATGGTATCCATTCCTTTAACAATTGTGATTTCACTGTTGATTGCAACGGTTCTTATGAATCCGAATATTAAAGGCAAGGGTATATTTAGAATCATATTTTTTATACCTTATGTTTGTAGTGTTGTTGCTGTTTCCATTATGTGGCGTTGGATATTAGATGGAGAGTATGGGACCATTAACCATTTATTAAGCCTAATTAATATCCAGGGACCGGATTGGTTAGGTGATTCAAGAAGTTTCATGCCTGCCATGATCGTTATGAGTATCTGGAGTGGATTAGGGTTTAATGTTATTTTATTTTCAGCGGCCTTAACAAATGTTGATCATGCCTTATATGAAGCGGCAGAGATTGACGGAGCAGGTACGATAAGAAAGTTTTTTAGTATCACGCTTCCTGCCATATCACCGGTTACATTTTATATATTAGTGATTAGTGTTATTGGTGGTTTACAAGATTTTGCTAGATTCCAGATTATGGCACCTGGTGGTGGACCTGATAATGCAGGTCTAACAGTGGTTTATTATTTATATAACGCAGGATTCACAAATGTAATTACCTATGGTATGGGTATTGCTTCAGCTGTATCTTGGGTATTAACAATTATTATTGCAAGTATCACAGCATTTAACTTTACAGCATCCAAAAAGTGGGTGGCACAAACATGAAAAATGAAACCTTAATAAGAAAATCGACATTTGAATATAAGTGGAGAGCATATTTAAAGACGACAATTAGTTATGTATTTTTAATCAGTTTATCCTTATTTATTTTAATCCCTTTCTTTGTTATATTTGTAACTTCCTTTAAAACAAGGGCGGATTCACTTGCTATACCATTTACATGGTTACCACAGGAAGGCTGGCATTTTGAAGGGTATATAAATGTTTTATTTGCTGATTTATCTGGTGGTGGCGGTGGCGCTTCTACTATTGTAAGGGGTTTTCTAAATACGCTCATAGTTGTGGTTCCTACAACACTAATTGGGCTATTGACATCAGCTTTATCAGCATATGCGTTTGCTAAACTTAAGTTTAAAGGTAAACGTGTGGGCTTTGGCTTATTACTTATTACGATGATGATACCTGGTGTCATTATGTTAGTACCAAGTTACATGATTTATGATCAACTTGGTTTAGTAGATAGTTTCTTTCCCTTGATGGCGCCTGGTATGTTTGGTGCCGCAGCAGCTGTATTTTTCCTTAGACAATTCTTTCAAGGTATACCTGATGAATTGATTGAAGCTGCAACGATGGATGGTATGGGCGAATTAGGTGTATTCTTTAAAATTATGCTACCTTTATCCAAACCAGCACTCATTGCACAAGGTATTCTAGGATTTATTGCGGGTTATAATGATTATTTTGGACCGCTCATCTACCTACATGATCCAAAACGGTATACACTTCAAATTGCACTTTCATATTTTGAAGGTACATACGTCAATGACTGGCCAACTGTCATGGCCGGTGCTGTTATTACTTTAGTACCAACCATTATAATATTCCTAATCGCACAAAAATACTTTGTTGAGGGTATTACAATGACAGGTTTTAAATAAAAAGAAAGGTTTTATAAAAATGAAAAAAGTTTTAAGCTTAGTTACAATTTTAATGGCATCGCTTGTACTCGTTGCTTGTGGATCTAATCAAAATAATTATTTTGATGGTTTAACAGAACCATTTAATGAAAATCTATTTTATCGAAATGATCTCGATGTTAGAGTTGCAGATCCATCAATTATTTATATAACAGAAGGTGCGGATGCTGGTTACTTTTATCTTTATGGCACAACCGATCAGCTAAGTGCAACCGGTGTTTATGCTTACAGAACTAAGAATTTTAATGACTGGCAATTAATGGGACCGGCTTTTGTTCCACACAAAGATGCTTGGGGTATTTCATCAATTTGGGCACCTGAGGTAATCTATATGGATGGTCAATATTATATGTATTATTCTGCAACGAACCGATTCAATGATAATTTAAAAGGGCTGGGTGTTGCAGTATCTGATCATCCCGCTGGACCATTTGAAGTTTATAGTGGTACAACCATAGATAATCGTGAAATCACTGTTTCTGACCAACCTTTTGATGTTGGATTTAAATCGATTGATGTTTCACCGTTTATTGACTCAAATGGTGATTTTTATATTTATTTTTCTAAGGATATGGTGGATGGCATCTCTTCTGTTTGGGGTGTAAAAATGTTAGATCCTGTAACACCGGATATGGATACACTCAAACAATTAACACAACCAAGTTTTAGATCTGTTGAGGCATTTAATAATGCTGTTTTAAGATTTGGTGATATTTCATGGGAACATTCAAATGATGTTCAAGGCTATGTGATGTGGAACGAGGGTCCATATATGTATGAAAAAGATGGTACATATTTCTTAAGTTACTCTGCAAACCCATATTGGTCAAGAGAATATGCAGTCGGTTATGCGATTGCTGATAGCCCATTAGGGGATTTTGTAAAACCTGAAGATAATCGTATTTTAGGTGTTGATGATAATTGGGATCATATGTCAGGGACAGGCCATCATGTGTTCTTTAAAGTTGGGACGGAATTATTTATTGCCTATCATGCACACACAGATCGTGTGTTTGGTAATTCCAGTCGTGCTGTGGCTATTGATCGTGTATTTATTGATGGGGAAACTTTATATATCAATGGACCAACCTACTCTATTCAACCATTACCAGAGATGGTGACTGGCTATAGAAATATCGCATTAGAAGCACAAATCACTGCCACAAATGGTGATGCGGTCAATAAATTAAATGATTCAATTGTTGCAATGCATTTAAAGGATGCAGAAACACAAATGTATGTAGAAAATGGACAAACAACAATTACATTTACATTTGATACCGAACAAACAGTTAGGGCTATCTTAATTTATAACTCTGTAGACTATGAAACTGCATTCTTTAATGTGGATGCTATTGATGTTTCAAGTGAAATTAAAATTAGAAATCTTGGCTTTAATTCATTATATATCAATACGGAATTTCCTGATTTTCCTGAAATGAGACCAGGAGGTTCATTTTTGGCAGAATTTAATGAAACAATGACTAATCAGATTGTGATTACAATCAATAGTGATGGACCTATTTCAATACCAGAAATATTCATCTTAGGAAAGTAGGTAAAAATCATGAAAAAACTATTAGGCTTTATCATCTTTGGCGCAGTTATGGTATTAACTGCATGTCAGTCCACTGAATATAGCTTTGAGAATCCTATATATCCAGATGATATCGATTTTAATGCCACTGAGATTGACAGCGATATTGAACTAGATGGTCAATTAGATGAATCTTTTTATGAAAATCTTGAAGCATTATCTTTTGCATCAAATCAAAATGAAAATCAAACAATGTCTATTCGTGCATATTTTGCTGAAAAAGGACTATTAGTTGGTATTGAAAGAAATGACCAAGCTATCTACAATGATGATTCAATTCAAGTTTTTAGAAATGATTCTGTAGAACTATATATTAATCCAACATCAAATAAAACTGCATTAACAAAAGATTATGTGCAACTTAGAATTTCTGCAAATAATCAGACAGAATCATGGATTGGTACACCATCTTTTGATGGCTATCCATGGAGTTATTATTTTGTACCATTTATGTCAGAAGTACATCTTGATGGGCATATGATTGAAAAATTTGAAGATGATATTGAAACAAACCGTCAAGCAAATGGATACAGTGTAGAAGTTTTCATTGCATGGGCAACGCTCGGATTAGATTCGAAACCAGATACGATAGATTTATTCCCTGCATTTGTTGATAAAACCGGATTAGGCGTGAATGAATTTAGATGGCATGGTTTTGGTACAGCACATAATAATCCGAGTGCATATGTGACATTTAATCACCAAAAACCTGGTACTGAAGCCGGTAATATTTTTGGAGATTCAAATTTTGGTGTCTATGCAACCACTGGATTTAATGTTAAAAATGATCATATTATTGTTCAACAATCTGGTGGATATGATCAATATACATTCTTTAAAAATGTACATGGATCAACTTATGGATTTAGTGTTGAAATTTCTAATTTAGAAATTTTAAATAATGATGAATATCCGAAAGTGGGTGTCATTGTTGGACAAAATGAGAATGAGTTATTGGTATTTTTACTCGATCCTTTTGTCAATTATGATAATTTTTATGGTGTGTTGGTACCGAGAAATAAATCAAATGGTGAATGGGGTCCGTGGGGATGGAATGATGGCATACCACTACCAATTGGTTTTGATTACGCGGCTAAGAATAAAATATCCGTTGTTCGTGATGAAACGGATGTCTATATTTTTGTCAATGATCAGTTTATCGTAAAAAGAGCACACAATTTTACGGATGATACACAAGCTGGTTTATTTACAATGAATATGGAAGCATCTTATACAAATGCAACAGCATTAAATGAGACTGCTATAGAAAATCTAATACAGCAATCTGAAACACCAGAAAATGATACATTTATTCATCCAACCCCTGGATTTGATATTGGGGAATCTGGAGCAATTCAAAATGGTGGATATGATCAATGGGTCTATTTAAAAGAAGTTTCAGGTACTACTTATGGATTTAGTGTAAATATATCGGATTTAATTATTTTAAACAATGATCAATATCCGAAAGTAGGCGTTACAATTGGTAAAGATGATGAACGTATTTTAAATTATTTCCTAGATCCATTTGTCGGATTTAATAATTATTATGGATTGATTGTTGAAGGACAATTAAGCGGTAGTGCTTGGTCCAACTGGCAGTGGCCAGATGGTATGAGTTTACCTGTTGATTTTAGTTATCATAATACCAACAAAATTACAGTACTAAAAGATGAAATGTATGTGTACATACTCATCAATGATGTATTTGTACAAAAACAAGCACATGAATTTGAAAGTGATACACAAGCAGGATTCTTTACAATGAACATGCATGCTGAATATTCTGAATTAAGCATATTTGAAGCAAGTGAAGTAACATCACGTATTGAAGCCATTGAAAATAATAGTTCAGTCTTATTTGATCATATTACAGCTGGGTTTAATGTTGAAGATGAAACCCATGTGACACAAAGTGGTGTAGGGGTACAAAGTCTATACTTTAAAGATATCATTGATACAACATTTATGGCATCTACATATATAACAATCGGCTCCAATCTGAATAATGATCAAACACCAAAAATTGGTATGGTGAGTAAAAATGCAACGAATGGACAAATTGGATTTTTCTTAGATCCACATGCAGCCAAAGATTGGAAAGATGTTGTCATTGTTAGAAAACCAGCAGGCAGTGACTATAGTTGGCCGGGACAACAAATATGGCTGGATGAAATAGATTATAATGAACCGATTAAATTAACAATCGTTCGTATGGATCAAACAATGTATTATTTCGTTGATGATGTATTAATCTATACTGAATCCACCTTGGATGTATCACCATCTCAACCGGGATTAATGACGATGGCACATACAGGCATTTTTGAAGATTCAACGGCTACAACCGATGCGTCTGCTATTGAAGCCTATATAAATAATTATGTTTTTGAAGCAATAGATAACTTTGGTTGGCAAGGTATTGGTAATTATGATGTTTTATCGCAAACAAGTATCGCAATCAACCAATCAGCCTATCAAGTTGCAGAAAATAATAATTTTATTTCAAATGCGAACATGACAGTTACAAATGATTTTTATATTGAATTTACTATATCGGATGTTGCATACGTTGATCAAGCTGCACCGGATATTGAGGTATGGCCAAAACTATCATTTGTGCTCTTACAAGCTGATCAAACACGTGATTATGTAGCCTTTGGTGCAGCATTAGACAAACAAAATAGAATTGAAACAATGTTTGGTGAATGGGTAAATTGGCTAGCCTTTTCAAATGTTGATTGGGCAAATGGATTTGATGTGCGTATTGAACGTCATATCTTAGGTGAACAATCTAATATAACCATATATGTTAACGATGTATTGATGTACATAGATAGTGAAACAAGCGTCTTAACAAACGACTATTTAGGTGGCTACACATTCGGATTAACCTTTAATCATGCGAGTGGATTGATTTCAAATATTACTTATGGTTATTTAGAATGAGAAAAAGAGGTAAATCATGAATTTTAAAACAACAATTAGTGGTATAGGCGATCCTTTTATCGTTAAACATAAAGAATTATATTATCTGTATGCTACAAGTTACTCAAATGGCTTTTATGTTTGGGTTTCAAAAGATCTTAAGACGTTTTCAAAGCCTCAAGTCTGTTATGAAAAAAACGAAAGAAGTTTTGGATATAAAGATTTTTGGGCACCTGAGGTTATTTATGATGGTCAGAAATTTATTATGCACTATACCGCGCGTGCAAAAACATCAGATTCACTTCGAATTGGTGTTGCTATATCAGATAGTCCACTTGGACCCTTTGTAGATGTATATGATCAAACACCCATGTTTGATTATGGATATGCAGCAATTGATGGTCATGTATTTGTTGATAGTGATGATATAAAATATTTTTACTTTTCAAAAGATTGTAGTGAAAATTGGATTGATGGTATTAAAACTAGTGAAATATTTGTAGCCAGATTATCGGATGATTATTTAAAAATTATTGGAAAGCCCCAAAAAATATTGACACCGGATAAAGATTATGAACGGATTGGTTTTGATGATGGTGATAAATATTTGTGGAATGAAGGTGCATATATGGTCAAAAAGGATGATACATATTATTTAATGTATTCTGCTAATTACTTTGCAGATAAAAATTATTGTATATGTGCAGCTAAATCTAAGTATCCCGACAGGGCATTTGAAAAATTTGAAAAACCGATATTAACCTATCAGGATATAGATGAAAGTGGTCCTGGTCATCACATGATGTTGAAACAAGATAGTGGTTATTTGTGTGTCTATCATGTCCATACAGATAAGTACAAACCATCGGGTGATAGAACCATGTGTCATATACCTGTACGCATAAAAAACAATGAATTTATATTTGACAAATAATGAGGAGGTAAACAATGGATCTTAAACATTATCCTAGACCACAACTTGTAAGAAATAAATGGCAATCCTTAAATGGTACATGGCAATTTTGTTTTGATGATGAAAAAAAAGGGTTTGAAGAAAAATGGTTTGTTGAATTTCCTAAAAACTCAATACCGATTCAAGTGCCCTTTGTGTTTGAATCTAAAAAATCAGGTATTCATGACCTAGGATTTCATGATCATGTATGGTATCACAGAACAATTGATATGTCCAAGGACTGGTCTAAAAAAATTATCCTAAATTTTGAAGCCGTAGATTATTATACTCGTGTTTACCTGAATGGACAATTTGTTGGTGAACACACAGGTGGATATAATCGGTTTTCATTTGATATTACACCATTTTTAAATTATCAAGAAGATCACTTAGTTGTTTATGTCTACGATCCCGGTAGGGAGGAACGTATACCAAGAGGTAAGCAAGCTTGGACTGAAAGACATCATAGTATTTGGTATCCTAGAAATACCGGTATTTGGCAATCTGTATGGATTGAAACGGTTGATCCAAAAGGTATTGATGATTTAACGATTGAACCAAATATTGACCTTGGAACGATTCATTTAGATCTAGCGACTAAAACAAATCATAAAAAAACTTTAGAAGTTATCATTAAAGACTTTGATCAAGTAATTGTACATGATCAATATGTTATGACAGACATATTAAAACGTTCCATTCAAATATGGCAACACAATATTTTTGACACACATATACATCATAAGGGTAAGACTTGGAGCCCTGAAAACCCACATTTATATACTGTTTATTTAAACGTTTATGTAGATGATTTATTAGTCGATGAAGTTTCAAGTTACTTTGGTATGAGAAAAATTCATACAGAAAATGGTATGGTCTATTTAAATAATCGCCCATATTATCAAAAGTTGGTCTTAGACCAAGGGTATTTTAAAGATAGTCTACTTACAGCACCAAGTGATGAAGCATTGATTCAAGATATTCAATTAGCAAAACAAATGGGCTTTAACGGTTGTAGAAAACATCAAAAAGTGGAAAGCGAAAGATTTTTCTATCATGCCGATACGTTAGGTTTTATTGTTTGGTCAGAACTACCTGCTGCTGCATCATTTGATGCGCAATACAGTACCACAATAATGGATCAGTGGTCTAGAATGATTCATAGAGATAAAAACCACCCCTCAATTGTAGCGTGGGTACCTCTAAATGAGTCATGGGGTGTACCAAACATTGCAGTAGATAAGGCACAACAACATTATGCGATGAGTTTGTATCATTTAACTAAAACATTGGATTCAACGAGATTAGTTATTTCAAATGATGGCTGGGAAATGGTTCAAACAGATGTTACTGCGATACACAATTACATGCACGGTAAACTTGATGATCAAGCGATGCATGAACAATTTGCATCCTCACTCATGACAAAAGAGTCATTACTATCCTTTATGCCAGCAAATAGAAATATATTTGCAGGTGGCTATAAACATCAAGGTGAACCTATGATGCTCACCGAATTTGGTGGTATATCATTTACCAAGTCACATGAAAATGGATGGGGATACTCACATGTTGATAACCCTCAAACATTCCTAATGGAATATGAACGCATCATGAAAGCAATTCAGCAAAGTGAGGTACTCGTTGGTTTTTGTTACACACAACTTACAGATGTAGAACAAGAGATTAATGGGTTATTAAATTATGATCGCAGTGAAAAAGTTTCACTAGAACACATAAAATCAATTAATGATCAAGTTAAATTTATGATCACAAATATAAAAAAATAGGAGGGAAGTAAAAAATGAGAAAGATAGTAAGCTTAGTATTTGCCTTATTTGGTTTATTTGCACTTGTTGCATGTGATCCAGCAGTCGATCAAACAGAAGACGAACTTAAGGCACTATACCTAGACCAAACAACACTAACTTTAGAGATAGGTGAAACCTATCAATTAGTAGTCACGAAAGACCCAACCAATGACGATACAGACTTAAACTGGTCAAGTACAGACACAAGTGTTGCAGAAGTTTCACAAGAAGGACTGATTTCGGCTTTAGCTAGTGGTACAGCCACTATTAGAGTTTCGGCCGAAAATGGTGTTTCAGCCAGTATGAATTTAACCGTCATAGAAGCACTTGAAGATGCAGTGACATCTTTACCAATTGAATACAACTTTGACCAAAGACCTAGTGGACTAAATAGTGCTTATTCTGGTGGGGGATTCAATGATATTGAAGATGGCATATTACATATGGGAACTGTTGGTACCGGTACAAGTCAAGCATCTATTATATTTGATGAGGCACTAAAAGAAACAACAGTCATTGAAACTAGAATGAAGGTTAATACAGTCGCATTTACAAATGCTGTATTCTTATATACTTCTGGCACTTCAATTAATGATGTCGTTGTTGCTTTAGCATTTGAAAACAATAGTATCAAATATCATAGTGGTGCAGGCTGGACAAACGTTATGAGTCATCAAATGGATACATGGTATGACCTTAAATTAGTCATTAATATTGGATCTCGGAGTTTAAATGAAACAAAAGGTGATTTCGATCTTTATGTGAATGAAGCCTTTATTGGTAATTATTCATTCCGTAATGGTGGCGATGGCTATGAGGATAATATCTATGCATTAAGATTTGGTTCAGATAAGGCTAATTCTGATTTTAGTTATGACTACATGAAAGTTTATTATGCAACTAAACCAACATTAACGCTAACAGAAAGTAGTAAAACGCTTAATTTAGAATCTGACAGTGTAGCGTATGAGGTGTTATATACAACAACTGGTAACCCTGAAGTTTCTATCACATCCGATGCGATTGCTGGCTATACAGTTGATGAGAATATGATTACATTTACTGCTGCGGGTACCTACACATTTAAAGTACGTGCAACAACTGGTGCTGGCTTTGTTGAAAGAACATTAATAATTACTGTTGAAGG
>Ga0172382_10009228_pt1 | contig 13511 bp, 6 predicted proteins | sample Leawel138RmetaG_FD_122245 | JGI IMG/M metagenome (GOLD analysis project Ga0172382, IMG submission 122245) | Leachate microbial communities from a municipal landfill in Southern Ontario, Canada - Leachate well 138R metaG | ecosystem: Engineered > Solid waste > Landfill > Unclassified | place...
CTGTAGGCAAATCTGTATTTGTGCCTTTCACATCATATGATTGAGTTATTGGTAAATCTATAGATATTGTATATATATTACTAGAACTTGATATATCTATAGTATTGATATAATCTCCTATAGAAATTAAATTATTTGTTTTGTTTAAAATACCTGTTTTTTGAGTTGGATAAGAAATAAATTTATATAAAATGAAACCATTATTACTTGTTATTAATTCGTTATTTATATCTGTTAATCCTATTGAATTATTCTTTAATGACCATGTCAAATAATCATTTGTAGTATATATTTCTGATGAAGAAATTATTGTTCCAAATTCATCAATTGCAATTAAATCTGATGTAGTTCCAATATTTATTTGATTCCAAGTTATTGCTTCATCATCACTTATAAATAATTTTCCATTATTTCCAATAACAAATATTTTTCCATTTATGTATATCAAATCACTTGGTATAAATGAATTAATAGGAGTAAGTGTTGTATTTATAAAATCGTTTGTTAATAAAATTTCTCCATTATCAAAAATTATAACAAATCTGTCATTTTCAAAAATTCCTTTTATTATATTTCCGTCCGTTGCATATATATTTGAATTATAATAAATTTCATTTCCTTCAGATAAAATAATTAACATATTATTCCCATATAACATATCAAGTAAATTTAATTTTTGTCTTGAAAAATATATAATCCAATTAATTAAATCAGAACTTGTATATATGTAATTTTTTGTTAATCCATAATAAATATTATTAATGTGAAGAATTTTTAAAAAATTATATTTATTACTTATAATATTCCATAAATTGTTATTTTTTTTTAATATTACTTCTCCATATACCAAATTATCATTTACATTATTTAAAACAAAATTTGTTATTACTGAATTTGCTATTGGCATATTTACATCATCCAGATATGTAGTATAAATACTATTTAAAGAATAACTTATAATTGTGCTATTATTAGATAATAGTTTTATATTTGAACTAAATGCAACATATGCAACATATGGAACAATTGACCAATTTATTAAATCAACACTGCTTTTTATATCTTCATTATCTATTATATAATATTTATCTAAATATACAATATTAGTTCCATAACTTCCTTCAAACCATATATCTAAATCTGAACTATATAAAAGTTTATCAGTATTGGATGTAATTATATATAAATTATTTAAAAAAGATAATTGAGGAATTGATGTTAAAGTTACATCTAATAATGTCCAATTATCTAAATCATTACTTTTATAAATATTTGTATTATCTACTATAAAGTATTTAGAATTTAAATAATAAATTTCTGAAATATTTGGAGATGTTCTTTGAATCCAATTTATACCATCAATACTTGTTTGTACTATATTAGATCCATAAACAATAAATTGAGAATTATCTGAAATTACATTTGTCATGGGAAAATTAGATAACGTTGTTTCTTGCCATGTTACACAATTATCATTACTTGTGAAAGATTTATTATTACTTATAATAACATAAATACCATTTAAATATGAAATATCAAATGTAGAAATAGTAGAACTTAATGTTTTTAATGTCCAATTTGTGAAATCAGTACTAATTAAAAAATCTTCATGATCACACGAAATAATATAAATATCATTTAAATAATAAATATTTTTGAATTCATTTGATAACATAACCTGTTGATTTGTCCAATCGTATCCATTATTGCTTGTTGATATATAATTTTCTTCACATATTGCTATAAAATTAATATTATCGGAAATAATTTTTATTGGATTCTTTAATTTCATAGTTCCATCAAGAAAATTAAAATTAAATATTTTTGTTGAATTTTCTCTTATATATCCTAAAATACCATCTCCTATAAAAACGTTATTATATATTTTTGTAATTTTTTTATTACTAATTTTTTTCCACATTGGAATATTATTTACATGTGTGGTGAAAAAATCATTTTCACCATACATGTAAACATTATTATTATATATGGTCATTTTATTATATGGTTTTGTTGAAGAACCGATAAGCAAAGATCCAAATAAAGCAACAAACTCTTGATAATCTCCCAAATTAATACTACATGTTTCTTCATTATAAAAATAATCTATTCCAATTATATCACTTACTTGATTTGTTATATGTTTTACTTCCCATGTTATTAAATCTGTACTTATACTAACTTTTTTTCCATTTCCAACTATATAATTGTTGTTTGAATAATTAAAATAAGATGGAGAAGATGTTTCAAGTGTATATATAATACTCCAAGTTAATCCAGTTGATCCATATATATATCTTCCATTTGAATCAGATATTATAAACATATTATTAAAATAATCAATAGTTCTTATATTAATTATTGAAATATTTTGATCAATCCAATTTAAACCATCAACACTAGTGTAAATAATATTATTAATTCCATATACTATAAATATATCATTTCCATAAATTATATTTTTCATTTCATTTGTAAAAGTATTAATATTCCATGTTAATCCATTTGAACTTGTTAATATTTCTTTGTTTCCAACAGCCACAAATAATTCTTTTGCAAATACTATATCTAATATATCATAATTATAATTAATAGGTATAAAACTCCAAGATATTTCATCATTACTTGTCAATATAGTACCTTTATTACCAACAACTATATATTTATTATTTCCATATGTAATGCCATTTAATTTTGTATTTATTGATGTTGAAATAGATATTATTGAGTCATCTATTTGTTGTTTTTCTACTTTTATTGGTTCTATTCCAATTATATCAAATTCATTTTCATTATGAAAATCATATACTGCTTTAGCTGTTGGTATTTCTTCATGTGTAGAATTTTGTGTAATTTTTTTTATACCTCCATAATGAAGTAATGTTTGATCATCATCTTCAAAAAATATTCCACCATTATTATATGGATTTACAATAATTTTTTTAGACATTTATTTTTATAAAAAAAAACTTATTTTTTAAAATATGATTTCAATATTATATATTTAATTTGCGTTTTACTTATATAATTCCTGAAGAAAGAAGTCATTATGTAATAAATAAGCAAGAATTATATGAATTAATATATAAATATTATCAAAAAAAAAAATCACATATCACGATATTTTTTTTAATTGATATTTTTTTTGTAATAAAGCAATGTATTCATCAAAAATAAAATATGAAGCTATTGATCAAATTGAACAGGTATTTATAATAAATCCTGGTATGTATATAGGAAATATTTTTTCTACATTAACTGAGTTATATATTAAAGATAAATCATCATTTGAAAAAAAAATGATATATTTTTGTCCTGGATTATATAAATTATTTGATGAAATTATAGTTAATGCAACAGATCATTATACTAGATGCAATAATAATACAAAATTTTCTAAAGTAACAGATATTAAAATTAATATAAATGACAATAGAATTTCTATTTCTAATAACGGTGAACCTATTCAATTAATAGAAACACAAGAAATAGATGGAAAACAATTACATATTCCTGAATTTATTTTTAGTAGACTTAACACAAGTTCTAATTATAATGTAGAAACTAAAGGTGATGTTGGTGGTATGAATGGACTTGGATCTGTTTTAACTTTATTATTTTCAAAATATTTTAGCGTAGAAATTTTCAATAAAAAAGAAAAAAAAAGATGGTTTCAAGAATTTACTCATATATCAAATAAAGGAAAACAATTATCAGATTATAAAAAAATATCAAAATATATATTAGAAGATTATGAATGTTCTGATAATATGGTAAAAATTACATTTGAACCATTATTTGAAAAATTTGAAAAATCATCAGAAAGTGGAAGAAAAAAATTAACTTCTTTTAAAGATGATAATACCATTGATATGATAATTAAAAGAATTTATGATTTACCTGTTTTATTTAATTGTAATTTTTATTACAATGAAATTAAAATTAATAGTAATTTTAATAATTATTTACATACATATAATATAGAAACAAAAACACCTATTATTTTAGAAAATGATAAATGGACAATTGCTATTGGTGCAGCTTCGCAACAAGAAATCATTTCATATATTAATGGTATTTATACTTTTTTGGGTGGAACACATGTAACATATTTATTAAATACAATTTCTAGACAAATTGTAAATGAATTAAAAAAAATAAAAAAATATGAAAATATTAAACCAGAATTTATTAAATCACATTTATTTTTATTTATAAGTGGAAAAATAAATGCTCCAACATTTAATAGTCAAACAAAAGATTATTTAAGTCATGATATTTCAGTATACAAAAATACTATACCAATATTAAGTAATGATGAATTATCTTTAATATTAAAACCAGGATTTAATTTAATTCAATATATTAAAAATGAAATTGATGCATTTAATATTAAACAAATTGTGAAAGACGGTAAAGTTAAAAAATCTCAAGGAAACGAATTAAAAAAAACATTTGAAAAATTAGTTGATGCGACAGTTGATAAATCAAAAAATGATTGTACTCTTATATTATGTGAAGGAGATTCAGCTAAAGGATTTATTGTTAATGGTTATACATCATTACCCAATAAAGGTAATTATGGAATATTTCCTTTAAGAGGAAAAATTATTAATGCTATGTCTAATTCTGAAAGTAAAGTAGTTGCCAATGAAGAATATAAAGCATTACAGCAAATTATAGGAATTGATGGAACATTAGATTATTCATTAGATAAAAATTATGCAAAATTAAAATATAAACATATTTTATTGGCATGTGATGCTGATGTTGATGGATTTCATATTCAATCACTTGTATTATGCTTATTTTATGTTAAACATCCAACTTTATTTAAAAGAAAAGGATTTTTTCAATCATTAGTTACTCCTATTGTAAAAATTAAACAAGGAACAAAAATTCTTAGTTTTAATTATGAATCAGAATTTCATAATTGGGAAAAATCAAATAATAGTGCATATCATGTAAATTATTACAAAGGACTTGGAAGTTTTACTAATATTGAAGCAAGAGAAGTTTTTAAAGAAATTAATCAAAGAACATTTGATTTTATTTATTCTGAAGAATTATCTACAAAAGAATTTATTCAGAAAATTTCCCAACAAAATAAAGCATATAATATTTCATTTTATAAAAAAAATAATACAAAAAATATTAATGATTTAGCTATTGAATTAGCATTTGTTACTGATAATAGTGATTATAGAAAAGAATGGATAAATGCATATATATCAAATAATGAAAAAGATCTAATTATCGAATTTACTTCAAATAAAAAATTAATTCATGAATTTATTAATAATGAATTAGTTATGTATTCTACAGAAAATGTTAATAGATCTATTCCAGCATTAATGGATGGATTGAAACCAAGCTCTAGAAAAATTATATATGTAATGATGAAATCAAAATATAATACACCAGAATCAAAAATTAAAGTATCACAATTAGGATCTGAAGTTTCTAAAAAAACTGCATATAAACATGGTGATATGTCTATGAATCAAACAATTATTGGATTAGCACAAAATTATACTGAATCCAATAATACACCTTTATTAGTTAATGAAGGACAATTTGGTACACGACTTAGTTATGGAAGTGATGCGGGTAGTCCAAGATATATTTTTACATATAAACATCCATTATTTCATAAAATTATTAGAAATGAAGATGAAATAATTTATGAATACATACATGATGAAGGAGAACAATTAGAACCTAAATTTTTATATCCTATTGTTCCAATGGTATTAATTAATGGTCCAGAAGGAATTGCGACAGGATGGAGTTCAAATATTACTTCTTTTAATATTAAAGATATTATAGAAAATATTAAAGAATCTTTAAAAAATGATTCATTTTTTGAAATGTTACCATATTATGAAGGATTTAAAGGAAAAATATATAAAGTAGAAAATGAAATATATTCTGAAGGAACTTACGAAATAAAAGAAAATAAAAAAACTTTATTAATAACAGAAGTTCCTATTGGTACATCATATGACAAATATTATAAAATGATGTTAAATATTGAAAATACTAATGTAGATCAAATTATACTTGGAGAAGGTAAAGAAAATTCTACAGCACATATTAGAATTGAATTTAAATCATCTGAGTTATTTGAAAAAGAAATTAATGATGAAAAATTTATGACAAAATATAAATTGATAAGCAAAATACCAATGACTAATTATACACTAATTGATGCAAAAGGAACTGTAACAGAATATAAAACATATTATAATATATTAAAAGATTTTATTTCTGAAAGAATTAATTTATATGAAAAAAGAAAAAAAGCATATGTCAAAATTTTAGAAAAAGAAATAGAAGAAATTCAAAATATCGTTAAATATTTAAATGAAATTCAAAATAAAAAAATTAAAATTTCTGATATATCACAAAATGAATTAGAAGATTATTTAAATAAAAATAATTATCTTAAAATTAATAATAATTATGATTATTTATTAAATATTAGATCTGTTAATTTAACAAAAGATAATATTAAAAAACAAGAAGAAAAATTAAACAAAAAAGAAGAAGAATTAATTAATTATAAACGTAAAACACCAAAAGAATTATGGTTATCTGAATTAAATGAATTAGAAAAATTATTATAATAAATCAATTTATTATAAAAATTTTTTTTCTATTATATTATATAAAAAATTCAATGAATTCTCTTGTTCCTTTTAGAAGACCTGTTCGTCGTCGTCGTATTGTTGTACGGAGAGTTGTTTATCCTATTCCAATTAGACCTCAACCAATTTCAAACTTATTGAATGAATTTCCGTCTCCTGATGGCGAAAAATTACATTCTATAAGTAACAGAGGTTAATTGGAAACGTTACTATCAACGTTAAAGATAGCAATAACAGGGATGAGAACCTTGGGTCAATTTATTGATTTTAGTGCTATGGTTTCTCCAGTAAACTCCCTGGATAGATAAATCTCATATTAAGAGAACGGCATTGATTGATTATTTATTTTTATAAAAACATAATAATATATCAATTTTTTTTTTTGATTTTTGTTAAATTAGAAATGGATAAAATATTTGATTCATTTTATAATTTATATGAAAAAGAAAAATTATTTCCACCTAAAGAAAATATAGCATTACCATTTAAATATTTTTCTGATAAAATTAAATGTATATTTATAGTAGATTATATTAATGAAAATGGAATTCCATTACATTCATCTAATGTATCAAAAAAATATATGGAACAAGAAATTTTATTAGAATCACTTATAAATGATCCATACATAAAAAAACCAGAACAAATAACATTAACTAATAGTTATTCATTAGAAAAGTGGTTTGATCAAGGTATTTTAATTATACCAAGTTTATTTGTTGATATTAAAAAAGCAACACAAGATATAAAAAATATTATCAAAACACTATCAGAATTAATTATTAAAAAAGTTATAGATGATTTAAAAAATAAACATATATGTTATGTATTAATAGGAAATGAATCAAAAAAATATGAAAAAATTATAAATCAATATAATAATTTAGTAATACCTTTATCAAAATTAGATAAATATACACAAAAAAATGATTCATCTAAACAAGTAAAAAATTTAATTGCAATGAAAATTTTTACAATTATAAATAATTTTTTAAAATCATTTAATATTGATGAAATAAATTGGATGTCAATATATTATTAAATGAATTCAGAAGAATTGATAGGTATAGTTCATAATAATTGATTTTTTTTTTAAATTAAAATGAATTCAGAAGAATTAAAAAACATAGTTGTTTTTATATCAAAAAATATAAATGAAGAAACTTGTCCAATTTGTATGGAATTATTAAAAGATGATATTTGTAAAACAGAATGTATGCATGCATATCATTTTAATTGTTTGTCAGAATGGGTAAAAAAATCAAATTTTTGTTGCTTATGTAAACATAAATTATTTATTGAATTTGAAATAGAAGATGAAGATGAAGATGAAGATGAAGATGAAGATGAAGATGAAGAAAATGAGAATTTTGATAATCCTGTCGATGAAGCAGTACGAGCAATTATTAATAAATGGGCTTCAAAAAATATAGATTTTCCATCATCACATTATGAAAAAATTGATACTAATAAAGAACTTAAATTACTTCCTTCAATTTCAATTATAGATGAAAATACTATTGTTACAAAAGAATTGTTAAATTCTTATATTTATACAAAAGAACAATTAAATGAAATAGATTTAGAAAAAAAAATGTATTTAGAATTTTTAGAAGATGGTTTAGAAACGAGAAATATGAGAAATATTAGGAATTCTGAAACTTGTAGTGAATTTTCTGTATGGAGTTGTGACAGTTCTTTTGATTTTGAAGATATTATATATGACTCTATAATAAATCTTAAATCTTCTATATATAGTTATGAAACTATTATTTTATATGAGATGAAAAATTTTTGTGAATTATATTATGGTAATAAAGATTTTTTATCAAAATTAAATAAAAAAAATTATTTAACATATATATTATGTATTTTAGCAAATAGAAAAATTTATGATAAAATTTATGAAATTACTATAGATGGTGATATTGGTGATATTTTTGGAAAAACTATTAAAGAATGTTCAAATATGGTTAACATTGAAATATAATAAAATTATATTTTTTTTTACCAATAAAATTCTATTACAACATTAAAACAATCATTATTTAATTTAACTAATTCTCCAGTTATATCTCTTAATGAGAATATTAAATATTTCGAATCAGCATGTGTTATTGGAATTAAATCTACATTTCTGCCATAATCGTTGTCTATCATATATCCTATTTCTTGATTAATTTGTATATGCTTAACTATTCCATAATATGAACTATCTATATATTCATTTCCATTTGTACCAGTATATGTTTTATTTATACTTGAAGCAAAAATAGTTTTTCCTCTAGTATAATTACATGTTAAATTATAGAAATCATCTCTTTGAAAAAATGATTTAACGGATGTTGATAAATTTGATCCAGATATAATATTCATTCCAACAAATTTTTCAAATTCCCCAGTAGAACTAACTATTTGAAAAGCTGGAGGATTTGTTGGACTAGATAATGATGTTGATTCAATTACAACTTTATTAATAGTTGTATCAATATACATATTTATAGTATTATCAACATTACCTTGAGCTTTTATTTGATCATTTATTTTAGTTTTAAGATAAGTTAAAAATTCTTCATTATTAGCATTAATCCAATTTAAATTTAATGTTATTGGAGATATACCTTCCATTGAGAATGTTATTTTACCCATATTTTTCATATTAAAATGAGGAATTGATATAGATACACAACTTAAATAAGTTGGATTAATATATGGTATTTCTGCTAATCTTCTAAAATAAGTTGTAGGTATAATAATTTCACTTGTATTTTTTTGAAAAATATTATTTTCATCAAATTCTCCTCCAAAATTATTACCGGATATTTGTTCTTCTGAATAATTATATACTAATGAATATTCATATCCACTACTTGGTCTAGGTATATCTAATAAATAAAAATTGTTATTATCAAAGTAATCATTTATATTTCTTAAGAAAATTTGATCATAATTAATATTTTCTAATATTCCTCCTTCTTTTTGAATATTTGGAATAATATCTGTTATTAATATAGGATTTTCATTAATATTAACAGAATATGATTTGAAATCAATAGGATAAGGAAATTCAAGAAAATATATAATATAATTAGTTAAATTATTACCAGTCATTAAATCTACAAAATTTATATAAAACTGATTTAAATAATTCATTATATTAGAAAAATTTGATATTTGTGATCCTTGTGTAAATCCAGCCAAATCAGTTTTTATTTGATTTAAATTTAATTCTTTTACTTCTAATATAGATGATACAATAAGATTTTTAAAATTAATTGATGTAACATCAAAATCTTTTTCAATAATTACATTTACATCAAATCTGTCTCTAGTTAATGAATTTTTAAAATTTGTTAATGCAGTATTATATTTTTTATTTTGTACTTGTTGTCTATAATTTATATATGATTGAAATATCGTTTCTATTTCCTCATTATTATATGAATTATATAATTCATGTAATGGCAAAATCATTGTTCCTCCATCTAAATAATTCGAATTATATTCTGAAAATGTTATATAATTAGATACAATTAATATAAATTCATTTGTTTCAGCAGGAACAATATTTGTTAATAAAGATGAATTTATTATATTCCATATATCATATCTATTTTGTTTAGTACCTTTAGATGATGTATTAGATATGTACTGTGTTAAATAATTTTCTATATCTAATAAATTAATATTACCATTTAAATTATTAATAAAGATATCTTGATCTAAATAATTTGATTCCCATTGCCATTCTAAAATATAACTTGAATTTATTACTGGATTTGGTGTAATAATAAATTCAAGATTAGTTTGTGTTGGTAACATTAAAGTGGCTCCAATAGAAATCCATTTATTATATCTTTCTACATTAGAATCAATACTATTTCTTTGGACTATATAATTTTCTATATAATCTAATTCAGGTATACTACTAAATAATATTTGATCTAAATAATTAGAATTCCATCCAGAAATAAAAACAAAATCACTTTTTACTGGTACAGTTGGTAATACAATAAATTCTTCCATATTTTGATATCCTTCTATAAATTGACCATTCAATAAATTATACCATTTAACAAATCGCTGATTTTTTGTATCATTAATATTTCTAATATTAATATAATTTTGAAGTTGTGTAGTATTTGGAATAAATCCAACTTGAAAAAAATCTATATCTAAATAATTTGTATTAAATTCTCCATCAATAGTTACAAATGATGTTATTTCTATTGTTGTTGGTTCTATATTAAATTCTGATGCATTAATAGGAAATATTTCTTTAACTAATGTATTATTAATATTATACCATTTAATCCATCTAGCATTTGAATTTATTGATGTATTTGACCATATAGCAATATAATTATCCATTTCTGATGTGGTAGGCATTCTATTAAACATATGATGATCATTGTAATTAGAATTCCATGACATATTAACTATATTATCCACAGTTACAGAATTTGTTGGTTCATTAGTAAATTCTTTGTCAATAATAATTTCGGTAGGATAATTCATTATTCCAGCATGAATAGTTATCCATTTAATATAACGTTGAATTTTATTATCAGAATTATTTCTTATTAATAAATATTGCTGAATATCATGATCGCTTGGTTGTAAATTAAATAAATCAATATCATTCCAATTAGTATTTGTTAATTGAAAATCAAATGAAGAAGGATTAGTTAATTCTGTTATAAATTCTACTTGATTTAAATTAATAAAAATTAATTTAACTAAATTTGGATATATATTAAGTAAATTTTGATAACGCTTTATTTGACTTGAATTTTCTAAATATGTAAACGATGATGTATCTGGTAATGAATTAAATAAAATTTTATCATTATAATTTTGATTCCATTGATGAATATTTTTTATATAATTTGGTATTTGAAATGTAAATTCTGGTATATTTTGAAAAATAGTATAATTTGGTATAGTTAAATTTGGTGTGATAGTGTTCCATAAATTATATCTTTCTAATTGTGTTGATTTATTTTCTGTAGAATCTATAAATGACTGTATTGCTGATTCTATTTCTGATTGAGCATAATTAGTTAATAAATTTTCATATGATAACATAAAATTTTTATCATTATAACTTGTTGTAAAATTTCCAATTACTATAAAATCTGAAATAGTTAATGGTCTTTCTGGAGCAACTAAAAATTCTTCTGTAGTAACATTATTTTGTAAAAAATTGGGAAAATATCTATTCCATAAAATATATCTTTCATCTGAATTTAATAAAAAATTATATTTATTATATACAAGTTGATATACTTTAACTGTATTTATAAAAATAGGTATATATATATTTTTTAAATCATGATTTCCTCCAGGATCTAAACTAAAATAATTAGTTTGTGAATTAAATACTATAGATAATGAATTTTCAAATTTTTTATTTCTATCCATTATTTTTAATAAAAAAAAAAGAAAGTTATTTACTTTCTTTTATTTTCGTTTATTACGTTTAATCAAATCTTTCATAACATTAGAAAAATCGATTTTAATATCACCATTTGTTTTTACTGGTTCAATATAATATTTTTTCAAATTTTCTTGAATCCATTTCATATAATATTTATGTGATGTTAAATAAGTATTTATTTCAATTTTATCAATTAAATCTTTTTTATTAATATCAATTTTTTCATTATAAAATTTTTTGATATCTTTAATATGCTTTCTTTCAATGGCATCATTTAATTGATATAATCTGGCATTCTCATTCATTTCTTCCATTCCGTCAGTAGACCAACAACCAATATCTCCAGAATAATACATAATTTGCTCAGATGAAATTTTTCCATCAATATATTGTTTCATAATATCAATTGTAAAATTAGGATAATATCCAAAATAATCACCTAATAAATAAATAGAATTTGGATTATACATGAAAGGTCTATGAAATGCTTTAATAATATTAGAGTTAATATTATTTCCTCTATACATTTTCAATATTAAATTATTGAAATCAGTAACATATTTAGTTAAAAATAATTTAACTATATTTTTATCTTCAATCGAAATAAGATCAGAATTTGTAAATTCAATATCAATGGACATTGTTTTTATTTTTATAAATATCAATTTATTTTTTCTCTATTAATATATGATGAATTTAATATAAAATTATTTCCATTTATTAAAATTCCGATAATATCTTCAGGTTCTATATAACATAATGATTCTGTTTTTTTTGGATTTATATATAAAATATTATCTTTTAAGTAAGTTTTAGGTAAGTTTTCACTTAAATTAATAATTTTATTGATACCATAATTAAATATTTCATCATATTTTTCATTCCAAATATAATAATAAAGTTGGTTATTTTTTGTAATTTTTATTCCATTTACTTTATTATTTAGATATGATATATAGTTTTTATATCTAGAACAAAGCCATTTGTCAAAATTTTCTTTCATTTTAGAATATAATTGAAGTATTTTAGAATAATCTATTTGTTTTTTAAATGTATTTGTTATATACATTAAATAATCATTATTTATTTCATTTCTTTTAATAAGTTGATCATATTCAAATTGAATTATATTATTATTTAAATAATCACATAATTGTGAATAATTTGATGTGTCGATTTCTGGTATTATTATAACATTTGATATATAATAATTGTAGAATAATGGATATCTTATATTTTTCATAGTAGTTAAATATGATATATAATCAACATTTTGTATTTTTAATTTAATATAATCAATATAATTTAAATATTTTTCATCATATAATATATTTACAAAAGATTTTATAATATTTAAATGTTGCTGTGATATAGTTAATATATTAATTTCTGGAATATATTTACTTAAATTTAATAAATCA
>Ga0172382_10009229_pt1 | contig 13511 bp, 7 predicted proteins | sample Leawel138RmetaG_FD_122245 | JGI IMG/M metagenome (GOLD analysis project Ga0172382, IMG submission 122245) | Leachate microbial communities from a municipal landfill in Southern Ontario, Canada - Leachate well 138R metaG | ecosystem: Engineered > Solid waste > Landfill > Unclassified | place...
GAAACTAGATTACTAAACAGATGTTCAAACGGAGTAAGATGTTCAGAAGAAGAACACCAACTTAATCGTAGAACAGAATTTAAAGTAACAGGATTTATTGAAGGCATGGGCGATGTAAACCTAAAAAGCTTAGAAGGAGATAATATAAAAGTAGATAAAAACCAGGAGAAGAGTAATAGGTAAAAAAAGAAAAAAACAGAGAGCTAAATTAGAGCTTCTCTGTTTTTATGCTTGCTTACTTAAAAAAACTTTTTAACTACATTTAGAATATCCGCAATCTGTGCAAATTACACAGCCGTCTTGATAAATTTGAGTATCTTCTTGTTGACAGCCTGGACAAATATCTCCTTTTTTAGACGCTTTAGTTCCATTAGGGATATATTTTCTTAAAGCTCTTTCAACACCACGTTTCCATGTATTTATACTATCATTATCAAATTCTAATGAAGAAACTAATTCTACGGCTTTATCGATAGCCATACCATGACGCAATACTCCAGAAATTAATTTTGCATAATTCCAAAAAGTTTTATCAAATTGATGCGATAAACCTTGAAAAGTTGTGGCATAACCATATCTATTTGTGTATTGAAAATCGTATCTATTATTTCCGTCTTCTTCACTTTCTTTAATTATTCTTCCATTTTCAATGGTTTTAGGAATGTTTAAAGTATCTTCTTCAACTCGTCCTGTAAAAATTTCATAAGGCATTCTGTTTAATAAACCAACAAAAGCAATCCATTCCTCATCATCATTTCTAAATCTAACAATATCAGCTTCAAGTACTTTTGGACGTTTAAGTTCAAGAATTTGTTTTGCTTGTTTATCATTTTTATCATCTGAAATTAAAACTCCAGCTCTAGAACCTTCACGATATACAGTAATTCCTTTACAACCTGATTTCCAAGCTTCTAGATAACACTCTTCAACCACTTCTTCGGAAACGTTTTCTGGCATATTGATAGTTACGCTAATGCTATGGTCAACCCATTTTTGAATTGAACCTTGCATTTTAACTTTATTCAAATAATCCACATCCTCAGCGGTAGCTTTATGATAAGGAGATTTTTTTACTAGCTCATTAATTTCATCATTAGACATTTTTTTCACTGCATTAACGTCATATTTATTAGCTTGAAGCCAAACTAAAAATTTATGATGAAAAACTTTATATTCTTCCCATTTATCGCCTTGCTCATCAACAAAATCAACACGAATTTCAGGATCATTTGGATTAACTTTTCTACGTCTTGTGTAAAATGGTCTAAATACAGGCTCTATACCTGATGTTGTTTGAGTCATAAGGCTTGTAGTACCTGTAGGCGCTATTGTTAAAAGAGAAATATTTCTTCTTCCATAAATTTCCATTTCTCTTAGCATTTCAGGATCAGCCTTTCTCAAACGCTCAATAAATGGATTGTTTTTTTCTCTTTGTGAATCATAAATAATAAATGGAGAACGCTCTTTTGCCATATTCACAGATGAACGATAAGCCTCAATTGCTAAAGTTTTGTGAACTTCGGTAGCAAAATCGTTGGCCGTATCTGTGCCGTAAATTAATCCTAAAGCAGCTAACATATCTCCTTCAGCCGTAATGCCAACACCTGTACGTCTTCCTTCTTCTGCCTTACGTCTTATGTTTTCCCAAAGCTTTCTCTCAATTCTTTTAACCTCCAAATCTTCAGGGTCAGAGTTGATTTTTGATAGAATTTGGTCTATTTTTTCTAATTCTAAATCAATAATATCGTCCATTATTTTTTGAGCATATCCAACATGAAGTTTAAATTTATCAAAATTAAATTTAGCTTCTTTTGTAAATGGATTATCAACATATGAATATAAGTTTATAGCTAACAAACGACATGAATCGTATGGACAAAGAGGAATCTCACCACATGGATTTGTAGAAACTGTTTTATAACCAATATCTGCATAACAATCAGCAACAGATTCACGTATTATTGTGTCCCAAAACAAAATTCCTGGCTCTGCAGATTTCCAAGCATTATGAATAATTTTTTTCCATATCTTTTGTGGATCAACTTCCTTTATATATTTAGGTGCTCTATCATCAATAGGATATTGTTGAATAAACTTATCTTTATTAATAAGTGCATTCATAAATTCATCGGTAATTTTTACAGAAACATTTGCTGCTGTAACTTTTCCTTGGGTTAATTTAGCATCAATAAAGTCTTCACTGTCAGGATGTTTTACAGAAACAGAAAGCATTAAGGCACCGCGTCTTCCATCTTGAGCAACTTCTCTTGTAGTATTGGAATATCTTTCCATAAAAGGAACAATACCTGTAGAAGTTAAGGCAGAATTTTTTACAGGCGAACCTTTTGGACGTAAATGAGATAAATCATGACCTACGCCACCACGTCTTTTCATTAATTGAACTTGTTCTTGATCCGTTTTTAAAATGCCTCCATAAGAATCGGTGGGTCTATCATGACCAATAACAAAGCAATTTGATAAAGAAACAATTTGCATGTTATTGCCAATACCCGACATTGGACCACCTTGAGGAATTATATATTTAAAATCTTTAAATAATTCATATAAAATTTCTTCTGAAAGTGGATTTTCATATTTGCTTTCTATACGATAGATTTCTTTAACCAAACGTCTGTGCATATCGTCCGGCGTAAGCTCATATAAATTGCCATCAGAATCTTTTAATGCATATTTATTTATCCACACTCGTGCAGCAAGCTCATCTCCTTTAAAATACTCCTGACTTGCCAATAATGCCTCTGAATCACTAAAAACCTTGCGTTTTAAATCTGCCTTAAAATCCTGTTCCATTTGTTTTTTTTCCAAGTTCATACTATATTGTAATTTTTTAATCTAAATCTGTTTTAATAAAATCCAAATTTTTTAGGGTTTTTACCAAGACTAAAATATAAAGTTTAAACAGAAAAACAAAACTTTGGTTATTAACAATTAATTGAGAATAATTAAAACAGCTTCTTAAAAACTCATAAATCAGATAGTTAAATATATACAAGTATTTTTGTAAAAAAATTAATTAACCGCTGTAAGCCTTTATAATTAAGTAATATATAAGTTTTTAAATTAGTTTTTAACAATTATATGTGCAATTAATAACTTTACTTAGGTTTCAATGGCATTTGTCTGTAAATCTGATTGTTATACTTAATTGCTTAAAGAAGATTGAAAAGATATTCACAATTTAAAACTAAAAATAATGCACAAAATTTTAAAACATTATCATAGAAAAAGTAAATTATTAAATATTTTATGCGTAGAGCCAAAAGACGCACTTATATATTGTTTTGCATTAATTTGACAGTTTCTGTATATATTACCGCCACTAATCAATAAATTCATTATATTTTCATAATCTTTGGAAGTATTTACGCTAAAGCCTACCTGATTTGCAATTAATTCAGTCGCTTCATTAAACTTTTTGTAATTTGGACCAAAAATCACAGGAATTTCATAAACTACAGCTTCCAAAATATTATGAATGCCTTTTCCAAAACCTCCTCCAACATAAGCAATGATTGCATAACGATAAAGTTTTGATAATAAGCCAATTGAATCTATTATTATTAGTCGGGTAGATGGATTTAGCTTTTCAATTTTTGATAATCTTTGACTTTCAATTTTGAAATTTTGCTCTATATTTCTTAATTTACCTTCTGTAATTTCGTGTGGGGCAATTATAAATACATATTCCTTAGCTGAAGTATTTATAAAATTTGAAATCAATTTTTCATCTGCTTCCCAAGTGCTACCAAAAACAAAACAGGTTTTATCTTTGCAAAATTTTTTAAAAATTGGATTATTGTAATCTTCTTTCGCTATATCAACAACTCTATCAATTCTTGTATCACCACAAACCAAAGTATTGTTAAAATTATATTTTTTAAGCAAATTTTGTGATTCTTCAGTTTGTAAAAATATTTTATCAAAAAATCCCAAAGCTTTACGATATGTTTTTCCATAAAACTTAAAAAATACCTGATTAGGACGAAAAATGGCAGAAATTAAATAAGTAGGAATTTTGTTTTTATTTAATCTTTCTAAAAAATAATACCATATTTCATATTTTACAAAAATTACAAGAGAAGGATTTGTAATTTCTATAAATTCTTTTGCATTTTGTGCTGAATCAAAAGGTAAATAACAAACAATATCAGCAAATTGATAGTCTTTTCTTGCTTGGTATCCACTTGGGCTAAAAAAACTTAAAATAATTTTATATTGAGGTTTTTCGGTTTTTATTTTTTCAAGCAAAGGTCTGCCTTGTTCAAATTCTCCTAAAGAGGCACAATGAAACCAAATATACTTTGATTTTTTATCAATTTTAGATTTAAGCTCTTCTCTCCATTTTTTTCTGCCTTGAATCATAAATTTTGCTTTTTTATTAAAAAGCGAGGCAATTTTAATTGATAAAAAATATGATTGAGTAATTATTTTATAAGCAAAAAGCATATCTAATAAAAATAATATTTGTCAGGTGCTTTTGTATAGACGGGAATTATCCAACCAAATCTAAATCCACTTAAAAAGTCCTTACGTTTTGTATTATCATATCCCATAAGATTAAAATCATAATCTCGGCGGCTCATTGTAAAAGCTTGATAAAATTCAAATCCTAAATAAAAATTTATTACTCCTTTATTGTCTAAATATTGATAACCTATAAATTCTTTGACAGAAAAACCATTACTTAGTTTATCATATCCTTTTTTATAATCGCCTAAAATTGGAGGTGCATTATTATCTTTATTCTCAATATGAATATGATGCTGCAAAAGACCGCCACCAATATTAATTAGTATTCCTGAATTTTTATTTGGACCTAAAACCGGTATAAGTTTGCTAATATTTGCTCCTGCGTAAAAACCTCTTTCGCTTAAAGAAAAAGTTGCATATTCACCATATTGGTTAATAATATATCCTGTTTCTGTCATTATTTCAGAAAAAATAGAAGAGGAATCTTTAATATTCCCACCAAAAAGATAAGATGCATCTAATCCAAAACTCCAATTAGATTTAAGTTTATAATCTAAACTTCCACCAATCATAGATGAGAAGCCAAAACGTTTTGCCATATCTGCACTTGGAGTATGTATAGAATAATGAATGGAAAACTTTAATACATTAATGCTAGAATCACTAATCTGTGCTTTTAAACTAAACACAGACAATAGTGAAATAAAAACCAAATAAATTTTTGTTTTCATTTTGCAAAATTATAAAAACTTAACACATCTTAAAACTAAAAAATATAGTAAATATTGTAAAAAAACATTATTTTCTATTTTTTATTTGGAATTTTGAGAAAAAGTCTATATTTAAAAACTTTAAAAATTAAATTCTATGAAAAAGATAACATGCATTGGAATATTACTGTTTAGCATTCTTTTAAACACTAGTAATATTGTAGCTCAAAAAATTCCTTATATGACTCAAATTGATAATGAGGAATTAAAATACATTGATAATTCTGAAATATCCATAATAGATTGGATAGAATATGAATTTGCTGTTAAAAATCGTTTTGGAGCTAATTCACCTGAATTTCTTTCTGTAATTCCTGATACTGCTTTCTTTAAAAAGCATTATAATTTTTCATATATTTCTGCTAAAAACTCTGATGGGAAGCACAAATATTCTGAAAGAGATGTGGAATTTATGAAGAAAAATTATGAAAAATATCCAATGATAGGAATTTCTTACCAACAATGTATAGATTATTGTAAGTGGCGAACCGAAGTATATAATTTTAAAATTAAAGGAGTGAAAAAAATAGAATTTTCTTTACCTAACAAAGAAGATTTTAAGAAAGCTGAACTATATGCCGATAAAACTTTCAATCCTCCTTTGTCAATTCTTATTAATAAAAAATCAGGGAAGCCACAAGGAATAACAGATAATGTAATAGAATATTCCTTGGAAAACAAAGACTTAGTTGATAACAGACCAATAGGTTTTAGATGTGTTGCAAAAGTAACAAAACAGTAAATTTTTTATCATATGCGAACACAAAAACTTCTTTTTTTACATAATTTGTCTTATTTTCAGGCACTTATATTAAAATAAACGTTGATTTTATTTTTTTTCTAATAATTTAAGCTAGTAGAAGTTTTATTTCTTAACTTTGAAATTTGAATAAATCAATTTCTGATGAGAATTTTTACTTTAAGCATTTTTACTATCTTTTTTAGTCTTACAGTTTTAGGACAAAACAATGAAATACTAAGGGCGAAAAATATTTTAAACGACAGAGCTGAAGTTTTTATTAAGTTTTCAGCAAAAAAACAAGAATTACAAGATTTTTCAAGAATTTTATCTATTGATAATTATGATGGAGAAAATATTTTTGCTTACGCCAATGCCAAAGAGTTTGAAAATTTTTTAAAAATAAATAGAAATTTTGAACTTGTTAAAGAATATTATAATCCTTCAAGGGCTTTGAATATGGCAACGAGTATTGAGCAAATGCAAAATTGGGACAGATATCCAACTTATGAAGTCTATGTTGAAATGATGCAAAAATTCGCACAAGATTATCCTAATATTTGCAAACTAGATACAATTGGTTTTTCTACTCAAGGGCGTTTGTTATTAGCTGTAAAAATTTCTGATAATGTAAATATTGACGAAGCAGAGCCTGAATTTTTATATACAGGTCAAATGCACGGAGACGAGCTTATTGGCGGAGCTGTTTTATTAAGACTTATTGATTATTTATTGAAAAATTATACTTCAAATCCAGAAATTACAAATTTAATTAATTCAGTTCAAATTTATATAAATCCACTAGCAAACCCTGATGGCACCTACAAGTCAGGTAATCATACTGTAAATAATTCTACAAGATATAATGCTCAAAATATTGATTTGAATAGAAATTACAAAGATTTTATTGCTGGCAACCATCCTGATAATAAGGATTATGCAACTGAAACTTTGGCTTTTATGGAATATGCCGAAAACCATAAATTTGTTATGTCGGCTAATACTCATAGCGGAGCAGAACTTATAAATTATCCTTTCGACACATACTCTGGCTTACCGGCAGATAATGACTGGTGGCTAATGGTTTCAGAAGAATATGCAAATAATGCTCATGCAAATTCTAATTCTGGATATTTTACAGATTTGAATAATGGGGTTACAAATGGCTACGCTTGGTACACTATTACAGGAAGTCGCCAAGATTATATGAATTATTATCATTACTGCCGTGAAGTAACCTTAGAGTTAAGCACAAAAAAACTTTTAGATTCAGAAAACTTGCCTGCACATTGGAATTATAATAAAAAAGCTTTAATAGATTATTTAAAACAAGTTACTTATGGCTTAAATGGAATTGTTACAGATTCTTTAAGTCAAGAGCCTTTGCGTGCAAAAGTTTTTATTCACGATTTCGATAAACAAAATTCTCATGTTTATTCTTTTTCCCAACACGGCGATTATTATCGTTTGCTAAAACAAGGAAATTATGCACTTAGATTTTCGGCAGAAGGATATAAATCAAAAACTTTTCAAGTTGAAATTAATGATTATCAGAAAACAATACTTAATGTTCAGCTTGTTAGCCTAAATAATACTAGCCCCTTGGCAAATTTTAACTCAAATCAGCAAGTTTGTGAGTGTAGCCACAAAGTAGAATTTATAAATTTGTCAGAAGCTTCTGAGAATAGCAGTTTTTTATGGGATTTTGGCGATGGAAATACTTCCACAGAATTTCAGCCCGAGCACTTTTATGCACAAAACGGAGTTTATACCGTGAAACTTATTGCACAAAATTCTTTTGGAGAAGATTTTATTGAAAAAGAAAATTTTATTGAGATAAATTTAAGCGAAATTCCAAATTTACCAAGTTATGTAATTTGTGAAAACTCAGGTAATATAGACATTGACTTAAATTTAGATGGTGAAGTTTTTTGGTTTGAAAATATAAATGATGAAAATCCATTTAATGTCGGAAATTTATTTTCTAGTCCTGAGCTTTATGAAAACACAAGCTATTTTATTCAAAAAACTATTATCGGGGAAGAATATAATGGAGGAAAATTAAATTATCAAACCGGAGGTGCCTATGTATCAGATAATTCTGATAATTATTTGGTTTTTGACTGTTTTGAAAATTGCAGTTTGCATTCAGTAAAAGTTTATGCAAACGAAGATGGAAATAGAACAATATATTTAAAAAATTCACTAGGTTTAGTTTTAAACTCAAAAGAAATTTTTATTGAAAATGGCGAACAAACAATAGTTTTAGACTTTGAATTAACACAAGGTGAAAATTATAGATTGGGTTGTAATCCTGATGCTAAACTATTTAGAGATTATAGTGGATTATTTTCTAATTTAGATTATCCGTTTAATATTAATAATATTATTTCTATAAAACGTAGTAATACAGTGTGGTGGGGAGATGAAATAAAATATTATCCTTATTTTTATAATTGGAATATAAAACTTCCTGATTGTTATTCTGCAAAAACTCCATTAAATATTTATGTAAATGAAGAGGTAAAAGCTGATTTTAATTTTAGTATAGAAAATAATATTGTATCTTTTACAAACACTTCTATTGCTGCTGACTCTTATATTTGGGATTTTGGAGATAATACTTCAAGCACAGAAATAAATCCGGTTCATACATATCAAAATCAAGGAGAATATTTAGTTAAATTGAAGGCTTTAAGTGAATGCGGAGAAGATACAATTTCCTATCAACTAACTATTTTAGCAGGAATAAAAAATTATAATGAAAATAATATAGAGATTTTTCCAAACCCAAGTTCACAATTTTTAAATATCAAGTCAGACAAAATAATTTCTAAATTAGAAATTTTAAGTATAGAATCTAAGCTTATCAAAACTTTTGAAAATATTAATTCAACAAACACTTTAATTGATATTGAAGATTTAAAAAAATCCTATTATTTTATAAAAATTTATATTGAAGACAAGTCAATTACAAAAACTTTTGTGAAATTTTAAAACTAAATTGATGAAAAAAACTGTATTATTAATTTTAAGCATTTTAATATATTTTGCAAGTTACACACAAATATTAAATTATGAACTAAATTATGCTCAAAACAAATTAAATGAACGTGGAGAGTTTTATTTTAAATTTGAATGTAGCGATATTGAAGTAATTCAAGATTTAAGTCAAAAATTATCAATAGACCATTTTAAAGGCTCTTATATTTATGCCTATGCTACACAAACAGAATTTGAATATTTTTTAAATTATAATTTGAATTTTGAACCTGTTTATGAGTATTATGAAACTCCAAAGGCCTTAACAATGGCTAGTTCAGTTGCACAAATGTCAAATTGGGATAGGTATCCAACTCATGCGGTTTATTTGCAAATGATGCAAGATTTTCAAACAAATTATCCTGATTTATGTGTTTTAGAAACTATTGGAAATTCAAATGATGGATATTCCATGAAATCCTTAATAATTTCAAATAATGTAAATGAAATTGAAGATGAACCTGAGTTTTGGTGGTCAAGCACAATGCACGGAGACGAGCTGACAGGTTATGTATTGCTTCTTCGTTTGGCAGATTATCTTTTATCAAATTATGGCACAGACCCACAAGTAACTGAGCTTTTAAATAATACTAAAATTCATATATGCCCATTGGCAAATCCTGATGGTACTTTTTACAATTCAAGCAACGGAACTTCTGTTTCTTCTTCTCGTAGAAATAATCACAGTTCTTTTTCAGGTGCAGATTTGAATAGAAGTTTTCCGCGTCCTGATGGACAAGCAACAGAAGCACCTATTCAAACCGAAACACAAATTATGATTGACTATGCAAATAATCATAATATTGTAATGGCAGCAAATATCCACGGTGGTGTTGAATGCATGAATTATCCTTGGGACACATGGTTAAGCACAGTAAAACCACATGCTGATAATGATTGGTATTTATATGCAAGTCATATTTATGTAGATCAAGTAAAATCTGTTTCACCTTCAAATTATTTTGATGGACCCGGAACTATGTATAATGGCTCATACAATTCTACGGGAATTACTCACGGAGCAGATTGGTATTATGCCTACGGAACACGTCAAGATTATATGAATTATTATAAAAATATTAGAGAATTTACTTTGGAAATATCTGATACTAAAAGACTTGGAGTAGAATATTTGAATGATTATTGGAATTATAATAAAGATGCATTTTTATTATTTACAGAACAAGTACTTTATGGGTTTAGAGGTATTGTTAGTGATGCTTGCACAGGTGAAAGTTTAGACGGCGTTAAAGTAGAAATTATAGCTCATGATGCTGATAATTCTTTTGTTTATTCTTTTGCTCCAAATGGCAACTATCATCGCCCTATTTATCAAGGAAATTATACTGTTAGTTTTTCTAAAACTGATTATCAAACTAAAATTTTAGAAGTAAATGTGCAAAATAATCAGTCAACAAGACTTGACGTACAATTAATTCCTAATAATATTGCAACACCCGATTTTGCAACAAGCAATACAACAATAGGAATTGGAGAAGAAATTAGTTTTCAAAATTTAACAAGTGGAGATTTTACTTCTGTAAATTGGACTTTCGAAGGAGCAGAACCACATTCAAGCACAGATTTGAATCCTACAAATGTTCAATATAATTCTCTTGGCAGTTTTGATGTGAAATTAGAAATAAATAGCAATGGTTGTATAGTTGAAGAGTTTAAGCCGGATTATATAAACGTAATAATTCCCGGGGCAACAACTGCTTTTTTCACAGTTGACAAAATCTCTTCTTGTATTGGCGAAATTCAATTTATAAATCAAAGTGAAAACGGCGAAACTTATTTGTGGGATTTTGGTGATGGCACAAGTTCTGACGAAGAAAATCCTTTGCATATTTATACTCAAAATGGTGAATTTACAGTAAGTTTATATGTTCAAAACTCAGTTAGTGAAGATTTTTATACTTTATCAGAAACAATTTCTATAAACAGACCACAGGCTCCCGAAGTCGTTGGTGCAAGCAGATGTGGTGCCGGTTCTTTAAATTTATCTGCAAGTGGTACGGGAATTTTGAATTGGTATGATGATGAGTTTTCAGGAAATTTAATATATACAGGAAATAATTTTGAAACTCCTGAATTAACAAATTCTTGTATTTATTATGTTCAAAGTGATATTGAGGCAAACGAAGAAAATATTGGTCCAAATCTAGGCGGACAATCAAGAAATGTTGCCGCAGTTTTATATTTTGATGTATATCAAGCTATGACTTTAATTTCTGTTCAGGCAAGGGCAGGTTCCGCAGGAATGAAAACCATTAAACTTTTAGATTCTGAAAATAATGTCTTGTATTCAAGCTCTGTAAATGTTGGAAGCTCAATTACTACTTTAACATTAAATTGGCAAATAGAAGCAGGAAATAATTATCAATTAATTACTGAGGAAAATTCAAATTTATACAGATTAAGTTCAGGAGTGAGCTATCCTTACACAATTTCTGATTTACTTAGCATTACCGGTTGTAATCAAGGGGCTACGTATTATTATTCTTGGTTTAATTGGAAAGTAAAAGCCGAGACTTGCACAAGTCCGAGAACTGCGGTTAATGCAATTATTAATCCAATTCCAGAAGATATAAATATAAGCGGAGGAGGAGATTATTGTGGTGGAAATGCAAATTTAATCGCTAATGGCAATGAAGACGGCACAATTTATTGGCAAGGAATAGAAAATGACGGTACAAGCACTGAATTTCCAACTAATATGCAAAGCATTTCTGAATCAGGCATATATTATTTTAGGGCTAAATCTGATGAAGATTGTTGGGGAAATCCAGCTCAAGCACTTGTAAATATATTTCCGGAACTTGTAATAAACATAAGCACTTCACCGGAAACTCTTGCAAATGCACACGATGGAAGTGCTTCAGTAGAAGTTATCTCCGGAACGCAAGATTATACTTTTCTGTGGTCAAATAATGAAACAAGTGAGGAAATAGAAAATCTTTCTGCCGGTCTATATTGCGTTAGTGTTACAGATTCAAATAATTGTACAGCTGAAGATTGTGCTGAGCTTGAGTGCTTAAATTTAGCTCTTCCTCAAGCAAATTTTATTGCTAATAATACTCAAGCTTGTGGAAACTTAACAGTAAACTTTACAGATATAAGCACAAATAATCCAACAAGCTGGCTCTGGAATTTTGGTGATGGGCAAAGTTCTACAGAACAAAACCCTGAACATTTTTATTCTCAAGTCGGCGAATATTCTGTAAGTTTAATTTGCTCTAACGAAAACGGAAATGATGAAATTGTAAAAGAAAATTTAATAAAAGTTTTTGAAAAACCAAGTCTGTCTTTTGAAATTATAAATGAATCGGGTACAGGAAATGCAGATGGAAGAATTAGTTTAATAATTTCGGGAGGTACAGAACCTTTTCAAATTAATTGGTCTAATAATTCCCATGAAATGTACTTAGAAAATTTAAGTGCAGGTCTATATTCTGTTGCAGTAATTGACGCAAACAATTGTATGAGTACAGGAATAGCAGAAGTTGGACTTGTTACAGACATTGCAAACAATTTTAAAAACAGTATTGAAATTTATCCAAATCCTTCAAGTGGAAATTTTAAAATCCAATCTGAAAACAATATTATTTCTATTGAAATATTCGATGTATTTGGAAAAATTTGTTTTCAAGATACTTTTAGTTCTAAAATTGTGGAAATTTCTGAAAAATTAAGCCCAGGAATTTATATAATAAGAATTAATACAGCAAATGAAAATGTTTTGCAAAAGTTAATAATAAAATAATTGAAAACTTTGAAATGGCTTCTCGTTTTGAGCTAAGCTCAAAACTCGAAGATAGGCAACCACTAATTGCACGAATTTACACGAATTTTAGCTTCTTCGTTTTTCGCTACGCTCAAAACTCGAAGAGAGACAACCACGAATTACACGAATTTACACGAATTTTGGCTTCGAGCATTTCGCTTTGCTCAAAAAAAGTTAAAAGTCGAAAGGCTATAAAGTCGAAAGGGCTTCTTCGTTTTTCGCTAAGCTCAAAACTCGAAGATAGACAACCACTAATTGCACGAATTTACACGAATTTTGGCTTCTTGCATTTCGCTTTGCTCAATGCTCGAAGGAAAAGGTTTTTGTTGGCGGTGCTGTCTGCAAGGGAGATTTCTCGTGAAGCGGAGCTTCACTCGAAATGACCGATAGTATCGGTTGTGAGCTGGGGTTAAATTTTCCGCCGTTTTGTCATGATTTTTGCAACAAGTGGCAAAAATCCCGCCAAAACCCCCACTTTTTCGCAAAACCAACACCCCCATCTAAAGTTATACGTAAATTCTTAAATAAAGTTTCATTTTTCACCCTCAAATCGGTTCGAGTTTTAAAAGTTGAACCGATTTAATTTTATTGGGGTAGTAAACAATGAGGCTATATTGTTACAATGTCAGTCCTTGCTCAAATTTGTTGATAAAATTATCAATATCCATAGGTTTTATATATA
>Ga0172382_10009230_pt1 | contig 13511 bp, 17 predicted proteins | sample Leawel138RmetaG_FD_122245 | JGI IMG/M metagenome (GOLD analysis project Ga0172382, IMG submission 122245) | Leachate microbial communities from a municipal landfill in Southern Ontario, Canada - Leachate well 138R metaG | ecosystem: Engineered > Solid waste > Landfill > Unclassified | place...
GATCTCATGCCGGAAGACAAGGTTGAGGCGATCAAAAAGCTCCGCGCCGACACAAAGGTCGCGATGGTTGGTGATGGCGTAAACGACGCGCCCGCGATGGCTAACGCGACTGTGGGCATAGCAATGGGCGCGGCAGGTTCCGATGTCGCCCTGGAAACCGCCGACGTGGCATTAATGGCCGACGATCTCTCGCATCTACCCTTCGCTGTCGATCTTAGCCGCCGCACGCGATCGATCATTCGTCAGAACGTCTTTGTCAGCCTAGCCGTGGTTGCAATACTTGTGCCTGCAACAATCCTGGGGCTCGGGATCGGCCCAGCAGTGGCAATGCACGAGGGTTCAACCCTGCTCGTCGTGTTCAACGCGCTGCGATTGCTTGGGTATCGCGATCGGAATCCAAGTTTCGAGTCCGCCCCGGCTTCTTTGGTGTCCGAAGCGGGCTAATGATAGAGCTGCGCCAGCTTCGTTATCTGATTGCTGCGGCTGAGGCGGGAAGTTTCAGCCGGGCAGCGCGCAACCTCAAGATCAAGCAGGCGACGCTCAGCCGACATATCCTCGAAATGGAGAAGCGATTGGGTATGTCGTTGTTTGACCGCAAAACTCGCGGTGCGACTTTGACGGAGAACGGGGCGACGTATTTGCGGACGGCGCAGCGCATTGTGCAAGAGTTTGAGGACTTGAACATATGGGTGCGGGCCACCAACGATGGACATGCTGGTAAGCTCGCCTTTGGATTCTACACCTCGCTCTCCGCGGGCAACCTGCGCGCAACATTGACCGAGTTTGGCGAACGCCATCCAGAGGTGTCAATCGGCGTCCAAACGGGATCCACTATCGGCGCGCAAAAGGGGACCACTTTGCGGCATGGCGCTGCCTTGATGCCGGGCGCGGATTTCGCGCTGGCGCTGGCGTAGGGAGGGCGTAGCCCGACCGGAGGCGGCGCCAGCGCGAAGCAAATTTTTGTCGGGGTTTGGGCTGGGTCAGTTGCGGTGTTTGAAGCGCCAGCTGTCGTTGCCGGTTTCGATGATGTCGCAATGGTGGGTGGTGCGGTCCAGCAGCGCGGTGGTCATTTTGGGGTCACCGAACACAGTCGGCCATTCGCCGAACGCCAGGTTGGTGGTGATGATCACCGAGGTCTTTTCGTAGAGCTTGCTCATCAGATGGAACAGTAGCTGCCCGCCGGAACGGGCGAACGGCAGATAGCCGAGTTCATCGAGCACGACGAGTTCGATGCGGCTGAGCTGGGCCGCGAGCGCGCCAGCCTTGCCAATGCGCGCCTCATCCTCGAGCCGGGTGACCAGATCGACGGTGTTGAAGTAGCGACCACGCGCCCCGGCGCGCACAACGCTGGCGGCGATGGCGATAGCCAAGTGGGTCTTGCCGGTTCCGGTGCCGCCGACCAGCACGATATTGCGCCTGCCAGGCAGGAATGATCCGGCATGCAGCGCGCGGACCAGCTCCTCGTTGATCGGCGTACCGTCGAACGCGAACGCGTCGAGATCCTTGATCACGGGCAGCTTGGTGGCGCTCATGCGGTAGCGGATCGAGGCGGCATGGCGGTGGGCGGCTTCGGCGCGCAGCAGATCGGTCAGGATCTCGGGCGTGGTGCGCTGGCGTTGGACGCCGGTGGTCACTGCCTCGTCGAACGCGCGAGCCATCCCCTTGAGGCCCAGCGCGTGCATTGCGTCGATCATCTCATGCCGCTGCATTTTGGCCTCGCACCGTGTCATAGATTGCGCAATCGGCGCGGGGCGGATGCTTGAGTTTGAGATCGACCACAACGCTCAGTGGCTGATCTGCTGGTGGTTCGCGACGTCGTGCCAGGATGTTGAGGATCACCTCGTCGCTGGCAGCGCCAGTGTCGAACGCTTCGCCCACGGCGGCCTCTACCGCCTCCAGTCCGTCGCTGGATATGACGGCGAGCACCCGAACAAAGCGGCGATCGGCTTCGTCCCCGCTGCCCAGCTTGCGCCGCAGCCGCGCCAGTGCCGGCGGCAGCGCCCAGTCCTGGAATGGTGCGCCGTTGCGCAGCGCGCCGGGCTTGTGCACCAGTACCGGCAGATAGTTGCGCATTTCGCAAAAACGGGACAGTCGTTTCACTAATTCCCGGACAGTCGTTTCGCTAATTCCGGGACAGCAGGAGGTCGTTCTTCGATTGCCTGGTTGATGTCAGATTTGGTTGATCTCGCTGTTTTGGTTTTCGGTCAAGCTCCGGGGTGATTTTTGACGCCGCATGCTGTCGCCTTCGAGCGTGATGCGATGGGCATTGTGGATGATCCGGTCGAGGATGGCGTCGGCGATGGTTGGCTCGCCGATCATCTCGTGCCAGGCGGCCACGGGGAGCTGGTCGGTGATCAGCGTGGATTTGCGGCGGTAGCGCTCCTCGAAGATTTCGAGCAGGTCGAGGCGCTGCTGATCGCTCAGGCCATGGGTGCCCCAGTCATCCAGGATGAGCAGTTCGACCCGGGCGAGCCGGTCGACAAGCCGCGGGAAGCGGCCATCGAGCCGAGCGAGCGCCAGATCCTCGAACAGGCGCGGCATGCGCAGATAGAGAACCGAGTGATCAAGCCGGGCTGCCTGCCGGCCAAGCGCCGTGTCATCGTCATGACCCGGCGGTAACGGCCAACTCGCAAGTCCCGCCTCGCGGGCCCGCAGCACATAGGTCGATACCGTCGTCTTGCTGAGCTTCAGCCGTTCCGACACCGCCCGCACCGACAGCCCCTGGCCATAGGTCAGGCGCAGGATCGATCGCATATCTTTCACGTTCGTTCGTCTCGCTTGCTTCCGTCTCGGCATCTTCCCTCCCATCCCATCGATGAAAGGGCTCAATGCCAGTCCGGCGCACCCGAAAGACGAACCTCATTCCCACTCGGAACACTGTCCGGGAATTAGCGGAATCACTGTCCCGTATTTACTGAAATCCCTGTCCGCGAATTACCGAAATCGGTGTCCGGGAATTTCCGAAACACGCAGCCTTCTCGCTCTTGTGGCTGGAGAGGTTGTCGAGGATGACCACGTCGCCCGGCTTCAGCGTCGGGGCGAGCTGGGTCTCGACCCAGGCCTCGAAGATACGCCGGTTCATCGGACAATCGATGACCCAGGGCGCGATCAGACCGTCGTGGCGCAAGGCGGCGATGAAGGTCTGGGTGCCCCAGTGGCCGAACGGAGCCTTCATCTTCAGGCGCTGGCTCGAAAACCCCGACCTGCGCCGACGTTGCCATGCCGGGCTCAACAACAGCGAGCAGCGCCATGCCCTGACGTAGGCGATCTACACATTCCGTCAGGGTCGCATCATCGATCGCAGTCATGAGGCCCAGCAATATCGGGCCTCCGGCCTGAACCTGGTCATCGCTACCATTATTTATTGGAACACGATCTACATGGACGCCGCCGTCCAGCATCTACGATCGGAATCGGTCGCAGCGCCCGATCATCTCCTCGCGCATACATCCCCGGTAGGCTGGGAACATATAGCCTTTTCCGGCGACTTCCTCTGGGATAGACCGGCTGCTTCCGCTGGCCGCAAGGCCCTGAACCTGCCTCAAGATGCCCGCGCAGCATGAGCGTTCGCTGATTGTTTGCCCTTAGCGTTGTTTAGCGTACTTTCCACGCTATGCCCTCAATCAGGATGTTGTCTTCCACCAAGGCCTGAACTGACCTTTGGCGCAAGAGAATAGCTGGTGCTGCGCCCTCCGGCGGCGTCTTTCACAAGGATATCCCGCCGAACCAGATCGTTGATGTCGCGCAAGGCGGTGTCGGACGACGCCCTGGTGATCGCCGCCCATTTGGCATTGGTCAGTTTGCCCTCGAAGCCATCCAGCAACCGGTTGATGACCTTGCGCTGGCGCTGGTTTAACGCCTGACCCGCCACTGCCTCCCAAAAACGCGCTTTGCGCATGACGCTGGCGAGGATGGCCTCGGCTCCGTCGAAGGCACGGTCAAGGCAGCCGATGAACCACAACAGCCAGGGTGTAATGTCGAGGTCGCCCTTCTGCGTCGATTCCAGCATGTCGTAATAGGCTTTGCGTTCGGTGCGAATTTGCGCGGACATGCTGTAGAAGCGCTGCGCGGTTCCCTCCGCACGCGCCAGCGCAAGGTCAGCGATGGCGCGCGCAATGCGTCCGTTGCCATCATCGAACGGGTGGATGGTGACAAACCACAGATGTGCAACGCCTGCTTTCACGACAGGATCGGGTGTCGCCGTTTCGAACCAGTCGAGGAAGCGCCTCATCTCGGCGTTCACCCGTTCCGATACCGGCGCCTCATAGTGAACGCGCTCACGGCCAATCGGTCCCGACACAATCTGCATCGGACCGCCTGCGGCCGTGCGCCATGCGCCCACGGTAATGCGACTCATGCCGCTGCGCCCAGTGTGGAACAGTGCCGCGTGCCAGCCGAACAGTCGTTCGGCGGTCAGCAGTTGCGCGTAATTCTGCGTGGCGTCGAGCATCATTTCCACGACGCCTTCGACGTTGCGATCAGATTCGACCAGGCCTCCAATGTCCATGCCAAGACGGCGGGCGATCGAGGAGCGCACCTGCCCCCTGTCCAGCACCTCGCCTTCGATTTCGCTGGATTTCAGGACATCCTCGGTCAGAGCGTGTAGCACGGCTTCCTCGCGCAGGGGAAAGCCAAGCGCCTCCATATGGCCGATCAGCCGCCCCTGTCGATGGCGCACGGCGGCCAGCGGCCGGGCAAGCTGCCCGTCGCTCCAGCGCAGGTTCGGCCAGTCATCGCGTTCATGGATATAAGTCATAATTACCGCACATTATGCGGCGATTATAGCCTCTATTCACCGCAGAAGGCAAGAACAATCACCGCATATTAAGCGACGAATAAGACAGCTAATCACCGCAGCGGGCAACAGGCGCTACCGAATAGCGCCTCGTCCCTCATGAGGCGACCTTCCATTGTCAGCCTGCGCGGACAGCTCGGATGAGCCGTGTCCCCATGTTGGAGGCCATGCTCAAATCTGCCGCGAGCGGCATATGACAATGCAACATTCGACCGCCTCCTTTCCGTTGTTGGCGATGGACGAGATGCGGCGCGCGAACCTTGCGCGTGCAACCCGGTCTCTACTTTCCAATGACGCCTGGAAACGTGATCGTGCAATCCCGGCGCCGGTCTACCGATATGCTCCCAGGAACAGGTCGCCGAGCGCGCGGGCATAGAACAATGTTGCCCAGCGTCGCCGGCGATGCTCGGGCCGGTCATGGATCAAATGGCAGCGCTGACAGAGCGCCGCGAGATTGCGCGGACGGTTGTTCGTCGGGTCATGGTCGCGATGCGCGGTGGCGAGCACGACGCGGGTGGTGGCGATGCGTGGTTCGTTGGCGAAGTCGCCAAGCATGGGTTGCTCATGCCCGAGCTCGTGCGGCGGCGCCAGGCCGCGCACCCGTCGGCCCTTGCCGTCGCGCCAGATCATCTTCTCCGCATCCCACCAGCGACCGTCACCGAGATGCGGCACATCGCATCCATGCGGGCGCTGGCAATGCTCACACCGTCCACGAGCGCGCTCAAAGCGGATGACGCGGCTCAGTTCATGCCAGTCGATCGGATAGAGCCAGCGATGTTCGGGACGGATCGGCATCTATCGCACCGCCTCGGTCTGGACAGTGCACTGCGGACCTGCCCATGCGCGATCAATGGCCCCGGTCATTCCACAACAGGGCCCGCCCTCCCCTGCGGACACAGGCATAGTCCTGATTACGCTCATCGCGCGAGGACAACCTTCAACCCTGGAGCCTCGACCTGCGCCCACTCTTTGTCGGTTGTAAGCGCCGGAAGCTTCTCCGTGATCGCGAGCGCCATGCAGCTGCGGTCGCCGATCCCGGCGCCGAATATATGTGTCGCCTCCAGAAGAGCGGCAGCGGTATAGGCATCCTCTCTGCCGTGCGCGCGGATATCAAGGTGCAGCGCATCAAGCATCTCACGGGCCGCATCCAGCGGGATGCCGCGGCGTAACAGAGCCTTCACTACTTCCTGGAGATTGACCGCCGAGATAAGACCGTCAGCGATGTAGGAGGCAACCACGTCGGCGCCCGGTTCATCCCGCAGGAGGGCGATCAACACCGAGGCATCGAAAACGACAGAGGCCATGACTAACCCTGGTCCTCGCGAGCAGCATCCGCGCGGCGTGCCTGAATGAACTCTTCCACGGGAAGGTCATTGGTCACATATTGCCGATAGAGCTGCTGCGCCCGCTGGATACTTTGGCGGATGGACGACAGTTTGACTTCGTCTCCCTCCACGGAGAGAACCACAATCCCGCCATTCTCCATACCCAAGGCTTCGCGCACGGATCGAGGTAGAACCATTCTTCCATTTTGGGCCACTTTTATATCCATCACCAAATCCACGACATGCACCCTGTCATCTATAATGTCACACATTAAGTGCATATCACAAATGGGCATGGTACGCGATACTTCACTTAGGCCCGCCTTCCGGAATTGCCTTCCTTTATGTCATTCTGGGGTGTAGCCTAACCGGACGTCAGCCGATCGCTGGCAGAAGCGTCCGGATAGGGCATCATTGTCCATTACTTGACGGATGTTGCCGCACATCATAGACCTCATCCTGACATTTTGAAGGGGGATCGGATGAAAGGACAGCGCGTCGGCTATGTCAGGGTCAGCAGCTACGACCAGAATGTCGATCGCCAGCTCGATGGGGTCGAGTTGGATCGCGTCTTCACCGACAAGGCATCCGGCAAGGATGTAAAGCGGCCGCAGCTCGAAGCCATGCTGGCTTTTGTCCGGGAAGGCGACACGCTTGTCGTGCACAGCATGGATCGCCTGGCGAGGAATCTGGATGACCTGCGCCAGCTGGTCCAGTCGCTCACCGCGCGCGGCGTAAAGATCGAGTTCGTCAAAGAACATCTGCTGTTCACCGGCGAGGACTCACCGATGGCGACGCTGCTGCTTTCGGTTATGGGCGCGTTTGCCGAATTCGAGCGCGCCCTCATCCGCGAGCGCCAGCGCGAAGGCATTGCGCTTGCCAAACAGCGCGGCGCTTATCGGGGCCGCAAGAAAGCGCTTTCGCCCGAGCAGACAGCGGAGTTGCGGCGGCGCGTGGAGGCCGGAGAGAAGAAGGCCTCGGTCGCTCGCGATCTCGGCATCTCGCGTGAAACGCTCTATCAATATCTCAGGGCGGCATAAGCCGCGACGCAACGCAACGCAGTTCTGTCACCCAGCACTATTCTGACCGCCCGATGCATGAGAGCAATGGCCAAGCAGTTCCCATGCCAAGGGATGTTCATGGTCGCCCCCTGCCCTGTTTCGATCTCCCTGGAGATGGAAAGTTCGCCGGTCAGCGGATCAGTCGAATGTCTGGGTCGATATCGGGGTTTAAGCCAGTCGCGATCGGCTGTTTAAATGACAGCGCCAGAACCGGGGTATGGACAATCGTGTCAGCCACGCGCCGCATCCTCACGACGCTGCGCTTTCAGAACGTTCACCAGATCGGCGCCAGACTCCAGCCAGGCTGACAGCCGGCTACGAATATGTTCCAGGGCGCGCGAAGGTCTCCGCGCCACTATCTCACCACCTTCGATCTCAAGATTAACCTTATCTCCAGCGGTGAGACCCAGTTCCCTGCGTATCTGGGCCAGAATCAGGAGACGCTCTTGAGATTTTGACGGCTTGCGTTATAACTCCCGTATGAACGCCAGCCTTAAAATCACGAAGATCGGCAATTCCGCCGGCGTTGTCCTGCCCAAGGAACTTCTCGCCAAATTGCGTGCCGGGGTGGGCGACACGCTCTATGTCTCGGAGGCGCCTGACGGCATCCGGATCACCGCCACTGATCCTTCGTTCGAAGCCAGGATGGCGCTGGCTGAACAGATTATGCGTGAGGACAGGGACATCCTGCGCGTGCTTGCCAAGTAAGGTGGACCAAATTGCTGAACCCGTCTGGATCGAGACCGAGCTTGCGCTGGCCATCCATGACCGCCAGCTTGCAGAGCATGGTGGCCCGATCGGCGTGCGCGATCCATCGGCCCTCGAGTCGGCGCTCAGCCGCCCACGCAATCAATGGGCATATGCCGAGACGGACTTTTGCGCTTTAGCAGCAGCTTATGCCTACGGTGTGGCGCGCAATCACCCTTTTACAGACGGCAATAAACGGACAGCATGGGTGCTGGCACGTCTCTTCCTTGCGCTGAACCAGGTGCGCATAGCCTTTCCCCCCGAAGAGGCCATTCACATGGTTCTGGCGATGGCCAGCGGCACACTAGCCGAAGCAGCTGAGTGGTTCAGAACTAAACTGACCTGATCCGCCAACATAGCTGTCGTTCACCGTCGGAAATGGGCGTTCCGAAACCGGCCGTCCATTCATCGCCCCGCGTCGCTGAGGTGAACGACCGCCGTTGGGACATTTCTGCCGTTCCGAAACGGCGTGACGAACGGCAGCTCTTGTCAGAAGCTGCCACTTGGCGGTCGCCTGACCGGCATCGCAGAATGAGAAAAGGTGAGCCGATTTCGGGAGGTCGGCTGTCGAGCGAGGAATCGAAGAAGCGGATATCTGTTTGGATGTCGCCCACTTCTGTGGTCGACCCATCTCAGCCATCTGGTGGGCAATTTCCGATTCCCAGTTGCAGACCGGCAGCTTTTCGGGATCCATCGCCTCCCAATCTGCGGCTCCTGGTCAATCACACATTTCTTTCTCGAATTTCGCCGACCTGTAAGCCGTTGCGCAATGCAGTTGCCAGTATCGTTGCTTGCGTGCGGAGCAATTTCGCCACACTTGCAGATGCCATGGAACCGAGCGAGCCCAGACTGACGAATCTGCACGCTGGCGCCCCGGCGTCAACCGGAAAAGGATCGCTGACGGGCGCCGCTGCGGCGCAAGCGGGTTACGACTATCAGGTCGAGGTATCGATCCTTGCCGCGCTGCGACTTCTCTTGATCACCAAGGCCGCCAGCCGGCTCGTTCTGGAGCCGGCCAACGAGGAAGATCTTGAAGCCGATCTCGCTCCTACCGTTCCCGGGCGCGTCCAGCCGAGCGCCACGGTGGCTGGCGGCTACAAGCTCGTCATCCAGGTCAAGCGGCGCGACGGCGAGGCGTTGCTTGTCGGAGAGTCGATCGCCCTTCCATCGGTCGTTCAAATCGACGTCTGCACGGCGGCTCCGGCGTCGAACGATATCCCCTATTGGAATCTCTGGAAGGAGGAATGGAGAGATCTGGATATTGCCAAGATTCGTGCAGAGTGGCTTGGGCGCTAGCCGCCGCGAAGCTTGGCTAAAAGCACCCGGTCGATCGCATGCGTTGGGCGACAATCTGCGAAACGCAGCGCGAAATTGACGCCATCAAGCCCGAGCCTGCACAAGCCATCTAGGGCTATCCGCGCCAAACGAACGGCAGTTTTACGGATCAATAAACAAGCGCGTGAACGACCGACTTTAGGCGCGTAGCTGCCGGGCAGGTCCCCGCCCGCGGAACGACGGGTCCTGGCATCAGCGGTCGTTCGCGTCGCTCCGCTGAAGGGCGTATTTTGGTCGACTGCCGCCGGCTGCCCTAACAGGACGAAGTGGGACTTTGCTGCCATTTCCACCGGCGGCGCCAAACGATGGCCTCCGGCAGGAGCAGACAATGACGCATCCGTGGGCTGTAGCCGCGAAAGCGCGAGTTGGCTGAACGCGGACTAGCGGCTTTTGGCCTCGGGAAGCGTCCGGCTAGAGAAGCTCGCCCTGATCTTGTCCGAGCAGCTTGTTAATGAACGGTCGCATATAGGAATTAACGGTCTCGAACTCGTCTTCGCGCAGAAGGGACTCCTTCACCTGCGGGTTGATCACGTGCCCATCATATTTTGCGCCGTGCAACGAGACCGTGCCTAGGACCAACTGCATGTCACGCGGCCGATTCTTGAGCGCAAAGGCAATGATGGCAGCCGCGTTGTTCTCGTCCTGGTCCTGTTGAAGCGGTGTATCCAGGATTATCGGGCATAGACAGGAAGTGGTGAATTCACGGATCGTATGTAACAATGCGAAGTGATAGGCGAGGATAGCCCTAGGGCCGTAGCTCCCGGTTTCATTGATCTTCGGTGAGACGCTCTTTTTCGCTGCGGCTCCGAACGTGACACCAAGTTCCACCGCGAAGGCGCTAAGCTTTTTGGCGTAGAACGTGACGATCTCCGCCTTGCGCTTGGCGCTACTGTGAGCCTTCATCAGCTTGACAGCCTCATCCTCCTTGATCTGCCATTCCACTATTCCTCCGTCGATCACAGCACGCTCTGCCGCGATTGTGGCATCGACGATGCGTTCGCTCTCGTCGTGAAGCAAGTCGCGTAGCTTCACCTCACCCCGTTTCTCCTCCAGCAAAGCATCAATGCGTCCGATCCGGTCATCATACGCCCGTAGCGACTGCATCTGGCGGGCCACATCTGCCTCGACCTCGACCAGCGAATACCGAGCGCTGGCGAGGAAGCCCCTACAAGCGTCCGCGTCACTGATGAGGCTGAAGCGGTTCGCGAAATCGTTCTCATGGACGGTGTTGCAGGTGGGGCAAACGACCTGGGCGTCCGCCAGGTTCTGGGTAAACTTCACATCCGCGTCGAGCTCCGTTAACGCAACGCGCGCGATCTCGATTTCCTCGACGAGCACTGCCCGACGAGACTGGAGTTCGGAGATCCTTTGCTTAACGCCATCAAAGATCGCCCGAAGCTCGTTTAGCTCAGCCAGCAATTGCTCGATCTGGTTTCCGAACAGTTCCGGTGAGAAGGTCACCGTTACCGGGGCGCGGCCGTTGCGCAGACGCGCTGTCGCGCGATCCAGCGCTCGTCGGTCGCCCTTGAGTTCGTTCTGCTCGCGCTGCGCATCCGCCCGCTGAGCCTGCGCGCTATAATATTCTCTCGGGCGGATGCCGGTGTGATACTCCAAAATGCTCTTTTTGAAGTGGGGGATCATTGCGAGATTTTTGAATGAGCTCCAGCTGTCGTCCCAGCCTCGATCCTGGTCTTGATAGAAGGGCAGGAAGCAAAATTGCGGCGGTGGCACCACGAGAGCGTTGGACTTGGTGGTCAGCTGGATAGTGAAGTCGAGCAGTTCGGCGATTTTGGCCCCGACTTCCTTGACAAGCGAAGTACCGGTCCAGAGGAGATCGTCCGCGGAATCGAACAAAGCGAACTGATCGTCGAAACGAAGGATCGAGTGGACCACGCCGTCAACAGAAAATTCGAGCATCGTGGCGACGGATGCTTTGGACCATTTCTCGTTCACAACCGAGGCATCGGCACCGAAAGCGCCGTAAATGGACTTGATGAAATGCGACTTTCCGGTGTCGTTCTCGCCACGAACTACCGTCGTTCTGTCGTCAAATTTCTCCTGTCTCGCTTTCCCCTCGATCCGAGACAGGAGAAGAAGCTTTCGCAACTTCAAGTTTTTCATGGGACTTCTTTCTGAGGCTTCTGATCAAGCGTTTGTATTGTTCGGTTTTAATGATGTGCGTATATTTCATAGATAATCATCGCCTTCAGTCTTGATGGACTAAACGGGGACAGATACTTTTTCCCTACTGCTGCGGCTTGTGGGTAAAGCGCCTCGATCATATCAACGAGGGTCAGGCTCGCGTCGTCGATGACGGTCGGTAGAGATTCTGCGATCTTCATCCTGATCCGTTGAACCGCGCGATCAGCCGAATTCAAGGCGGCGGCGCGATAGACTGCGTAGTCCTGGCTGATGCGAAGCTGTTCCGTGAACGGATAGCTCAGGCTCGGCGCTATCGCGCTCCAATCTGGAGAACGGCTGTTGCTCTGGATGGCATCCAACCATTCCTGCACATTGGCCTTGGTCAGCCCCTTTTCCTTGATGACATCCTGGAGCGAGGTAATTTCGCCGGAGAAATTCCCCTTCCTTCGGCACTCGTCGGCGATCGCCTGGTAGACGGCCTCCGGACTGAACCAAACGGTGCCGAGCTGCCCGGCAATAAAGGTTTGGAGTTTGCCCTTGGTGTGGGAGACGACGTCCCCAAGGCTGAGATCGGTGCGCTGGAAGCCTAGCAGCCCGATCTGGGCCTCAGTAGCCTTCGGGTAGGCCTGCTGAACCGATGCCACGATCTTTTTGAAATCTTCGGACGAGCACTCGTTCAAGCGGAAAGAGTTTTTAGCAGCGTTGAATCCGCAAAGCTGATTCGACACAAAGTCGGCCGATAATACCGCGCTCTGAAACTTGTCGAAATTGTCAAACATCTTGTCAATGTATGAGGGCTTCTCTGTGGTCGCCTTCTCGGTTTTGACCTTCTCCCGCTTGAGCAGGGAGGTTAGCGTCCAACCACCGTTGGTCGCCTTAGATTTGACCTGGTAGAAGCGAACCGTAGTAGGATTGGTGGCACTGTTGAGCAATGCGACATCGTCGTGGAACTCAAAGACAATCGCGTAGTCATCATTGGTCCCGTGCTGCTGGAAGAGCAACGCCAGCCCCCACATGGTCTGGAAATCATACCGACCACCGGTCGCTCCTTTCTCACGTAAGGGAGTGCTGACTAGATTCGTCGCTAAGACCATGCATATCCCCCCTCGGATACGGTTTGATGCCCGCAATCGCGAGATTGCACAACAGTCAAGAACTGCTCGGTCATGCGGTCCATCATCAACGGGGATGCTATACCATCATTCGAATACCGCTTTCAGGTTTGTCCTGGCCATTCAGAAACGGCGGCCCATAGGCGGGTATCTGACGCGCTGAGTCCCGGAGCTACGCCGCAAGCCTCATCGGTGCATTCGCGGCGGTCAATCTGGTCACAGCGCTGTCAGGGAACATCTACATCATCCTCGTCGCACGGTTTGTGGCGGGGCTCCTCGGCGGAACAGTCTGGTCGATGCTGGCGAGTTACGCGGTGCGGATGGCGCCGGCGGGCATGGGTGGCCGGGCTATCGCAATCTCGGGGGCAGGAGCGACCGCCGCGCTGGTTCTCGGCGTGCCGCTGGGAGCGGTGTTCGGACAAGCGCTTGGCTGGCAGGGGGCGTTTGCGCTCATGTCCGGCATGGCATTCGTGCTGATGATCTGGATCCAGCGAATCATCCCCGATTTTCCGGGGGACCGTAGCGACAACCGGGAGAAGCTGCTGGCGGTGCTGCTGCGGCCGGGGGTTGCGGCGACGACCGCGGTGATCCTCACCTATATCGTCGGCCACAACATCATCTACATTTACGTCGAACCGTTCCTGCGCTCGATCGGACAGGTGGAGATACCTGCCCCCGTTCATGCCGAACCAAAGGCTGCAACTGCGCGGCAGTGCGCAATCAGGCTGGGCGTTGATCGATGAAGCAGTGGTTATTGTGCCAGTCGAGAAAAGCCGGATCAGGATCGAACCGTATCGCAGGCCGTAGCGATGTTTCCTCAAATTGCTGGAAATAGTCGCGGGTCTCGCGGCTCTGGCTTTCGCGCAGGTGCCGCGAGATATGGATGCGGCGGCTTCGATCCACAGTGATCAACCCGCGATCGAAGGCACGGTCGAGCGTGGCCGACAGAAGAAGGCCGTTGGCCGGATTATGCCGGTTCTCGGTGTCTTTGCCC
>Ga0172382_10009231_pt1 | contig 13510 bp, 7 predicted proteins | sample Leawel138RmetaG_FD_122245 | JGI IMG/M metagenome (GOLD analysis project Ga0172382, IMG submission 122245) | Leachate microbial communities from a municipal landfill in Southern Ontario, Canada - Leachate well 138R metaG | ecosystem: Engineered > Solid waste > Landfill > Unclassified | place...
CCAGGACCCGATCACCGCGGAATTCCCGAGCATGCCCCGGAGCGTCATCGTCTCCGGGCTCGCCGACTATATCGCGCCGGCGGGCGAGCTCCCGAAACTGCTCGCCAACTACATCCGTTCCTACCGGAGCCTTCATGAGGCGAATCTCGAAGAAAAGCGCTATACGAACTCGCGCACGAAGATCCTCGCCCTGATCCGGTCGCGGACGGGTGAAGATTACTCCATGTTCAAGGAGAGCCTGATCCGCGGCCGGATCGAGCGTCGGATGGGGTTACACCAGATCGGCGACGGCGAAGGGTACGTGCGCTACATTCAGGAGCACCCAAAGGAGATCGATATCCTTGCGCGGGAGATCCCCACCGGCCCGAACTGGTTCTTCCGCAACCCCGAAGTATGGAAGATCCTGCGTGAGAACGTGCTGGGCGAGTTGATCCGGACCAGACCGGACGGCAGTACGATCCGGGTCTGGGTGTCGGGATGCGCCACCGGTGAGCAGACCTACAGTATGGCCATTGCGCTTGAGGAGGCGCTCCAGTCCTCAGGCAGAGAGAATGAGATCCAGTACCAGATCTTCGCGACCGATATCGATCGAGAGAGGATCCTCGAGGCACGGGAGGGGACATATATCGCGAACATCGAGGTGGACGTATCGGCGGAGCGCCTCGCGCGTTTCTTCACCCGACGCGACAATACCTACCAGATCCGCCAGGAGATCCGGGAAAAGACCGTCTTTGCCCAGCACAACATCCTGACTCATCCCCCGTTCCTCCACCTGGACATCCTGAATGTCGAGAGTCTCCTCCTGTACACGAGCCCGGATGTAGTGCAGAAACTGATGCCGCTCTTTTTGTATGCCCTGAATCCCGGCGGGATCCTCATCCTCGGCATCGACTACTCCGCCGGGGAACCCCCGGAGTATTTCGTGCCCATTGACCGGACATGGAAGATCTACCGGAAGACGGCGGCACCCGGCGGAGACGAGATCCGGGTGGAACTGCCCTACATGTTCACCCCCCCTTCCGGCCTCGTGGCGGGCGAACCCCGGCCCAGGATGGAGAACGGAACGCCTTCCGTCACCGCACTCGCCCAGGAATGGCTGCTTTCACAATACGCCCCCCCGGCGGTGATCGTGAACGAAAACGGTGATATCCTGTACTTCCAGGGGAGAACGGGGAAGTACCTGGAGCCTCATCCCGGTAGAGCGACCCTGAACGTCTACACGATGGCACGGGAGGGTCTTCGTTATCCGCTCACCTTCGCCGTCCGCACCGCAATCCAGGAGAAACGCGCCGTCACACGGGGGCCGGTCCCCCTGCAGACGAATGGGAGCGAAGAGGCAATCCGCCTGACCGTCCGGCCGGTGCGCCTGGTTGAGGGTGCAGAGGGGCTGTTCATGGTCGTCTTCGAGCCGATGCAGGGGCCCGTCCCGGAGACCGGGTCCGGGGAGGAGACGACCCCGAAGGATACCCTGCAGTCCGACCTTGATGAAGAACTCATGGAGGCCAGGGCTCAGCTCCAGCGCACGGTCGAGGATATGCAGGCGTCCCAGGAAGAGCTCAAGTCGATGAACGAGGAGCTCCAGAGCACGAACGAGGAACTGAAGAGCACAAACGAAGAACTGACGAGCTCCAAGGAGGAACTCCAATCCTTGAACGAGGAACTGCTCACCGTCAACGCCGAACACCAGAGGAAGATCGAGGAGCTCTCGGAGAGCAACGACGATATGCGCAACCTCCTGCAGAGCACCGATATCGCCATGCTCTTCCTCGACAACGGCCTCCGGGTGCGGCGATTCACCGACCCCATCCGGCCGATCATCAGCCTGCAGGCAGGAGACACGGGAAGACCCATCACCGACCTCCAGATCGGCATACAGGGCGGAGATCTCGTGGGGGCCGTAAGAACGGTGCTCGACACCCTGCAGATGCAGATAAAGCGGGTGCAGGCGGCGGATGGAAAGTGGTACCTGATGCGGGTTCTCCCCTATCGGACGGCGGAGAACCGTATCGAGGGAGTCATCATAACCTTCACCGATACGACGCCGCTCAAGAAGATGGAGGAGTCTCTCGAGGAGGCCCGGAGGTATGCCGAGAGCCTCATCGCCACCGTTCACGAGCCCCTGGTGGTTCTGGACGACAGTCTTCGCGTCATCTCCGCGAACCGCTCATTTTACACGATGTTTTCGGTCACACAGGAGGAGACGGAAGGAAACCTCATCTACGACCTGGGGAATCGGCAGTGGAACATCCCCCGGCTCCGTAGCCTGCTCGAAGAGATCCTGCCCCAGGAGAAGAAATTCGACGGTTTTCTGGTGGAGCACGACTTCCCCGCCATCGGGCGCCGGGTGATGCGACTGAATGCCCGAACGCTCCACTCAGACGTCGGACCCGATCGGATCCTCCTCGCCATCGAGGATATCACCGACCGGGGAGAGCGGGAGACCGCGTAGTTCGTGAAAGGATCGTTGCCGGCCACTGCTAAAACCCCGATAGCATCGTCTTGCACCACGTGACGGGGGCCACAGGGGCACGAAGTGCGCAGGTGGAGGAGACGCGGGCGCGGCCGCAGGGAGGGAAGAAGTTCATGGAGCATGATGAGCGCGGGAAGAAGGGGGTGAATAAGCCTCTGGCGATCGTGGGCATCGGCGCATCCGCGGGCGGGCTCGAGGCGTTCGAGCAGTTCTTCAGGCATATGCCGCCGGATACCGGGATTGCTTTCGTGCTGATCACGCACATGGATCCCACCCGGAAAGGGCTCCTTCCGGAGATTCTCCGGAGATTCACGAAGATGCCCGTGCAGGAGACCGAAGACGGCATGAAGATCGAGGCGAACACGGTATACGTGAAGCCTGCGCAGGCCGACCTCACGGTCTTCCACGGCACCATCGGGCACCTGGTACCGGTTCGGACGCACGGCCTCCGGATGCCCATCGACAGTTTCTTCCAGCACCTTGCCGAAGACCAGGGTGGAAGAGCGATAGGGGTCGTCCTCTCCGGGACGGGAAGCGACGGAACGCTCGGGATCAGGGCCATCAAAGAGCACACGGGCATGGTGATGGCCGAAGATCCGTCCTCGGCTCAGTTCAGCGGCATGCCGAGAAGTGCGATAGCCTCCGGGTTTGTGGATTACAGCGCTCCCCCGGAAGAACTCCCCGATCTGCTCATCCAGTACGTGAAGTTCTCCGTTACGACCCCCACCGGGGAGACGCTCACAACGGCGCGGGTGGAAGCGGACCTGAAGCGGATCTTTACCCTCATCCGCCTTCGAAGCGGGCAGGATTTTTCCCGGTACAAGAGGAACACTGTCAGGAGGCGTATCGAACGCCGGATGGCCCTGCATCACATCCCGAGCATCGGAGAGTACGTCACGTATCTTCACGAGAACCCGCAGGAGATCGATGTCCTTGCACGCGAGCTTCTGATCGGGGTAACGCGGTTCTTCCGGGACCCGGGCGCCTGGGTTGTGCTGAAAGAAGAGATCCTCAAAAGCCTGATCCCCGCACGGCCGGAGGGAGAGACGATCCGGGCCTGGAGCGTGGGCTGCTCTACCGGGGAGGAGGCCTACAGTCTCGCCATCATGCTCAGGGAGTGCCTGGATGCCCTGGAGCGGTCGGATACAATTCAGGTCTTTGCTACCGATGTGGATGCGAAGGCGATCGCGGTCGCACGGCGGGGCGCTTATCCGGCGAACATCGCCGCCGATATCTCTCCCGAGCGGTTGGAGCGCTACTTCGTGAAAGAGGACAACATCTATCGCGTGCACAAGGAGATCCGGGAGAGCGTGGTCTTTGCAACGCAGAATGTCCTCTCGGATCCCCCGTTCACCCGCATCGACATCATATCCTGCCGTAACCTCCTCATCTATCTCTCGGCGGAGTTGCAGAAGCAACTGATCCCCCTCTTTCAGTATGCCCTGAACCCGGGCGGACTTCTCTTCCTCGGCACAGCCGAGTCGATCAGCGGATTTGATGCCCGGTTCAAGACGGTCGACAGCAAGTGGAAGATCTTTCAGCGGCGGGAAGGCGCCTCTCCGCAGGTGCCCTGGCTTGAAAAGTCTGCTGTAGTCGCACAGCCTGCAGCAATGGAGGGAAAACCGCGAGAGTTCGCAAGGGGGGAGGAAGCCGTCACTGCTCTTGCCCAGGAATGGCTGCTCTCACAGTACGCTCCCCCGGCGGTGATCGTGAACGAAGGCGGCGATATCCTGTATTTCCACGGCCGGACGGGGAAGTACCTGGAGCCCCAGCCCGGCAAGGCGGCCCTGAACATCTACACGATGGCACGGCCCGAGATCCGGGAGGCACTGACATCCATCCTCCAGGCGACCGCCCCAGGGAGAGAAAATTTTGTCCAGGAGGCCGTTCCCACACGAGTGAGCGACGGGGAGCGGCAGATTCTGCTCACGGTCCGGCCGATCGGGAGGAGGGCGGGGAGAGACGGCATGCTTTATGCCGTCGTCTTCCAGGATGGTGAGGAGCCGTACCGGGAACACCGCGGAGGCGAGACGGATGGGCACAAAAGACCGATCCTCGCCCCAGAGGCGAATCCCGCACAGGAGATCGCCCGGGTTCGGTATCGGCTCCAGCACACGAGCGAGGATGCACAGGCTTCTCAGGAGGAACTCAAGTCGATGAACGAAGAACTTCAGAGCACGAATGAGGAGCTCCAGAGCACGAACGAGGGGTTGAAGAGTTCCAGGGAAGAACTCCAATCCCTGAACGAAGAGCTGCTCACCATCAACGCGGAGCACCAGAGGAAGATAAAGGAGCTCTCGGAGAGCAACGACGACATGCGTAACCTCCTGCAGATCACCAACATCGCCGTGCTCTTCCTCGACGGCGACCTCCGGGTGCGGCGATTCACCGCCCCCATCCGGCCGATCGTCAACCTCCAGGCGGGAGATACGGGAAGGCCCATCACCGATCTTGCAGTCAACCTCAGAGACGGGAGTTTTGCGGATGATCTCCGGGGCGTGCTCAAGACCCTGCAGGTGCGCCGGAAACAGATGCGGGCGGCGGAGGGGAGGTGGTTTGAGATGCAGATTCTCCCTTATCGGACAGCGGAGAACCGGATCGGGGGTGTGGTAGCCACCTTCATCGACATCAGCCGGATCAAGGAGCTCGAGTCATACGTCAGGCAGGCATACGCCTGTGCCGGGGAGGTTATGGCCATAGTCCGCGAACCTCTGCTGGTACTTGACGCCGATCTCCACATCGTTTCCGCGAATCGCTCGTTTTATACTACTTTTGAGGTCGCGCCCGGGGAGGCCGAGGGGAGCCTCATCTACACCCTCCGGGATCGGCAGTGGGACATTCCCCGGATCCATGAGCTGCTCGAGGAGGTCCTGCCCCGACAGATGCAGGTCGAAGGGTTCCTGGTGGAACACGATTTCCCCGGAGTCGGGCACCGGGTGATGCGGTTCAACGCTCAAAGAGTCCGTTCAGGCGCCGGACTTGATCGGATCCTCCTTGCCATTGAGGGTACTACGGATCGGCTTTTGTAAGGGTGCGGAGGGTCTGAACCTGGAACAAAGCCTGTCACGACGAGATACCGACAGGGGGGCAAACAGCAGGTATATACGTTTGTTGATTCAACTGCTGCAATGCAACCGCTCACCATCGGCCCTTCGGTCGCGGGGATCGGGGGATCAGGCCATCCATGAAACCCGGTGTGATGCAACGCAAGAAGGAAGAGTATGCACGGCAACTGCAGGCAATCTTTCGGGAGAACGGCGGAGACCCCGCCGCACTCCGTGTTGCCGTCGAGGGCCTTTTCACGGAACTGGCGGCGGATTGGTCCCGGGCCATCGAGGACCTCCGGCAGGAGAACGCTCTGCTTTTGAGGGGGGAGGAGGCCCGGCCGATCCTGCATCTAGACGCCCACGCAGAGGCTCTGGAACAGGTCCAGACCTATGCCGATGAGCTCGCTACAGCAAATGAGGAACTCGAGGCGGCCAACGAGATGTTGAACAGCCAGAATGAGGAGCTGATTGTTGCCCGGAAGGTTGCCGAAACGGAGCGGGAGCGCTACTACGAGCTCTTTGATGCCGCTCCCGATGGTTATCTGGTAACGGATCGGAGCGGAAAGATTCTTGAGGCCAACCACACCGCGGGGGTGCTCCTTGCTGTCCACAAAGAGAGTTTGATTGGGCGTAGCCTCCTCGTCTTTGTCCGGGAGGAGTGCCGGGCAAACCTCAAGGCCGCAATGGCCCGGGCGATCCGGAGTGAGGGGCGGCAGACCGTCGAGGCGGATCTCCTGCCGCTCATGAAAGAGCCCCTGTATGCCTCCGTGGGCATCGTGTCGGTCCAGGCAAGAGAAGAGGCGGAACCGTCGCTCCGCTGGATGGTCCAGGATATCAGCGATCGTAAGCAGGCCGAAAAAGCGCTCCGGTGCCTTAACCGGGAGGTCGAGGCGGCACGGGACGAGGCAAACCTCTACGTGGACATCCTGACCCACGACATACGAAACACCGAGAACGTCTCAAACCTCTATGCCGAGTTGCTCGCAGATAGCCTGAAGGGAGAGGATGCCCGGCACATGGCGAATCTTCAACAGAGCATCAAGAAGAGCATCGAGATCCTCGGCACCATCTCCACGCTCCGCCGGATCCACCGGACGGTCTCCGAGCTCAGGCCGGTGGATCTTGATGCGGCCATCCGGGATACGATCAAGGATTATTCACGCAGCACCATCAGTTATGAGGGAGTACACCATCAGGTTCTCGCCGACGATCTGCTCCCCGTGGTCTTCAACAACCTCATCGGCAACGCGGTGAAGCACGGCGGCCCCGGCGTCGAGATCGCCGTCCGGGTGGCTGATGAGGGAGGGTTCGTTCGGGTCTCGATCGAGGATACCGGTCCGGGTGTACCGAACTGTGAGAAAGACGCGATCTTCCACCGCTACGAGCAGCAGAAGCGGGGCGTCGGGGAGGGACTCGGCCTCTACCTGGTGCAGATCCTCGTCCGGCGCTACGGCGGGAGGATCTGGGTCGAGGATCGGGTGCCGGGACACCCGGAAGAAGGCACGGCGTTCCGGCTGACGCTCAAAAAGGCGGTATAGGCGTATCGCCCGAATTCGGGCGATATCATCGGCAAAACATCTTAACCGCGCAGTTTCGGCGAGTTGAACCAGAGCCCGTGGAGCCGGTGCGCCGGGTCATCCTCCTTGAAGGCAAACCGGAGAACTACGCCGTCCTCCCGTTCGAACTTCGCCCGGTACGTCACGGCAACGTAGTCACCCACCTCCGTGACGACGGGATCGTCCCGTGATTTGTAAAACCCGATGCGGGATACGACGAATTCGCGGTTCTGCTCGAACACGGTCTCATCGATGGCCTCTCTCATCTCTGCGCTGAAGTCACGGGAGTAGGCCGCGTAGTTCCCTTCGTTGAGGCCGGTAAGGAGGTTCTCGGCGGCCGGATCGGCATATGCGAGCACTTCCGCCGCTTCCTCACCGGAGATCACGGTCTCCTGGCCGATGCAACCAGAGACGGAGACCACGAGGATGAGTACAACGAGGATCGGGAGCAGGAGGGGATTCATACGATGAGATCGGTCCAGAAAAACATCAAGGTAGGGATGGTCGCGGGCATCCCGGGGCTTCCTCACCCATCAACCCGGTACATCCCATGGGGCACACGCATCTCAAACCGTGCCCCCTTCCCGGGCTCGCCCGTCTCGGCGATGGTGATCCCGGTAATCCCGAGGATCTCCCGGATCAAGAAGAGCCCGAGCCCCGTGTTCTTCCCGACGCCCCGGTTGAATATCCGGTTCTTCTCTTCAGCAGGAACACCGGCGCCGTCGTCCTCCCAGATGAGAGCGAGATCCCCGCCCTCCATCAGACGATACCGGACGCGGATCCGGGTCGCCGACTCGCCGTGGCGGAGGGTGTTGTCCATCAGGTTGGCAAAGACCCGTGTGAGCATGGGGTCGGCGTAGACGGCAAGATCCCCGGATTCATCATCTATCGGCAGCTCGTGCATCGCTGCCGAGCGGATTGCGCCGGAGATGCGCTGCCACTCCGGCGACCGGACACCGAGATCCGTGTAGTCGCGGGTGAACTCGATCTGACGCTGTATCCTGTCGGCTGCGTTCTTCACCCGGGCAAGGTACTTCCCTATATCCTCGCCGGGTTCGGCCTCCTGAACGATCCAGAGGTTGCCGAAGAGGATCGTCAGCTGATTCAGGATGTCGTGCCGGGTGATGCTGTTCATCAGGTTGAGCTTCTTGTTTGCGACGGCCAGGCTGTTCGTTTGCCGGAGAAGTTCCCGGGAATGGTACTCGATCTCCTGCTCCATCGCCTTGTTCTCGGTGATGTCCAACACGGTGAACGCCATGCCCTGCGAGTGGTCGTCCGGGTCGATGGGCGTGATGGCAATCTGGATGTCGCTGCTTGTACCGTCTTTTCGCAGGAGACGTGTCTCGACCATGCACTTTCCGGCCCTTTCGATCCGGGTATGTATCAGATCGAGCGCTGATGTGTACTCGTTCTCCCGGGGGCAGAGCAGGTGCATGGGCTGGCCGATGAGCTCGTCACGCGTATAACCGGTGATCTCGCAGAGCTGCCGGTTGACCTCGGTGATAACCTCATCCACCGCCATCCCGATGCCCACGGGGGCGACACGGAATATGCTCGCCATCATCTCTGCCGTGTCCTTCAGCGCCTTCTCCATCTCCCTCATCTCGGTGATGTCCAGGCAGTGCCCGATGTAGCCGATGAAGTTACCCCGGGTATCGTACCGGGGAGTTCCATCATCCAGGATCCAGCGATACTCGCCGTCGTGCCGCCGCAGACGGTAGATCATGCTGAACGGTTCTTGCCGGGCAAAAGCACCTGAGACGGCCTTGACACACTCTGCACGATCGTCGGGGTGCACCCCCCTGATCCAGCCGTCGCCCGCCTCTTCTTCAAGTGTCCGGCCGGTGAAGGCGAGCCATGGTTCGTTGAAGTAATCATACTCTGCATCAAGCCCGCGTACCCAGATCAGGGCACGGCCACTGTTTGCAAGGGTGCGGAAGTGCTGCTCGCTCTCCCGTAGCGCCTCCTCGGCCCTCCTCTGTTCAGTGACATCCTGCCACCCCCCATACAGCCGCATGCCGCCGCTCTGGTTGACGGCACAGTTCGCCGTGACGCGGATCTGCCGGATCAAACCGTCACGGTGAATGATCCGTAGCTCCGTGATCGAAGACATCCCCGGGGAGAGGGAGAGGATATTGCGCCTGAATTCAGGCAGGTCATCGGGGTGGAAGAGGTGTTTCCAGCACCCCATCGCGAAAACCTCTCCGTCGGTATAACCGGTGATCTCGCCCACCGCTCCGGTGATCAGGCTGATGAGAGGTTCGCCTGTATCCGTGTAGTCGCATACATAGACGACGTCGGAGATGCTCCCCGATATGCGCCGGTAGAGGTCTTCGCTCTCTTTGAGCTGGCGCTGGCTCTCGGCAAGGTCGTCGAAGCTTGTCCGGAGTTCTTCCTCGATGGATGTGAGCTGCTCGTACGCCGCCTGGAGTTCTTCGTGTTTCTGCAGAAGGTCCTGTTCAGCAAGTTTTCGTTCGGTGATGTCGTGCACCATCCCGATTGAGTGAAAGACCCGCCCGGAATCGTCTCGCACATGCTCGCATCGTTCGACGACGTACCGGATCTCCCCGGTATCGGCGCGGATAATCCGGTGCTCGACGGTGTAGAAATCTTTTCCTTCCACGATGGATGTCGAGTATACTGAATCGACCAGCGCCCTATCTTCCGGGTGTATCATCGAGAGGAATGCTTCGTAAGTCATCGCCGCCCCCCCGGGTTCGAGTCCGAAGATGCGGTAGGTCTCGTCTGACCATGTGAGGTTCCCGGTTTCGCAATCGAGCGCCCAGCTGCCGAGGTGAGCAAGGTTCTCGGCCTTGTGCAGCATTTCTTCGCTCTTCCGGAGTGCGATCTCAGCCTTCCGCCTCCCGGCCAGCTGCCGGATTGCGTTCGAAAGTTCGGCGAACTGCGCCCTCGGGTCGCCCCCCTTCTGGAGGTAGAAGTCGGCACCGGTGTTCAGCGCCTCGATCGCCACCTCTTCGCGCCCTTTGCCGGTGAATATGATGAAGGGCACCCGGGACCCTGCCTCCCGAACCCGCTTCAAGAGAGCGATCCCGTCCATCTCCGGCATCTGGTAGTCCGAGACGACCGCGGCATACCTACCGGCGAGGATCATGCGAAGTGCCTCGATGGGGCTTGTAGTGACGTCGACGACGATGCCATCCGCCCGCTCAAGAAAAATACGGCAGATATCGAGCAACGCCTCCTCGTCATCGACATAGAGGATGCGATCGGGGTTGGTGACGGTATGCACTGTTGTACCTATTGAGAGAGGGGAGTAAGAAGTAATAAAACATTTCGTATAAGCAACGGTCAATTACAGAAGGTTATTGATTTACACCCGGTTAAACGGGCAATTATATTCAAAGTCGGGTGATGTGCCCATAGCAGGAGCGAACAACCTCTCCCGTTGAGAGCACGACCACGGCTTGGTGGACGGCATCTTCGGTCACTCGCGACCCTCCCGGGAAGCCGGCGACCGTGCGGGTCAGTGCCCGGCATAGACCGTCTTGAAGTTTGCAAGGTCGATCCGGGCATGCACGATGTCAGGAAAGCGGCGTATCGGGGATCTAGCCCCTCCCTTCCTGTAGCAGGGTGGAGATGTCTTTCTCGGTCTTGCAGAGGCGCACCATCGATTGTGCTATCCAGTACGGGTCGATCTCCTCCCCGAAGAAGAACTGAAGTCTCGTCCATCCGGCAGCGTCGGTGACCAGTTCGATCCGTTGCGTGTTCCGGATGGTTGTGAGGAGATGGTCGCGGAGCCCGGGGAGGAACTCCGCAACCCTCGGGTACTCCCTGTGCTTGACCTGTATCTCGATGCTGATCGAGTCTTTCCAGTCGCTGAACACATACCGCACCTCGCCCGGCCACCCTTCACGGTATACACGGATGTCCTCCCCGGTCGCATGCGTTGAGAATACGGGCAACTTCATCTTTGAGAAGATCTCGACGACCAATCGGAGCCGTAACCTCTGCCTCTTCATCTCCGGATCCGACTCGCCCGACACCAGGAAGCGGGAATGATAGAAATACTCGTTTCTGCTGAGCCGGTAACGCTCGACCACCAGCAGCCGGAGGTCGAGATCACTGTGTTCGTTGAGGTAGCTGAACTCCCGGATGAGGTCGTCAGGGGCGGCGTCGAGGACGATGATACCCCGGATCTGCCCGGCTCTCAAATACGAGGCAAAACTGTTTTTCGTCAGGATAAGTCGTTCATCGGGATTCTCTGATCCCTCGACACCGGCCATGGACTGGAATGTCTCTTCGAGCAGGCCTCCAGTTCTCATGTTCACCGCATCAGGCGCAAGACTGCTCATCGCAGAGAGGTGGTCGCAGAGCTGGCCGACAATTTCACGTCGTGACTCCCCGTTTCGGGCCAATTTCACCACGACGATGACCGGCAGGCCGTTACTGTCGATGAGGAAGATATCGGCAAACCCGCTATCGAGCGGAAATTCCCGGGCGATCGTGACGAGTGCAGAGTCGTCACGGTCGACGAGGAGCACTGGGTGCTCGGCAAGTATCTCCTGCAGTTCGTACTCGTTTCTGAAGGGTTCCGGCTGCTGGGCCAACTCGCTCCCTTCGCTTATCCGTATCGCGGGCATTGAATCTCTCCATAGCGAGGTTCGGCGGAGAGGTTGATAGATGTTTATCACCGGGGGGTACCGCACCGTCGTCCACCTCATGACCGAGATGCTGGAGCCGCGGCCGGGCGAGACGATCTGCGACCCGGCCTGCGGCTCCGGGAGGATGCTCCTCTCCTCCATCGTCCACCTCCGCTACCGGGGGCTGGAGTGGGGTAACGTTTGCCTGATGGTCAGGAACGGAATCTGATGACCTCCTTCATCGCCCGGATGAACTGCTTTACCAGATCGTGCGCGGCGACACCCTCTTCGCGCCCAGATTCGCGGAAGGCGATCGTCTGCAGCGGTTCGATGGGGTGCTGGCAAACCCGCCCTACTCCATCAAGCAGTGGGGCTGGTCCGCCTTCGCCGCCGACCCATGAGGCCGGAATGCTTTCGAGTGAACCGCCCGGACCCGGTTCTTGCTCCTCCCGCTCAGCTCCTCCCCGCCCCGTCCACCGAGAGAACCGCCCCGGTGATGTAACTCGCCATATCGCTTGCGAGGAAGAGGAAAGCGTTTGCGATATCCTCCGGCTGGCCGATCCGCCCGAGGGGGATCGCATCGATGATCGGTTTGAGCGCCTCTTCCGGGACGGCCGCCATCATATCCGTCGCGATGACCCCGGGTGCGACGGCGTTGACGCGGATGTTGTCCCTGCCGAGCTCGCGGGCAAGAGACTTTGTCAGGCCGTTCACCGCGAACTTGGATGCCGGATAGCCACAGCCGGTCGACTGGCCGTATATGCTGACCATGGAGCTCGTGTTCAGGATGACGCCGCCGCCCTTCTCTTTCATGAGGCGGGCCGCCGCCTGCGAGCAGAGGAAGACGGCGTAGACGTTGAGGTCCATGATCTTCGAAAAGTCCTCTGGTCGGTAGGTGTAGAGGGGATCGCTTGCGGCGATGCCGGCGTTGTTGACGAGGATATCGGGGCTCCCGAACTCTGACTTGACCGTCTCAAACGCCTCTCCGACCGCTCCGGCATCCGAGAGGTCCGGCCAGAGGCCGGCGACCCTGCAGTCCGGGTTTTCGGCTTTCAGCGCCGCAACCGCTGCATCGGCACTCTCCTTTCGCGAGCCGAACAGGACGACCGATGCACCGTTCACGAGAAATTTCCTGACGACGGCAAGACCGATCCCGCGTGTTCCGCCGGTCACGACGGCTATTTTTCCCTGTAACATCGAAGATTACCTCTTTTTGAGATAGTATCCCCTCTCTGTTCGGGTGGTTAAAGGTTATGGGCTTGCCGGGCTGGCGGCGCCGTAGCGCCCTCGTGGCGATCGAAGATCGTCTCCAGGACCCGCCCGGGGAAGAACTTGCCGGGTGCGACTCGAGGAACGCGGAGGCGACTTCGGTCAGGCAGCCGCCGCTCAAGCCTCATCGCTGTGTCATCCACAGGAAGCCTTTTTTGCTCCGGCAGGGCTCTCATGCCCCTCCATCCGCACTGATAGAAGATCCCGACTCACGATCAAACAGGCAGGAAGCCCACGGCTTTAGCCGTGGGAGGAATGCCGTCATAATCCCTATTTCTACTTATAGATCTAAATATTCTATATATCATGCTACTAACGGTAAAGGTGAAGTTGCTGACGTCGCAGGCACAACACACTGACCTCCTGGAGACAATGGAGCGTTTCAACGAAGCCGAATTGCCATAAGTTGGTGTCGGGTATATGTTTTCCGGGAATATTTGCAGGAATAGAGCGGTAAGTGGGAAGATTGTATGGCGGTAAGGATCGCTTTGGTAAGGCTGATATAGCTGTTCGTCGACACTAACTCTGCTCCTTGTTGTTGGTTTGGTCATTAACACAAGGAGCAAC
>Ga0172382_10009232_pt1 | contig 13510 bp, 12 predicted proteins | sample Leawel138RmetaG_FD_122245 | JGI IMG/M metagenome (GOLD analysis project Ga0172382, IMG submission 122245) | Leachate microbial communities from a municipal landfill in Southern Ontario, Canada - Leachate well 138R metaG | ecosystem: Engineered > Solid waste > Landfill > Unclassified | place...
CCACTTGCCCCCCTTGGGGAGCTTCAAAAATTGCCACGTTCTCATTAAAACCAGTTAGATAGTTGTAAGTTAATACCACCTTCCCCGCTCCGCCGGGGAGGTCTACGGCGTAGGTGGGCATAGCGAGACCACTGAGTCTCTTCCTAAGCTCTTTTTCTAAAATAAGACCCTCTTTTAGGGGAACCCTAAGGTGTCCAGTCCCCTCCACCAAGTCGCCTTGGAATAGGTAATAGGGTTTAATTCGGTTAAAAAGGAGAGAATTCATCAACTCTTCCAAAACCTCAACGCTGTCGTTAACTCCTCTAAGTAGTACCGCTTGGTTGAGTGCCGGGAAGCCATTATCGACAAAGAGGTTAATGGCTCCAATGCTCTCTTTAGTCAACTCTCTAGGGTGGTTGAATTGGGTCATCAAATAGATGGGACCCCGTCTCACCTTCTTTAGCATAGCTATTAGCTTCGAGGTAATCCGTTGGGGATAGGTGACTGGAATTCGGGTACAGAGGCGCACTGTGAGGTCGTTGCGCTCTCCATAGAGGCGCTTAAAGAGTTGTTCTAAGCGCTGATCGCTCAAGGTCAAAGGGTCGCCCCCTGTGAGGAGGATCTCTTTTATCTCGGGATGTTCTTTCAAATAAACCCTCACCCCATCTATCTCAGCGGGGCTAATTATCTTATCTTCGGTAGCGGTGAAGCGACGACGAAAACAGTGACGACAATAGGTGGCGCAGGTATCGCTCACGAGGAGAGCCACCCTATTTTTATAGCGGTGAATCAGGCGGGGGAGGACCGAGTGGACCACCTCAGCTAGGGGGTCACGCCCCTCTTCAGGTGAGGGGGTCAACTCCTCAATCGAGGGAATTACTTGACGTCGAATGGGGTCTAAAGGGTCACTGGGGTCTATCAAGGCGAGGTAGTAACGACTAACCAGAAGCGGCAATTTCTCCCCTTGGGCTTCAAACCACTGTCGCTCCCCACTGCTCAGTTCTATAAACTTTTCTAACTCTTCAATGCTCTTTATCATCCCCTCTATCTAATAGGAAATTGAAGTTACAGTCCAGAGGTACAATGATTTCTTTTGCATCTCACTTCTTTTACTGATACACTGCTAGCAACACGTTTTGCGAGGTAGCTATGTCAGAAAAAAAACCAAAAAAGAGCATGAAAGGGTATTACTTAACAACCTTCTTAATTGGACTAGGGTTCTTCACGATGGGTCTTATGGACCCTCTCTACGATACCTATATCCCAATTTTCTTGAGTCGTTACATCGAATCGAATGCCCTAATTGGGGCAATCATGACGTTAGATAACGTCTTTGCCATCTTCCTTATCCCCATATTTTCAGCTATAAGTGACCGGACCGAAACAAGGATTGGGCGGCGGATGCCCTTTATTGTTACCCTGTTACCACTGAGTGCCTTCGCCTTTGGGCTCATCCCATTTGCAGCTCTCTCCTCCTTAGCTCTCCTAATTATCCTCATCTTTGTCTTCAACATCTTTAAGCAATCCGTTAGAGGTCCTGTTGTTGCCTTAATGCCCGATATGGTGCCTGGAGAGATTCGCTCTGAAGCCAATGGAGTTATCAACACGATGGGTGGAATCGCCGCTATTGTGGGGACAATTGGATTGGCCCAACTGATGAACGTCAAACTGAACCTCTCAAAATATGGCCCTACCGATAATATCTTGGCCTACCCCTTTGCCAGTGTTTTGGTTATCATTGCCGTTATCCTCCTCTTCTTCTTTGTTAAAGAGAAGAAAGGGGCTCACGCCGAAAAGTCTGTCGAAGAGAAAATACCCATCATAAAATCACTTAAGCAAATCTTTGGTGAAAAAGATAAGAGCGCTTTCTATATCTTGCTCTCCCTCCTCTTCTGGTTCATTGGGTACCAAGGGGTCCTCCCCTTTGTTGGCAAGTACTCAGTTGAGATTCTCAAAACCTCCTCTGGGAGTGCTGCTCTGGCAGCGGGAATGGTGGGAGTTGCTTACGCCATCTTCGCCATCCCTAGTGGCTTAGTGGCCCACAAATATGGGAGAAAAAAGACCATTAGAACCTCTCTGGTTGGTTTAATTATCGTTTTAGTCTTAATTTTCGCCCACTCGGTCATCTTCACCACTGAAGGGGTCTCTCAAACCTTAAGGATGTTCCTCTTCTGGGCACTGATGTTTGTCTTTGGAATATTCTGGGTCTCGGTTATCACCAACTCGTTCCCCATGCTGTGGCAAATGGCAGACTATGCCAATATGGGAATCTACACTGGGCTCTACTACTTCTTCTCACAGCTCGCCTCGATTGTAGCTCCTCCCATCACCGGAGGATTAATCGATCTCTTTGGATATGGTGCCCTCTTCCTCTTTGCAGCTGCCTGCATGTTAGTCGCCTTCTTCTTAATGTCGAAAGTGACCCGCGGGGAACCTGAAGATTTAACTTAATGATTATGAGGGGCACTCTCCCGAGTGCCCCATTTTTTTATGGCCAAATAAGTTTATCGAAGATTGCATCAATCGCCTCTTGGCGTGCCTTTTGAGCTTCAGCCAAGAAGGTGGGAATAGAGACATAACGGGGCTCTTCAGCTACCTGAGGAGGATCCCAGAAGAGCTCTATAGGTTCGGGAGCCTTAAAGAGGGGCTCAGCAACCTCAGCTCGATAGAGGGTTGGCTCTGTGTGCTTTTCGTAAGGGGGAAGGTCAATTGTGGGTTGAATACGTTGAAAGACCCGCTCCTTAACCTCTTCAACTACCTCAGCGACCTCAGGGACAACCCGTGGGGTGAAAGCGGGTAGCGCAGCACTAAAATCTCTACTTAGAGTGGGGACAATTTGTGGAGGCGTCCACCCAATCTCAACAGTGGGGACAACCCTTACAAAGGCTCTAGTCTCGTCTTCAACCTTCACAACAGGTTTCTCACCCACCACTTCAATTACAGCAGGTAATTCCACCTTAACTTCACTGGGAATCTCTTTCTCGGCGACAACAACTGGCTTTTCTACAACAGGCACTACCTCAACTACAGGTGGAGTAACAACTGGTTTCTCCACAACAGGCGCTGGAGGAGTAACAACTGGTTTCTCTACAACAGGTATTGGCTCAACTACAGGTGGCGCGACAACTGGAGTCTTAACGGGAGTGGGTTCAACCTTAGCTGCTGGAACCACCTTCTCTTCCACCTTGGCCTTAGGGAGAGTCACCTTTTTAGTCACTACCTCCTTTTGCTCAAAGAGGTTTGGGTAGAAATAGATAACTCCTATTGCTACGTAGACAGCTAGTGTCAAGACAATCCCAATCGTTACTAATATCCCTTTTTTCCTCATAAACTATCGCTTCCTATAATTTCGTTCTTTAACATAATCCTATACTAACGCAAAACTGTTCAACTTGTCGACTTATAAAGTCTTCCCTTCCATTGTTCTTTAATATATAGAGTGGAATGGGTTGCGTCAAATATTTGTAATCTATATCCCTTTGCGACCTCTCCATCTTCAAAAAAGAGGCGATAGTAGCTCCGTCGCGTGCCACCGCTCTCCTATACCTTAACAGACGAGGGGCATAAATGTAACAGATATAATCACATAAGAGGTCTAGTTGCATCCTTTTCAAAAGGGCAGCGTTAATAACAACGCCTCGCTCTCCCCTGCCTGCGTGCTCCTTTAGTAGTTTAAAGACCTCTTGTTGCATATGGGGGTGGAGAAGTTTTTCAAGTTTGGTTAGCTCCTCATTATCGTTGAAGACAATTTTGCCAAGGCTTTTACGGTCAACTTCCCCTTGAGGAGTCACAATAGAGGCGCCAAAGGTGGCAATCACCTCCTCTTTAGCCTTCTCCATCGCCCCATACCCCAATTTATCGACATCGACAGTAGGGAGGTTAAAGAGGGAGGTTACATAGCTCTTACCTGAGCAATACTTACCGGTTACACCAATTACAATCATACCATCTCTCCCCAAGAACGTCCCACCTCCATATTAACTTTGAGGGGGATTGAGAGGGTGTAGGCCCCCTCCATCTCTTTTTTGACCAAAGTTTGCACCTCGAGCATCTCCTCTTGGATTACCTCAAAAATCAGCTCATCGTGAACCTGAAGGAGGAGGGAACTTCTGAGGGTAGATTTCTTAAACGCTTTAGAGACGCGTAACATCGCCAATTTCATAATATCGGCAGCGGTCCCTTGAATTACACTATTAACGGCTATCCTCTCTGCCCCCGCACGCTCGGTGGCGTTACGGCTATTAATCTCAGGGATGCTCCTCTCCCTCCCTAGGAGGGTTGCTACCCGCCCCTCTTTTCTCGCCCTCTCTTTCACCTCCTCCATAAAATCGTTCACTTTGGCAAAGCGGGCAAAGTAGTCGTCAATGAAAGTTTGGGCATCTTTGCGACTAATTTGGAGCTCATTGGAGAGTCTAAATGCACTCATCCCATACATCACCCCAAAGTTAATGGTCTTGGCAATACGTCGCTGCTCTGAGGTGACAAATTCTGGAAACATATTGAAGATTAAACTGGCAGTGTGGGTGTGGATATCTTCCCCCCTCAAGAAGGCCTCTTTCAAAGAGGGGTCATCGGCTAGATGGGCCAAGACTACCAACTCAATTTGGGCGTAGTCAGCGGAGAGCAGAAGGGAGCCCTCTTGGGGGATAAAAGCCTCTCTGATACGTCGCCCATCTTCGTTGCGCACCGGTATATTCTGGAGGTTAGGGTTCCTACTCGAGAGGCGGCCTGTAGCTGTACCGGTTTGGGTATAGGAGGTGTGAATCCTCCCTGTATGGGGGTTTATCATGGTGGGGAGGGTATCAATATAGGTGTTCTTAAGTTTCACGAGGCCCCTGTTTTGTAAAATAAGGGCGGGGATAGTATCTAGATGGGCCAATTGTTCCAACACATCGGTAGCGGTTGAATAGCCACTCTTTATCTTCTTGGTAGCGGGTAAGCCTCGCTTCTCAAACAGAACCTCTTGGAGCTGTTTGGGGGAGTTGAGGTTAAATTCAAAGCCGACCTCACTAAAGATCTCTTTTTCAATTGCCTCTAACCTTTTAACTACCTCTTGGTCAAAAGTGGCCAATTTTTGAGTATCGAGGAGGATTCCTTGCAACTCCATCTCAGCTAAAACTTTAACCAAAGGCATCTCAAGGTCTCTAAAGAGTTTCTCTAAATGGCGCTTTTTAAGGTGCTCCTCAAAGAGCTCAAAGAGGCGCCAAGTTATATCGGCATCTTCAGCTCCGTAGCGAATTGCGGCTTCTAAAGGGACATCACTAAAGCTACCGGTTTTACCCTCAACAACCGAGTTGTAGGGGATTGTTTTATACCCATTGAGGTAGCGCTCTGCCAAATAGTCTAGATTGTAGAGTCCGGTTGCTGAGTCTAAAAGCCAAGCTGCCAGCATGGTGTCAAAGTGTAAGTTGGCCCCCTTAAGGCCCCATTGGCTGAGCACCTTGTAGTCGTATTTTAAGTTTTGTCCAACAAGGGCAATTTGATTATCTATTAAATATTTTCTTAAAACATCGCGGGCGGCATCAGCGTCGATAACCCTCTCCCCACCAGCTATGAGGGGGACATACCACGCCTCATAGGGGCGGTTAGTGAAAGAAAACCCCACCACCTCAGCCTCCAGCTCATCTAAACTGGTTGTCTCAAGGTCGAAGGCGATTACGCCACCTTTAGCCATATCAGCTAACAACTCTTCGAGTTGGGCGATACTCTCAACGCCATGGTAGTGCCCCTCTTGGGCAGAGCCCACAACCTCTACCACCTCTTTCCCCTCCAAAGAGAGGATTGTGGAGACAATTGAGCGGGCTTGGGCCGCTTCAAAGAGGGGAATTGAGTTTTTCCACTCGATGGTATCGACCCTATATTTAGCACTATCGAAATTGGTGATATCAACTACATCGTAGCGCAGAGTGACTAAATCTTTACTTAAGTAGGCGAGCTCTTTGGAGGTTGTCAATCTCTCAGCTTGTTTGGGGGTTAGCTCATCTAAGTGGTTATAAATCGTATCGAGATCTTTATAACTCTCTAGAAGTTTTTGAGCCCCCTTGGGACCTATACCGGCTACCCCAGGGACATTGTCAGAGGAGTCCCCAATAAGGGCTAAATAGTCGACCATCTGATAGGGATAGATCCCAAACTCCTCAAAAACCTCCGCCTCTCCAGTTTTACGGTAACTCTTCTCCCCCTTTTTAGGAGGACGCAAAGCAAAGACATCCCCCTTCACCAACTGGAGGAGGTCTTTATCACCAGTCACCATAATCGTCTCAATATTTTGCTCAGAGGCACATTTAGCTAAAGAAGCAATCACATCATCAGCCTCCCACCCATCAACACCAATGCGAGGAATATTAGCCGACTCTAAGATTGCTTCAATCTTGGGGACTTGGGCGTGGAGGTCTTGGGGAGCTGCTTCGCGGTTAGCCTTGTACTCCTTATAGAGCTTATGACGAAAGGTGGGGGCAGCTGTATCCATAGCAACGACAAGATAGTCGGGGTTATATTCGCGTTGAACCATTAAGAGGGAGTTGAAGAACCCAAAGAGGGCTGAGACGTTATTTCCCTCCATATCTCTTAAGGGGTTGTTTATAAAAGCAAAATAGGAGCGGTAAATAAGACCATACCCATCAATAATGTAGAGAGTTTCTTTCTTCATTGTCCCTCCTCAAATGGTTAGCGTTAACCCATCATAGGCCGGATGGATATTTTTTGGTAGGTAAGCATCGAGTTCACTGTGGTCATTTTCGTGGGTTAGGTGGGTAAAGTAGGTCAATTTAGCCCCAATCTGTTGGGCAACTTCAACTGCCTCATCAATAGTGAGATGGGTGGGGTGGCGCCTAAAACGTAGGGCGTCCAACACCAACACCTCTACCCCTTCTAGGAGAGGCAGAGAGAGGTTTGGAATCTTTTTACAATCAGTTAAGTAGGCAAAGTTTCTGATGCGGTAGCCAAACACTTCACGGCAACCGTGGACTAAAGGAACAGGGATAAAGTGGAGGGGACCAACATCCACCCCCTCACTTCCAATGGTTTCCAAGATTAGGTGGGGAAGTCCACTATCTCCATTATCCCCGACAGCGTAAGAAAAACGATTCTCAATGTCGTCCAACACCTGTTTAGAACCATACACCCTGAGGGGACTAATTTCGGAGAAGACCCTCAAGTCGTCAATTCCATTCATATGGTCAGCGTGGTTGTGGGTGTAAAAAACAGCATCCAAATCGTAGATGCCACTCCTGAGGGCTTGAAGACGAAATTCGGGGGGGGTGTCAATGACAACTGAAGTCTCACCCTCCCTAATTAAAAGGGCACATCGATACCGCTTATTGTGGGGGTCGTCTGAGAGGCACACATCACACATACACCCGATACGAGGGACTCCATGGCTCGTCCCTGTCCCTAAGAATGTAATCTCCATCAGTGACTCTCTAACAGATAATCTAACCCAAGTCTAATCAGAGAATTCTTCTGCTTGGTTGTGAGGGCTGACTGATTAGTTAACCCCTCTCTTAAGAGCTCCTCTAAGCTACGGTTTCTAAAGTTAGAGAAGTCGATTCCACCACTGAGTGAGAGTAAGATAGCAGTTATTTCATCCTCCCCTTTCAGTTGGGCGTGGAGATTTGGAGAGTCAAAGCGTGCTACATACTCCTCAATTGAGATTTGAGCAACCCCCGCTTGAGAGAGGATTGAGGTGACAACTTTTTTAAGTTGTTCAAGATCTTTGGAAGATTGGTAACTTAAGCCAAAGAACCGCTCACTCTCTGTAGGGAGGAAGAAGTAGAGGATGAAAAAGATGACGATTACGACTAAAAGGGAGATCATAAATGAGCCAAAAAAGCTAAATTTACCCATGGGCTACCTCTAAGAATTATTACCCATTCTACCACACTTATTGGGGGACAACTAGATTTAGAATACCCTTGTGATAAAGGCGGTCCCAAGGCGCCCCTGGTTCCAATCTGGCACTAAAGCATCCCATGCGTAGTTGTTGACAGAAAATCCGCTTGAGGGGACTTGGTAGTAGAGCCCCAAAGAGAAACGGGAGAAGAAGTTGATATCAACCCTGACACGGTAAGCGAGTGAGATATCTTTTAAGAACTCCTCTTTTCTCTCCTTCTCATAGACATTATCTTCACTGCCCATCCAAAACTCAAGCCCAAATCCAGGACTCACATTGAGCCCCAATAAGGTCCCCATCGTAAAGCTAATTTTAGTAGCAGTAGCTGCTTTAGTTGAGAAACCAATCCCCACCATCCCCGAAATAATTTGGGCCACATCATCTTTATAGACAGGCAATCCATTTTCAGTAATTCCAATAATGTCACCCTGTTGCATGAGGAGATACCCCTCAACGTTGATAAAGAACAGTTTAAGGCGAGCTTCAGCCCCTGTCGCCCAATTGTGGACATCGATGATATCTGTAGCGGTTAGATCACCATCGATAAAATTGCGCTGCAACTGGCTAATAGAACCAAATCCTAACGAGATTTTGGAACCACCGACTAAAGCTGTAACAACAAAGAGACTCAAGATGGTTATCACAAAGCTGCGTTTAAACACAAGTTGCACCTTTCAAAACTCAGCCCCGTGCATAGCCGGGGCTGATAACCAGAGGATTATTTATCCTAGAAGAACGAGTAGAGGAACGAAACTCCAACTGCTCCTTGCTTGAAATTGGGGACCAGTTTATCAACATCAAGGTTGTCAAATGTAAACCCATCTGAGTCAACCGTGTAGTTGAGTCCCACCAAGAAACTACCAAGTTTGAAATCGGCGGTTAGGCGGTAGGTCATGAGAGCTTTCATAAAGGCTTCACCAAACTCGGTATTTTCATCAATTACGCCCCCATCTGGGCCCAAAATTGTAGTTTCACCATCATCATCTATAGATACTCCAATGCGTGGCCCCATTCCTAAGCCCAATCTAAGAAAGCCGAAGAGGTCGAAAGAGACACCGGCAGTTACTAAGCCTGAAATAAGGTGTCCATTATCAAGTTTTGAGTAAAGTGCAGCAACATCAAGTTCTACAAACAGGAGTCGCATCCTGATGTCACCCCCAAAGGCCCAGTTATCTAGTTCAGCCATCCCCTCAAAGAAACCTTCTTCAATTTCCTCATCAAGTGGAAGAGGGTTTTTGTACTGGGCAGTTACTCCTAGGCTTAGATTGAATATGCCGGCGAATAGTCCCGTAGGTACCAGCAAAAGCACTATTAGTAGTGCTAACATTGTCTTTTTCATAAGGATCTCCTTTCAGGGTCACTGCCCTGTGGTTATTATAACATCTGTGAAACCAATAGGTTTCAAAATAACGCTAATTCAAGTTTCAGACCCAGTTTATTTTTCCCAGCTGAGGAAAAAAGTTTTGACCACCCACCAGAATCCCCCAACAACCCCAAGGATGAACGGGTGTCTACAAGATAAAAAAGACCAATTTTTGCCGAACCAATTAAGAGGTCCAACCCATACTTGAAATGGATTGGCGAATCTAAGACAACACTCTTGAAAGTAACCTCGTCAATTGGGCGTCCTAAAATCAGCGCTTCCGATTCCTCACCTGAAAAGACAAAGTCTGTTGTCAATCCACCTCCTACACTAAAGTATAACAAATCTGTAACTAATGGTATATCAATACTTAACGAAGAGAGTAAATTTAGTTCTTGAGACCCATCCAAGGTTGAGGTAGGGATCATCACCATAAATGAGAGATTTATAAGTGAGAGGCGCGCATTGAGGTTTATGCCAACGGTCCAGTTCTCCCCCTTTCCCATCCCCTCAAAAAAATCTTTGACCCCTTGGTCCTCCGAGGTGTGATAAATCCCCGACAGTCCGATATCGACCTCACCTATAGAACGCGCTCCTAAAGGGATTGAGAAAATAAAAACGAGGGTGAAAATGAGCAAAAGGGTCTTACGCATCGATGATAACCTATTCTCCTCTTATTTAGTTGTTATACAGGTAGTGTATCATTAATCATAACAACCAGGTAGAGGGAAAGGATACAAAATATTATTAATTTCTAAATTTGCTTCTAATTTAGCTCATCGAGCCAAGTAGCAACACTCGCATCGCTAGCCATTTTCCAACCACTTCGAGGGCTGAGGGAGAGGGTCCCTATAGCGGGCCCTTCAGGGAGGACTGAGCGTTTAAACTGATTGGCAAAGAAGCGTCTGTAGAAGAGTTTGAGCCACTTTAAAATCTCCTCTCTACTGTACTCCCCCTTGAAGGTCTCTTGGGCAAGGCGAGCCACTTTTTGGGGACCACTCCCCCGTCGGATTGCGTGGTAGAGGAAGAAGTCGTGCAACTCGTAGGGGCCCACCACCTCTTCGGTCTTTTGGGTCGTCTTTCCCCCTTTGTGTGGTAAGAGCTCAGGGCTAATGGGAGCGGCTAATACCTCTTGAAGGGTCTCTTTTAGTTGAGAACTACCACACCCTTCTGCGTAGTAGGCAATCAGATGACGCACTAAGGTTTTGGGGACCGAGGCATTAACAGCATACATACTCATTAAGTCCCCATTATAGGTGGCCCATCCAAGGGCAAGTTCTGAGAGATCGCCAGTTCCTAAAACAATACCCCCCTCTTGGTTGGCAATATCCATCAAGACCTGGGTTCTCTCTCTAGCTTGGCTATTCTCATACGTGATATCGTGAAGTTCCTGAGGGTGGCCAATATCTTCAAAGTGTTGCACCACCGCTTGGGTAATATCTATTTTACGCAAGGGAATTGTAAAGTGTTGAGCTAAAGTCTCAGCTAAACGGAGTGAATTAGAGGTAGTGCCAAAACAGGGCATAGTGACCCCAATAATACCACTGAGGGGAAGAGAGCCCCTTTTGAACGCCTCAACGGCAACAATAAGGGCTAAAGTTGAGTCGAGCCCCCCTGAGAGACCCAAGATCACCTTTTTAGTCCCAATGTGGCGTAGACGACTGAGTAGGCCAATTGATTGAATCATCAAAGCCTTCTCCAACTCTCCACTCCCCTCTTTGGGGATAAAGGGGTGTTTGGCGTAAGTTCGCTTTAGTGCAACCTCCACTACTTTGTGATCAAATTGAACCACTTGGTAGTTTGCGTTGTTGCCCCCCTTAAAGTTTCCACCACGGATACGCTCTGAGGCTAAGAAGTTGAGATCGATCTCCCCACTAACTAGCCCCTCATAGGTGAAGAGTTCCTCTCTAATAATCTCCCCATTTTCGGCAATGAGGTTGTGAGCTAAGTAGACCGCCTCACCGGTCGACTCGCCACTACCAGCTGAGGCGTAGATGTACCCCGAGTGGAGGCGAGCTGATTGGCCAGCCACTAAAGTGCGCCGGTACTCCTCTTTACCAATCAAAGCACTGCTTGCCGAGAGGTTGGCGATGATGAGTGCTCCCGCTTGGGCATGGCCAATAGAGGGGGGATTGGGGGTCCACAGGTCGTTACAAATCTCAATGGCAAAGGTGAAGTTTTCAACCCTTTGGGATTTGAAGAGGAGATTGGTCCCGAAGGGGACTATTTGACTTAGAATCTCAATTACCCCGTTTCCTTGTGGTGGCTGTGAGAAGTAGCGTTGTTCACTATACTCTGGTCCACTCGAGAGGTGGCTCTTGGGAACTACCCCTAAAATCTTACCCCCCTTAAAGGCAACAGCACAATTGTAGAGAGCCCCCTCCCAAATTAGGGGGAGACCTAACACCGTTATTAAGTTGAGTGGTTGGGAAGCTTCCACGATAGTAGCTAAACTTTTAAGGCCTCTCTTATGGAGGGTCGATTGTAAAAACAGGTCGCCACAGGTATAACCTGTCAGGGAGAGCTCAGGGAAGATAAGGAGGACTTGCCCCCCCTTCTCTGCCTCTCTCATGTATCGAATAATCCCCTCTTGGTTATAAGCAGGGTTGGCCACACGCAGGGGAGGTGTCGCTACTGCCACCGGGATAAATCCATCTCTCATCGCCTAACCCCCTATTGGTAAGAAGTTACCTTGTTAGCTTATCTTACCTATTTACGAACTATATAACCACCCTTAATTACCCGCGAATCGTTAACGACAACGACAGCGTCGGGGAGGGTTGCATTTACAATTGAAAGGGCTTCGTTAATACGTTTGCGTTTAAGGTGGAGGAGGAGGAGCTCTCGCTCACCGTGGAGACCACTCCCTTTGACCACCGTCACCCCAAAACCCTGATTACGCAGTATATCGGCTAAAGCCTTACTCTCTTTCGATTCGGGGGCAATAACCTGGATAGAACTTAAGCCAAAGGCGAGCTTATCTTCCAACCAAGACCCCATGTAGTTGCCAACCGCAAAAGCTAGGGCAAAAACTATCATTCTGAGGGGATCGTCTTGGTACCCTTGTAATACAGTTCCGGTAATAATCAACCAGAGAAGGATATCGAAAAAGGCGATAATTGTCCCTTTCACCCGCTCTCCGCGATTAATTAATACGCTTCGCAGGGTGGAGACCGTAACTTCCAAGATTTTACCAAAGAAAATTACAAAATAGATACCAGCTCCCATGTTTTGCAAAAAATCCATTACAACCTCCCTCGCACTACTACCACCTTACTACTCCTTCCTCGAGGAGTTAACCCCCCGTTTGTATAATAATATCGAAAATAGTATTAAAAGTACAACTATGGCAATTGTTATGATAAATATTGGGGAGGTGGGACGATTAAGATTACTCCCCAACACGGTGGTGGCAATCATCCCTGGCATCAACCCCAACACCCCCCCCAACAGATATGACCAGTAGGGGATGGGGAGAGTTCCCAAAAAGAGGTTGGTAATTTCGTGGGGGAGAATACCTATAAATTTAGTTAAGAAAGCGACTAACACCGCCGACCTCTCTTTATGGATAGTGAAGCTAGAGAATTGGGGGAACTTGGCTAAAATCTTTTCAGAGATTCCTCCAGTAGCATAGCGTCCAATGAAATAGGGGATTTGCATATTGACGATGATACCGACAGTGTTGAGTACCAGAGCCCACCCCAATGGGTAGATTGAGCCGATCCCAAGGTAGAGGAGGGTGTAGGGGAGACCAAATGAGACCGACTTGATTAAAAATAGACCAAGGAAGGCGAAGGTTGTAATCCACACCCGCTCATAGAATTTCTCCACTAGGGTATCTATTGCGGCTACCCCGTTCTTAACAACAAAGATGGTAAAGAGGATTACGACGACGACTAATGGGAGAGCACGGACAACTTTCCAGATCAGCCCATTTTTATCTTGACTCTTCATCACTTTCCTTTACCCGCCCCTTGGACTATATTTACCCCATAAGATACAAAGTAACAATGGCATAGCCAATTGGAGAGGACAATGATTGAGAAAATTTACCCCTATTCGACCGAAGATGCTAAAAAAATTGAGAAGTTAATTGATGACGACCCCGTCAATATTAACCATATAGTTCTACCCAAAGGGGAGAAGGTCCCTGACCACCGCGCCAACTCCTATGTCCACATGATTGTCGTAAGGGGAACACTAACCCTAGTGCTGGGAGAGCAAGAGGCGCACCACTACTCTAGGGGCAATGTGGTCCATATCCCCTTTGACACCCC
>Ga0172382_10009233_pt1 | contig 13510 bp, 9 predicted proteins | sample Leawel138RmetaG_FD_122245 | JGI IMG/M metagenome (GOLD analysis project Ga0172382, IMG submission 122245) | Leachate microbial communities from a municipal landfill in Southern Ontario, Canada - Leachate well 138R metaG | ecosystem: Engineered > Solid waste > Landfill > Unclassified | place...
AAAACAGGCAGAAATAGAAAATTTAATTTTAAAAAAACGTAAAAGCATAAATCTTAGCTGATTTTATTAATTAAAAAGTTCGAGTTTTAAAAGTTGAACCGATTTGTGGGTGAAAAATGAAACTTTTTTTAAGAATTTACGTAGAATTTAAGATGGGGGTGTTGTTTTTGCAAAAAAGTGGGGGTTTTGGCGTGATTTTTGTTGCAAAGCAAAACAAAAATCATGACAAAACAGGCGGAAATAGAAAGGTGCTTTTCTTTAAAATAAAAGTCGACAAAATTCATAAACTTTTAGCCTAAGAAGTACTAATTATTCTTTTTAGCAAAGAAGTTAAACTAAAAATATTGAAAAAAAATGAAAATATTTCAAAATTTTTATAAGATTTGCAAATAATACTTTTTATAATGTTAAAAACAAATAAAATAAAATCCCCAACACTTACAATTAACTCAGAAATTGCAAAAAATAATATCCTCTCAATTCTGGCTAAACTTGGTAAATCAACAATTTTCCGACCACATTTTAAAACCCACGACAATAAAATTACTGCAAATATTTTTAGGGATTTAGGAGTAAATAAAATTTCAGTATCCTCTATAGACATGGCTTTATATTTCAGAAGTTTAGGTTTTAAAAATATAAATATTTCTTTTCCTGTAAATTTTCGGGAGCAAAAAAAACTTCAAAAACTTTCAAAAAACACAGAATTACATCTTTTAATTTCAAATTCAGATGCAGCACAAATGCTTTCTAACTTAAAATTAATAAAAGCTAAAGCATGGATAGAAATTGATACCGGATATAATCGCTCTGGCATTTTATATAATAATTTACAAGAAATTCAAAAATCTATTGATAGTATTTCAAAATCTTGTAATTTAAGTTTTGAAGGCTTTTTAAACCACAATGGCTCAACATATTCTTTAAATTCACCAACAGATATTTTACACTCAAGTTTTGAGGCTATTTCTAAGCTAAAAGATTTACAAAAAGAATTTTCCAAATATTACCCAAAAATTTCTATTGGCGACACACCTACTTGTAGTTTAATGGAAAATTTTGAAGGCATAGACGAAATTCGTCCGGGAAATTTTGTTTATTACGACCTTATAATGCTTGAAAAAAAAGTTTGTACAAAAGAACAAATTGCTGCAAAAGTATTTTGCCCAATTGTTGATATAAGCAAAGAAAGAAATGAAATTGTAATTCACGGCGGAGCAGTGCATTTTAGCAAGGAATTTATTTATGTAAATGGACATAAGTCTTTTGGCAGAGCAGTAAAACATTACGGTAAATCAGTTTTTGAAATTAGCGAAGAAATTAATTCTTTAAGCCAAGAACATGGAATTTTAAAAATTAAAAACTCTAAAATTGAAAATTACAAACTTGGAGATTTAATAGAAATTATTCCTGTACACTCGTGTTTAACAGCAAATTTAATGAAAGGCAAAACCCTGCATTATTAGTTTATAAATAGCCAAACTTATATTTCTATACCCAATAATTTACCATTTTCCATTACAAGTTCATCATCAAAATAAACATCAGGCGATTTCACAAGTCCGTCTAAGTGGCTATTTACCGAAATTGTACCTCCCATAGTAAGATTATTTCCAAAAGCAACATGAATGGTTCCTAAAACTTTTTCATCTTCTAAAATTTGACCTGATAGTATTGCCTTATAATTTGTACCAACGCCAAACTCAGCAACTGCTCTTGCCTCTCTCCCATTTTTATCTAATATTTCAATTAATCTTTGAGCTTCTTCACCACCAGTAATTTCCTCTGCATAACCATCACGTATTTCTACTTTTATAGGAGTTTTTATAACACCAATTCCAGCCATAGAACCATCAATTACTAAAGTTCCGTTTGTTTTTCCCTCTATAGGTGCCAAATATGTTTCGCCTGAAGGCATATTTCCGCTTTGCCCTTTTTCTCTAAGTACTCCTGTACTTGGAATTATCATTCTGCCTTCTATTGGCATTATTAAATTAGTACCGGCTTTTGTAATAACTTTTACATTTTTTACTCCCTCTAATCGTTTTGCAACATATTCTGTTAACTCAATAATCTTATCAAAATCAGCATTTAAACAGCGAGACATTATTTCTTTAGAAATTCCTGGCATTGTACCAACTCTAACGCCTTCTTTCACAGCATTTCTTCTTGCATCAGTATGAGTTAAAGATTTTGCTGTAGGAATTACAACCACATCAACCATTTTCATCATCTCAGAAATTGCTTGTGGCGGTTCTTCTCCATTAATCTCACGCGATTTCATTTCAATTAAAATACTTTCTTTACACAACTGCTTACCTGCTTCGTGCAAAGCCAAGCCAATTTCACGTTTTACTTCGTCAGTTACAATAAGTAAAGTTTCTTCGGGTTTTAAGCCCATAGCATCACGCAAACCTATTATTGAAGCCTGCATTAAATCATTGTCTATTTTCATTTTAAAATATTTTTGAAAGTTCAAAGTTATAAAAACTTAAGGAATATTAAAAATTAAGAAAAAAATCAATTAGCTAAAACTTCAAGCTAAGACCAGCCATAAAATTAATTCCTGCTTGTGGAAAATAATAAGCCCAAGTTTTTTCAACATTTTGCTCATACCAAATTCCACCATAAGCATTATTTGAGTATTTTAAATTAAAAATATTATTCACTATAAATCTAAAATTTATTTCTTTGATAAACTTTGTTTCAAGACTATAATCTAATTGTAAATTATTTAAAAAATATGCGTCCAATTTTCTATCTGGCGAAGAAGTATTGTCAAAATATTGAGTTCCTACATATTTAGCAATCCAACTTGCAGTAAAACGATTAAATGGTTTATAAGAAATAATTCCTGAAGAAATAATATTTGGAGAATAAGCAATATCTCGCTCTCCAAGTTCAAAATATTCATAATTTTCATTCCAATCATCATCATAACTTGTTGCCCAAGAAACAAAATTTTGAATTTTATTCCTACTCAAAGTTAAATTCGCATCAAAACTAAGTTTACTAATAGGTTTATATCCAGCAACAAGCTCAATTCCAGCCCTATACGACTTAGCAACATTTGTCATTATATCATATCCTGAATTTGATTTTTCACCAGTAGGTACAAGTTGGTCAATATAATCCATATAATATAAATTTAAACTTGCTGAAAACTGTTGAGAACGATAATTATAAGCTAACTCATAATCATAAAGTCTTTCTGCCTTAGGTGTTTTAGAGATATCTCCAGCAGCATCTTTAAAATTTGTGCGTGTTGGTTCACGATTTGATACTGCAAAAGAAGCATAAACATCCATATTATCTGAAATATCATAAAATAAACCAGCTTTAGGATTTATAAAATTAAAGATATGTTCCTGGTCTAAAACCAATTGATCTCCATTAAAATCTAAATCTGCATCATGTCCACGCATTAAATAATTTATATTTCTATACTGTAAATCGCCATAAAAATAAAATGAATTAAATATTTCATAATTTATTTTAGTAAAAATATTAAAATCAGTTTTTTCTCCATAATTTCTATACCATTCATAATTTATAGGTAAATTTTGTAAATATTGCATCCATAAAATTTTTCCAAAATGATCCCCCTCATGTTTATTCCAAGCTACACCTGCACTTAATTTCAATTTTACATTTTTATAATTTAAAGAACTTGTTGCGCCATAAAAATCATTAGCCATTAATTTTCTATAAATAATATCTGAGCTTTTAATTACAATAGCATCAGGACTTAAAGTGTCCAAACCATTAATTATATCTTGTGCTTGAAATATAATATTTGGTAATAAATATTTTGAAAATTTCTGGTTCATTTTATATTGTTCATAATATCCATCTCCGCGTGTATAATGAATGGCTGCACTAAAATCTAATTTTTGATTTATATCTTTTGAATACATCAATTGATAATGAGTTTGGATATAATTATCAGAATTATCTCTATAAATTTTTCTATTTCCATATTCATCAAAATATTCGCCAGCAGGATTATAAGTTCTGTTTGTATCCATTATTTCTTGGGGGCATCCATACCAAGTAATTCCTGTTTTTTGATTTCCTCTAATAATATTTGCTCTTAAAAAACTTGTTTTTCCTCTCCAAGCGGCACTCAACATCATGGAAGAGTGGTCGGAATATGAATTTTCCACATAACCATCGCTATCAAGTTTTGAAAGTCGTAAATCAAAAGAAAAACCATTATTCAAGATTCCTGTTCCAAGTTTAATATTTTCCCTAAAAGTATTAAAACTTCCAAACATACTTGAAACTTCTGCATACGGCTTAGAACTTAGAGAACCTGTAAACATGTTAATACTTGCACCAAAAGCTGCTGCTCCATTTGTTGAAGCACCAACGCCGCGAGTAAGTTGTAAATTATTTACAGATTCAGAAAAATCAGGCATATTAACCCAAAAAACAGCTTGAGATTCAGCATCATTAAGTGGAATTCCGTTTACACTAACATTTATGCGAGTTGGGTCTGTGCCACGAACTCTAAAACTGGTATTTCCAATTCCTGTACCGGCTTCACTACTTGCCACAACTGAAGGAGATAATTCTAAGATATAAGCTAAATCTTGTCCTGAATTACGTTTTTGCAATTCTTCATAATTCATGCTAGTAAAAGTAAGCGGAGAATTATCATATGCTCTGGTTGCTTTTACAACAACTTCATCGCTCATATAAGCAGAAGGTTTCATAACCAATTTACCAATATTAGTATTTTCGCCACTTAATTTAACACTTTGCGAAATTGTTTCAAATCCAAGATAAGAAACCAAAAGTTTACAATCAGTAAATTTACATTTAATGGAAAAGTTGCCATTACTATCAGAACTTGTACCTAAAAAGGTGTTTTCAATAATCACACTTGCTCCAAGAAGAGGATTATTATTTTCGTCAACAATTTTTCCGCTAATAACTTGAGCTTGAATTAAGTAAGCGAAAAAAACAAAATACATAAACACAAAAAAACGTTTCATAATAATTAAATATTAAGTTAATAAAAATTTAATCGGGATGAAACTAAACGGTTTTAATCAATTCCTCCCTACGGCGGCATTATCCACATCAGGTTCAAAGGGTATGATCTCAGCCTGTTTGGCACCCCTGTCTAAAAGACGGTACAAAGATAAAGCTTATTTTAATTAAATAAAAATGTTTTTAAACAAGTTGTTTTAATTTAGTGGGTAGTGGGGGTTTTGGCGGGATTTTTGCCATTTATTGCAAAAATCATGACAAAACAGGCGGAAAGAAAGTTTAATTTTAAAAAAACGTGAAAATATAAAATTCAGCTGATTTTATTTATTAAAAAGTCCGACTTTTAAAACTCGAACCGATTTAAAGGCGAAAAACGAAACTTTTTTATGAAATTTACGTATAATCTAGAATGGGGTGTTGGTTTTTTTAAAAAAGTGGGGGTTTTGGCGGGATTTTTGCTATTTATTGCAAAAATCATGACAAAACAGGCAGAAAAATTATGCAAAATATTTAAATAAAATGTTTAGCAATTTGGTAAGCTGCAAAAGACACAAGCCAAGCTATACTGGTTGTATAAATGCCAGAAAAAATTGCCCATTTAAGTTTAGATTCTTTCCAAATAGCAGAAATTGTGGCTATACAAGGGAAATAAATTAAAATAAATAATATAAAAGCCAATGCAACGGCAGGATTATACACTTTTTCACCGGCTTTTTCACCAAAAGCATAAGTTTCAGCTTTAAGTTTATTTTGCAAAGAACCTGTTTCCAAGTCATCGTCTGCCTGATATAGAACCCCCATTGTACTAACAGTAATTTCTTTTCCTGCAATACCTGCAAGAATCGAAACACTCATTTTCCAATCAAAACCTAAAGGCTTCATCACAGGCTTAATAAAATGACCAATTTTTCCAATATAGGATTTTTCATGCTCTTCACTACGTTTTTGAAATTCAAGTTCGTGAATTTTTTCTATATTTGGTTCTTCAAGTTTTGTTTCTGCACTTATTAATGCTTGATAGTCCTTTGAATAATCAATATTTTTTGGAAAATAACCTAAAAGCCATATTATTATTGAGCCAATTAAAATAACTCCTCCAATTTTTTTCAAATATTCTTTACCTCTATCCCAAGTATAAGTTAAAAGTAATTTTGTTGTAGGCTTGCGATATGGCAACAATTCCATCACAAAAGGAGCTTCTCTTTGTTTTAAAATAGTTTTGCTAAAAAAACTTGAAATAATAAGAGCTAAAATTATTCCAAACATATAAATTCCAAACAAAATAAGAACAGGATTTTCTGGAAAAAATGCAGAAATCATTAGAATATAAACTGGTAATTTTGCCGAACAAGACATAAAAGGCAAAATCATCATAGTTAAAATTCTATCTCGCTTATTTTCTAAAATTCTTGTACTCATAATTGCTGGCACAGTGCAACCAAAACCCATAATCATTGGAATAAAGGATTTTCCATGCAAACCAATTCTGTGCATATATTTATCCATCAAAAATGCTGCACGAGACATATAGCCAGTGTTTTCCAAAATTCCAATAAAGAAAAATAAGATGAAAATATTTGGTAAAAACACTAAGACTCCCCCTACTCCATCAATGGCACCATCAAGAACCAAATCTTTAAAAAAGCCGGGAGCCATCACTTTTGATAAATATTTAGCCAAATAATCGACCCCGTTTTCTAACCACTCCATTGGATATTTACCAAGCTCAAAAGTTGCAAAAAATGTTAAACCCATAAAAGCTATAAAAATTGGAATCCCAAAATATTTATGAGTTAGAATTTTATCTATTTTTTTTGATTTAGTTTCAGGTTTTTTACCAGCGGTAATTTCTGTTATTGCGCCATTTACATAAGCTTTACGAGATTTTTTAATTATATTAAAAATATGATCGTCATAAAGCTTTTCTAATCTTTTTATTTGCTTATCAGCTTTACGTTTAACCCGCTTATGGCAAGGCAAACCGTCAAATAACTTATGAACTAAACTGTCTTTTTCCAATAAACCAATTGCCAAGTAACGTGGCGAAGCAACATAATCAGCTTTTGACCTGCGTTTTAAAAACTTTTTTAATTTAGAAATTGATTGCTCTACTTGTCGTCCATAATTGATATGAATATGCCTTACATAAGGCTCTGTATTTTGATGAGTTTTTATTAAGGTCTCTAAAATTTTTTCTCTTACAGAATTTCCTTCTTCAATTTCGGAATAATTTATAATAGGAACTCCCAAAAGTTTGCTTAACAATTCAAAATCAGCATAATAAGAACCGCCCTCAGGATTATAGTTGCGTAATGCTAAAACAATTTTTGCATCCATGTCTATAAACTGGGTAACTAAATTTAAATCAGCTTCTAAATTTTCAAAATCAACTATGCCCAAAAAAACATCGGGAAAATCTGTTAAAACTTTATTCCTAAGCTTTTTACGTTGATAATCCTCGCCATAAATTGAAGAAACTTTAGGCAAATAATTTATAGAAAAATTATATTCATTAAATTTATATTCTGTCTTATTTTCAAAAATATTTGTATCAAGAGTTTCTTCATTAGAAAAAACATCAATAGAAATATTAGAATGATCTTCAAAAAGAATAGCTTGAAGTTGGGGATTATCTGACTCTACAAATTTTATAAATTTTAAATAATTCGCAGGAAGTCGTCTTTTCGCTTACAATTAGTAAAATGAAACTTGTAATAAGCTAATTTACTTTTTTTGGTAAAACTTAATTTTGTTTCCGAATTAATTCCAAGTTTTCGAATACGCCTTCTAATCCCCCACCTGCCGGTAATTTTGCTTACTGAATATTCTTTTTGTAATTCTATATTTTGTTTGGGCACCATTTCGCAAATTTAATTTAATCTAAATAAAAACCAAAATAAATTAAAAAAGTTTTAATACAAAATGTTTTTTAGCATTATTAAAGCTATATACAAAACATCTAATTTCTTGATTCACAATTAAGTAAGCAATGAGCACAATAGGAAAATTCTCCACGCAACCTTGAGTCGATTAATCCTGCGATTCTCTCTCGAAGCGGTAAGATATTCACTTTTAGCAAAACATCATTAGCAAAAGCAAACATTAACATAAGTTTTGCTTCTCTTTCGTCAATCCCTCGTTGTCTAAGATACATAAGTGCATTTTCATCTAACTGTCCAACAGTAGCACCATGCGAACACTTAACATCATCTGCATAAATTTCTAATTGAGGCTTAGTTCTCATTTTAGCTTGAGGGGTTAAACATAGACTTCTATTTGTTTGATAAGCCTCAGTTTTTTGTGCATCAGGTCTCACGATTATTCTACCTGAAAAAGCTCCTTTTGCTTGTTCATCTAAAATACCTTTGTAAAGCTCGTTGCTCAAACAATTTGGCACTAGGTGGTCGATTAGGGTAAAATTATCCACACGCTGATCTCTATCGGTGAGATTTAAACCATAAAGATTGGCTTCAGAATTTTCACCTGCAAGTTTTGCAAACACATTATTCCTTAAAACTCCACCATGCAAAGAAATAACGAAAGAATTACAACGAGAATACTTTTCTAAATTTATAAAATGTGAATTTACCACACCCGATTTATTAGGTTCGTTTTGCAAAGAATGATAATCTAATTGAGAATTTTCACCGACATAAGATTCAGTAAGGTCAACAACAAAATTATTGCTAGAATTAAGAGTGTGGTCGCAAATTACAAGTGAAAGCTTTGAGTTTTTTCCAAGTACAAAAAGATTTCGTTTAAAAATATTTTTATTTCCAAAACCATGAGTAAGATTTACCAATTGAATGGTTTTATTAAGCTCAATATTATCAGGCACATAAATAAACACGCCATCTTGGGCAAACATTGTGTTTAAAGCCACAAAACCGTCTTCTATTTCACTTGAATATTTATTATAATATTTCTCAACAATTTCGGGATATTCCGTTTTAGCTTGCTTTAAACCACAAATTACAACACCTTTATTCAAACCTTCAATCGGTTCATTATCTTGATAATATTCCCCATTTGATAAAAGCACAACATGAGTATCCAAATCCTCTACTTCGCATTTAAAAAACTCATTTAAATTAACTTTAGCTGCCCGAGATTCAATACTAAAATCATAATCTTTATCAAGAATACCGTTTATTCCCGCATATTTATAATTTTCGTGATTATGCTCAGGTATTCCATGTTTTTTAAATATTTCAAAAGCATTTTCTCTATTTTTAAAAAACTTTTCAGATTCACTATCTTTTAATTCATCTTTAAATTTCTCAAAAATATCTATATATTTTTTGTAAGTTTTTTGAACGTCCATAAAAATTTGTTTTACACTTCCAATTCTTTTTGAATCCAATTATAACCTTTTTCTTCAAGCTCTAAAGCAAGCTCTTTTCCAGCAGATTTTACAATTTTTCCATCGTAAAGCACATGAACAAAATCAGGTACTATAAACTCAAGCAAACGCTGATAATGAGTAATAACTATAGAAGCATTTTCAGGGGTTTTAAGTTTATTAACGCCATTAGCAACAACTCTAAGTGCGTCAATATCTAATCCAGAATCTGTTTCGTCAAGGATTGCAAGTTTTGGTTTTAACATAGCCATTTGAAAAATTTCATTTCTCTTTTTTTCGCCTCCCGAAAAGCCAACATTTACCGAACGATTAGCAAGGTCGCTTTTTAGTTCTACAAGGTCTTTCATTTCACGCATATATTTCAAAAACTCGCCACTTGACATTGGAGGTAAATTTTTAGATTTACGTTGCTCATTTACAGCTGTTTTCATAAAATTTATCATACTAACACCAGGAATTTCAACCGGATATTGAAAGCTAAGAAATATTCCGGCTTTTGCTCTTTCTTCAACATTAAGTTGAAACAAATCTTTACCTTCATAATAAATTTCGCCTTCTGTTACAGTAAAATTCTCGTTACCTGTAAGTACAGCAGATAAAGTAGATTTTCCTGAGCCATTTGGTCCCATTATAGCATGAATCTCGCCGGGTTTAACTTCAAGGCTAAGTCCTTTTAAAATTTTCTTTCCACTTATTTCTGCATGTAAGTTTTTAATAACCAACATAATATATATCTTTTAATAAATTATTTTTAATATTTTAATTTTAACCAACACTTCCTTCCAAACTAATTTGTAATAATTTTTGTGCTTCAACAGCAAACTCCATTGGCAACTTATTAATTACTTCTTTAGCATATCCGTTTACAATCAAACCTATTGCTTCTTCTGTTGCAATTCCTCTTTGATTACAATAAAAAATTTGGTCTTCACTAATTTTTGAAGTAGTAGCTTCGTGTTCTACAATTGCCGATTCATTTTCCACATCTATATAAGGAAAAGTATGAGCTCCACATTTATCGCCCAAAAGCAAAGAGTCGCATTGTGAGAAATTTCTTGCATTTTCGGCATTTTTACCAATTTTCACCAAACCACGATATGAGTTTTCACTTTTCCCTGCCGAGATACCCTTTGAAACAATTATAGAGCTTGTATTTTTACCAAGATGAATCATTTTTGTACCTGTATCGGCTTGTTGAAAATTATTTGTAAGCGCCACAGAATAAAACTCCGAAACCGAATTATCGCCTTTCAAAATTGTGCTAGGATATTTCCAAGTAATTGCCGAACCCGTTTCTACTTGTGCCCAACTAAGTTTTGAATTTTCACCTTTACAAATGCCCCTTTTAGTAACAAAATTATAAACACCGCCTTTTCCTTCTTTATTTCCTGGATACCAATTTTGCACAGTTGAATATTTTACTTCTGCATCTTTCATTACAATAATTTCAACAATAGCAGCATGAAGTTGATTTTCATCACGCATTGGAGCTGTGCAACCTTCCATATAGCTTACATAAGAAGCTTCTTCCGCAATAATTAAAGTTCTTTCAAACTGACCTGTATTCATTGCATTAATCCTAAAATAGGTTGATAATTCCATAGGACAACGCACATTTTTTGGGATATAACAAAACGAGCCATCGCTAAAAACGGCAGAGTTTAAAGCTGCAAAAAAATTATCTCCATAAGGCACAACACTTCCCATATATTTTTTAACTAAATCGGGGTGGTTTTGCACAGCTTCGGAAAATGAACAGAAAATTATTCCTTTTTCAGCTAATGTTTCTTGAAAAGTAGTCTTAACCGACACCGAATCCATTACCACATCTACAGCCACTCCTGACAAACGTTTCTGCTCATCTAAAGGAATGCCTAATTTATCAAAAGTAGCTTTAATTTCGGGGTCAATTTCATCTAAACTAGTATATTTTGGTTCTTGTTTAGGTGCTGAATAGTAAATAATATCTTGATAATCAATTTCTGGAATATTCAAATGTGCCCAATTTGGCATTTTCATTGTCAACCATTTATCGAAAGCTTTAAGTCTAAAATCAAGCATCCATTGCGGTTCGTTTTTTTTCTTAGAAATAAGCCTAACAGTCTCATGGTTAAGACCTTTGGGAATTTCATCAGCATCAATTTCAGTAACAAAACCGTATTTATAATCGCTTTCGGTAACTTCTCTCAGCACTTTATCTTGTTCTTTTTCCATTATAAACAATTAATATTTTAGTTTTAATAATTTGCAAAAATACAATTAATATTTTTATGCAATACCTATAACAGTAATAGAATGGAAATGTTTTTAAGCAAAGAATAGCTTATTCGGAAAAATAATATTAAAAAAATCAAAAAAACTCACTTATATCTGGGAAACCATATTTTTCTTTTGAAGTTTCTTGAGAAAACATTAAAAATTTCCCAAATCCTTGGCTTGTTAAAATATTGTCGCTATCAAAAATTTCGGTTTCTATTTCAATAATATTTCTTTTCTTAGAAACTTCTTTAGCAAATATTTTAATATCACCTTTTGTTGAACTTAAAGGCTTTAAATATTTAGTTTTTAATTCTATTGTTACAGCCGACCTGCCATAAGTTGTAAAAATATACCATTCCGAGCATTCGTCTAATAAAGTTGCTTGAATTCCGCCATGCACTATTCCATTCCAACCATCATAATTTTTTGAAGGCTTCCAAATAGAATAAAAATCATTTTCAGTTTTAAAAAATTCCAATTTCAAACCTATAGGATTATGACTTGAACAACCAAAACAGTTATGCTCTAAGTTTTTTAAAGAAAAAGCATTTTTGATTTTTTTAAGCATAAAAAAGATAATTTATGTATTACCTTAAAGTTAGTTTTGAAACATATTTAGTTTCTGACAGCTGTATTTCAATAAAGTACATACCTGAATTTAAAAAGCTTAAATCAATACTTACTTGATTTGAAGATAATTTTTCAGTTTTTACGACTTTACCTAAAATATCGCTAATTTTAACCGTAGCTGTATTTTCAGGAATTTCTATATTAATAAGTCCATTTGTAGGATTTGGATAAACAGAAATTTTAGAACTCAAGTTATCATTTACAGGCGAACAATCCTCTACGCTTATATAATTTGTTCTTGTTTTCGTATTGCTTCCTGCTGAATTTGTGGCAGTTAAACTAACTGAATATATTCCAGGACTATTATACAGAATTGTAGGATTTTGGGAAGTACTTGAATTTGGAGAACCTCCTGTAAAATTCCAAAGTCTGGATGTAGGATTATTTGTAGATTGATCCCAAAAACTTACAGTTAGCGGAGCACAACCAGATGTTATATTTGATGTAAAATTAGCAACTGGTGCATTAATAGTTGATTCACTTGTTAAAATTTCTATATCATCTATCATAAATACAAAAACATCATTTGAAACACATTGAATAGCTAAATAAACCCCTTGCCCGTTATAAGCATTCAAATCATAAGTATATTTTGTCCAAGTTGTTGGAGCTTCTGTATAAGTACCTGTGGAAATTTTTGTAAAACTTGAAATATTATTATTTGTAGTAGAAATTAAAACATTAAATCTTTCCTTTCCATATTGATCATTAACAGATTTTGCCCAAAAACTAAAACTAGAATTTGACTGTAAAGTAATTTTTGGCGTAATAAACCAATCGTTGTTTGCACTACCATTTGCCACAAAGCAAGCTCCATATTTATTTCCTCCATGAGCTTGCCAATTTTCTCCTAAAGCTGGTGTAGTTTGACTAGGGTTAAAAGCTATAAAAGCCCCAGTATAATTTTGATTTGGAAAACTATAATCTTGAATACTATAAGTAGATTTATTATCCCCATCATAAGTCGTGCAAGGGCTAAATTGGTCAACTGCAAAATTTGTACAAGCCTCAAAATCATAAGTGAAACCTGAACCGCTTTGTGCTTGACTTACAGTAATATATCCTTGTTTTGTTTCTGTTGCATTTTGTTGACCTGAATAAACAGTTAAACTTACATTATAAGTTCCTGGAGTATTATAAGTTATTGTTGGTGATGATGATGTTGAGCTTGAAGGACTTCCGCCTGGAAAAGACCAAGAACGGCTTGTAATTGTTCCACCTGTTGACAAATCGGTAAAGTTAACAGTTCCGCCTGCCTGA
>Ga0172382_10009238_pt1 | contig 13507 bp, 14 predicted proteins | sample Leawel138RmetaG_FD_122245 | JGI IMG/M metagenome (GOLD analysis project Ga0172382, IMG submission 122245) | Leachate microbial communities from a municipal landfill in Southern Ontario, Canada - Leachate well 138R metaG | ecosystem: Engineered > Solid waste > Landfill > Unclassified | place...
ACTTCGCCCGGACCCGGAGGATCAAGTTCGACTTCAGTGATCGTTACCGGTTTGGTTACAGCATAGGGGCCTTCGATCCCCATTTCCCGTAACAGTGCTGCGCGGGTTTTCATAGCGTATCGTCCTCGTTGGTTATGAAGCTTTAGACGGTGCGGCCGCCATCGACGGGGAATTCCACCCCGGTGATGAATTCGGCGGCGTCGCTGGCCAGGAAGAGGGCGGCAGCCGCCACGTCGTCGGGCATGCAGAAGCGGCCCAGCGGAATGGTGGACTGGAACTTGGCGCGGTTTTCGGGTGTGTCGGGCATGCCCATGAACAGCTCGAACATGCCGGTGATGCCCATGACGGGGCAGATTGCGTTGACGCGAATGTTCTCGGGGCCGAGTTCGACCGCCATCGACTTGGACAGCACGTTCACCGCGCCCTTGGAGGCGTTGTACCAGCTGAGCCCCGGACGCGGGCGGATGCCGGCCGTCGAGCCGATGTTGAGGATCACGCCCTTGCCCTGCTTGCGCATGACAGGCACGACGGCCTGGGCCATGTAATAGATGGACTTCACATTGACGTCGAACATGCGGTCGAACATGGCCTCGTCCACGTCCAGCATGGGCTGGTTCTTGTGGGTGATGGCGGCGTTGTTGACCACGATATCGAGCGAGCCGAATTCATTGATGCCGGCATCCACCATGTTCTGCACGTCTTCGCGCTTGGAGACGTCGCCCTTCAGCGCCAGTGCCGCGCTGCCGATATCGGAAGCCACGCGGTTGGCGGCGTCTTCATTGATGTCGGCGATGATGACTTGCGCGCCTTCACGAGCGTACAGCTTGGCGATCCCTTCGCCGAATCCGCTGCCAGCACCCGTGATCAGTGCTACTTTTCCTTCGAGTTGTCCCATGTTCGTGACTCCTTGCCTATTCACCGTGGTGATGGATGATGGTTTTGATCGTGCTCATTTCTTCGAGCGCAATGAAGCCCTTCTCGCGCCCGTGGCCGCTCTTCTTGACTCCGCCGAAGGGAAGTTCGACGCCGCCGCCCGCACCGAAGCTGTTGATGTAGACCTGGCCCGCCTGCATGGCACGTGCAACGCGCTGCTGACGGCCGCCGTTTTCTGTCCAGACCGCGGCCATCAGGCCGTATTCGGTGGCATTGGCCAGTTCGATGGCCTCCGCTTCGGTTTCAAAGGGAACGACCACCAGCACGGGGCCGAAGATTTCCTGGTTCAACAGGTCGCTGTCGTGGCTCTTGGAGGCGAAGATCGTCGGTGTGACGAAGTAGCCGCCTTCCGGGACTCCGTCTGCGATCGCGCCCTGGGTCACGATGGTCAGGCCTTCGTCCTTGCCCTTTTGGATGTAGCGGTTGATGCGCTCCCACTGCGTCTTGTTGACGACAGGACCGCAGGTGAGGTCCATTTCAGGGGTGCCGGCGCGTGTCTTGGAGAATTCTTCGGCCAGCGCCTTGAGAAAGGATTCGTATACGCCCTTCTGCAGGATCAAACGGCTGCCGGCGGTGCAGGTCTGCCCGGTGTTGTGCACGATGCCGCGCACAATGGCGGGAATGGCCGGCTCGAAGTTGACGTCATCGAACACCACGTGGGCCGACTTGCCGCCCAGTTCCAGCACGCACTTCACGGCGTTGAGCGCGGCGGCCTGCTGAATCAGCACGCCGACTTCGTTGGAGCCGGTGAACGACACGAAGTTGATGCCGGGGTGGCGGGAAAGCGCGGCGCCGGCCTCTTCGCCCAGGCCTGTCACCACGTTCAGCGCGCCAGCGGGGAAGCCGACTTCCAGGGCCAGTTCCGCGATGCGCAGGATGGACAGGCAGGCGTCTTCCGCCGGTTTGACGACGGTGGCATTACCCATGGCCAGGGCGGGCGCCACACTGCGGCCGAACATCTGAGCCGGATAGTTCCAGGGAATGATGTGAGCCGTGACGCCTAGCGGCTCATGCACGGTCTGGACGGAATAGCCATTCAGGAATGGAATGGTGTCGCCGTGGATCTTGTCGGCGCCGCCGCCGTAGAACTCGAAGTAGCGCGCCAGCACCGTGATGTCGTTGCGGGCGGTGGAAATAGGCTTGCCCGTGTCTTTGGCTTCGATCTGGGCGAGTTCCTCGCGATTGTCCAGCACGGCCTGTCCCAGCTTCATCAGCAGGCGGCCCCGCTCGAACGCAGGGACTTTGCCCCATTCGCCGTTCAAGGCTTTGCGGGCGGCTCCGACGGCACGGTCCACGTCGGCGGCGTCGCCACGGGGGATCGTCGTGAAGACCTGGCCGTCACTTGGGCAAACGACGTCGATGGCCTGCTTGTTGGCGGAACCGGTCTTCTGTCCGTCGATGATCATTTGATGCATAACGCTTCCCTGTTGTTACTCGGTGTGTTGAAGAGCGATCGAACCCCGTTCGATGGTCCAGATCTGGTCGGGCATGTCGCCCAGCAGCTTGATGTTCGATTCGGTGATGATCACACATAGTTCTGGCTGCATGCTGCGCAACCGGCCAAGTGCTTCGGTGTAGATGGCTCCCAGCCGGGGCGCCAGGCCCTGGTAGGGCTCGTCGAGCAGCAGCATGCGGGTGCCCACCATGAGCGCGCGGCCCAGGGCCACCATCTTTCCCTGTCCGCCCGACAGTGCGGAGCCCGAACGCTTGAGCATGGGCACCAGATCGGGCACGACCTGCAGCACGACTTCCAACCGGCGGTCGATCTCTTGCCGGGGCTGCTTGAGCGTATTGCAGGGCAGGCGCAGATTCTCTTCCACCGACATGGTGGGGAAGATCACGCGGTCTTCGGGGGAGTATCCGATCTGGTAGCCGGCCCGGGCATGGCCCGGGAGCGCGCTGAGCACCACGTCATCCAGGTGGATGTCGCCCGAGCGCAGTTTGATCAGACCCATGATGGTACGCAGCAGTGTGGTCTTGCCAGCCCCGTTGCGCCCCACGATGCCCACGGTGCTGCCCCTTTCAAAACTGCAATCGACATCGCGCAGGATCCGGTTTCCTGCAAGGTCGACATTGACGCCGGTTAATTTAAGCATGTGTCAATTCCCTAATACTTCGCTCTTGATGCGCGGGTCGTTCAGCACCTCGTCAGGGCTGCCGTCAGCCACGATTGCGCCATTGATCCAGGCGGCTACGCGGGAGGCGTACTGGGCGACGATGTCGACATCGTGCTCGACGAACCAGCTCGTCACCTTGCGTTCTTCAAGCGCGTTCATGACGGTCTGCATCAGGCCGTGCTTGTCTTCGGAAGCCACGCCGCTGGTGGGTTCATCCATGATGATCAGTTTGGGCCGCAGCGCCAGCGCCATGGCGACGTCGAGCAGCTTGCGCTTGCCTTCGGGCAGATCACTGGACAAGACGTTGGCGTCCTGCATCAGCCCGACGAGTTCCAGAGTGCTGTCCACCTCGTTGGTGTCCACGGTATCGGCCAGCGGCTTGAAGACGCTGAGGCGGGGGTTCTGCCGGGCGGCGGAGATCTGTATGCACTCGCGCACCGTGTGCTCGGTGAACAGCTGGGGAAGCTGGAAAGATCGACCCATGCCCAGACGCACGATCTTCCGGGGCGCCTGGGCAGTGATGTCCTGGCCATCGAAATAGACCTTGCCGGCGGCGGGTTTCAGATAGCCAGTGCAGATATTGATGAAAGTGGTTTTTCCGGCGCCGTTCTGACCGATGACGGCCAGGCGTTCGCCGCTATACAGTTCAAAGTCGATGTTGTCGGCAGCGACGACGCCGCCGAAAGCCAGATAGAGGCCGCTGGTTTTGACTAAAGGTTGCATCGTTTCAGCCTCCCGTTAGAGTTTCATGCGCTTGGACAGCTGCCCGACGAACCCCGTGGGGAACAGGAAGATCACGATGATGAGCGTGAAACCCAGGATGAACTGCCAGAGTCCGGGGAAGTAGGCCGAGGAGGTGAGTTTGACGGCCTCGAACACCAGCGCGCCCAGGAACGCGCCAATGGCATGGCCGGCACCGCCGAGGATGGCAATGAAGACATATTCGCCCGAGCGCAGCCACAAGCCGAGTTCGGGGGTGACCAGGCCCTGGATCAGGGCGAGCAGGCTGCCCGAGAAGCCTACCACCGTGGCGGACAGGAGGTAACCGCGCCACATGACGGCATACGCCGAGAATCCGAGATATTCCAGTCGGGTTTCGTTGGTCTTGATCGCCGCCAGTGCCGCGCCGTTGCCAGAGCGGAAATAACGCTGGACCCACCATGCAAGCACCAGCGCGATGGCTATCGTGAGGATGAGCAGCAAGAATTCGTAGGGCCCGCGAGACAGTTCCATGCCCAGGAAAGTGGGCCGCTCGATGCGCAGCCCGTCGGTGCCGCCAGTGATGTGGTACAGCTTGCCCAGCAGGGCGAAGAGCACCATGCTCAGCGCCAGGTTCAGCATGCCGAAGAAGATACCGCGGTAGCGCACCATGAAGACGCCGATCACGGCGCTTGCCAGGACGGATACCAGAACCCCTGCGGCGATCAGCGTGAGGGCATCCATGCCGGGATACGCGCGCGCCAGAAAAGCGACGGTATAGGCGGAGATGCACGCGTACATGGCGTGGCCGAACGAGACCTGGCCGGCCCGCAGCATGACCGACACCCCCAGGGCTGCGATGGCGTAGGTGGTGCCGATGATGATGGGCGTGGTGGTCCAGGGAATGAAGTATCCCGATAGGAGCGCCAGGGCCGCCCCGATGAAGCTGATTAGGTAAATCATTAGATCGTCCTCGCTTGCGCAACAGTGAACAACCCATGCGGACGGACGAGCAGTACCAGACCCATGATGATGTAGGGCACGGCGACCTCGAATTCGGGCGCCATGTAGACCGCGATCGAGCGGATGATGCCGATCATGAGCGCGGCAACGAGGGCGCCGGTGATCTGGCCCAGGCCGGCTGTGGCAACCACGGCAAATGACAGGACGATCATGTCGGCGCCGGCGCCGGGAACCAGCGATGTGGTGGGCGATGCCAGCGCTCCGCCGAGCACGCCCAGGATCGCGCCGATGATGAAGGTGATCAGGCCGATCTTGCCGGCATTGATGCCCAGCGAGGTGGCGACCTCGCGATGGTGGGTGATGGCCACCATCTGTTTGCCCAGATTGGTGTGGCGCAGGAAATATTCCAGGCCGATATAGGCGACCAGCGCGGTCAAGGGCACGACCACCAGCTGATAGGTGGTATAGGTGATGCCGCCCAGCTCGATGTTGCCCAGGCGGTTGACGACCTCGCTCGCGCTGTAGGGCTGTGCGCCCCAGATCATGCGTTGGATGTCTTCCAGCATCAGGAGCGCGCCGAAGGTCAGCAGCAGCTTCAGGATGGGGTCGTAGCCCTGGGCGCGGCGTATGAGGATGATTTCCATGAGGCCGCCCAGTATGGTCCCGACCACGATGGCGACGAGGAACAGGGAGACCAGGGGAATCCATGATGATTCGGTGGCTGGCGCCACCATCATGATGAACGAGGCGGCAGCATAGCCTCCGAAGGCGTAAAAGGCGCCATGCGCGACGTTCAGTATGCCCATCACGCCAAAAATCAGCGTCAGGCCCATTGATACCAGGAACAAGAGGCATGCGTAGGCAATGCCGTCGACCAAGGCAAGTGGCAGAATGTTGAGAAACACGAACTTTCCTTAGGGAGTGACCAAACCAGGGCTTCGGGGAGGGCAGTATCTTCGACTCTGTTGGAGCCGCGGATCGCGGCGGGAGGCGGACTTCCCTGTGTGACCGTTCTCTGGCTAACAGCAGAGTGTAGGAAAGAGGGCTGGCTGCGGCAATTCACATTTGGAAAACCGGCACTTTGATACAGCCGTACTCTAGGGAAAGCCCTTAAGGAAGCTCTGAACAAGTCGAGCGGAAAGCAGGCGCCCTGGTTCGGGATGGAATGCAAGGCGCAAACCGCAGCGATAGCCGTAGCTATCGCGAGGATATGCAACGCGGCAGACCACCCGAATCCAGGGATGCATGCGGCGCGGTGACTTGTTCAGAGCTTCCTTAAACGAAGCTCTGGGCAATTTCACCGCGCCTGCCTGCCGCTCGAATCAAATCAGGATTTCCTCAATCTTGAGATTGCCCTGGGCAAAGCTGTCGGGAATCAGTTTTCGTGATGAGTCACGAACTCGGACACCGCCATCCTCTCTGGCTGGAAACGGTTGACTGCGGCGCTGGCATCTTCATACCCGATCGACATGCCGCACACGATGATCTTGTCATCGTTGATGCCCAGATGCTGTTTGACGATGCCGGGGTAATTGGCCAGGGCGGCCTGAGGGCAGGTGTGCAGGCCGCAGGCCCGGGCAGCGATCATGATGTTCTGCAGGAACATGCCGTAGTCCAGCCAACTGCCGGTTTCGAGATCTCTGTCGATGGTGAAGATCAGTACGACAGGGGCTCCGAAGAACTCGTAGTTGCGGGCGTGCTGGCGGGCGGAGGCCTCGCGGTCGCCCTTGCCGATGCCCAGCGTGCCATAGAGGCCCCAGCCGGTCGCCCGCCGCCGATCGAGGTAGGGGCTGCGCCATTTCACCGGGTAGTACTGGTATTCGCGTGTCTCGGGTCCCCGGATTGATGCGCGGTCAGCAGGGCGGCCGACAGCTGATCACGCGCGGCGTTCGAGACCACATGCACGTTCCAGGGCTGCACATTGCTGCCGCTCGGGGCAGTGCCGGCAATAAGGAGCACTTCGTCGAGCAGCTGAGGGTCGATGGGTGTTGGCAGAAAGGATCGCGTGCTCTTGCGGGACGTGATGGCTGCCTTGACGGCCTGGAATCCGGGGGAGAGGTCTAGGTCTTCTGTTGCTGTATTCGTCATGCGAATCAACCGGGTGTTTGTCGAACCAATTGAAGAATCTGCCAGCATACTTCAGCTTTGTGCCGGATGGCCGCGACCGGACTCGGTGCGGCGCCGGGGGCGGGTCCGGATTCGCCTTTCGGAGGCCTGTTCAACCGTTCGGTCTCCTGGCCTGCATCCGTGCCCGGGCGCCGATCAGACGGCCTTCTTCACGAATTCCGACTTCAGGCTCATGGAGCCGAATCCGTCGATCCTGCAGTCGATGTCATGATCGCCCTCGACCAGCCGGATGTTCTTTACCTTGGTGCCCATCTTGACGACACCGCTGGAACCTTTCAGTTTCAAGTCCTTGATGACGGTGACGGTGTCCCCGTCCTCCAGGACATTGCCGGCCGAGTCACGGTGGACCCTGCCGTCCGTTTCGGCCGGTGTGCCGTCCTGTGCGGACCATTCGTGCGCGCATTCCGGACAGACGTAGAGAATGCCGTCTTCGTAGGTGTACTCAGACTGGCATTTCGGACAGGGGGGCAGTGTGCTCATGAGACCTCCTTCAATCATGGCGCCGACATCCGGATCCGCCCTGCGGGGGTGTCCGGCGGACCTTCAGAGCCGCCCCAGTATAGCCGCCGCTCTCAGAGCAGGCTTTCTATGGGCAGCATGGACAAGAAGCGGACATACAGTCGTTTCCACCAGGGGGTGGCCGGCTCGCGGTCGAGTTTCCTCGTTTCCTTGGCGTTTCGCTCGATCCAGTAGAGGCGGCCGGTTTCATCCAGCCCCAATTCGTATGCGTTGGCGGGAATATCCGTCTTGAAGGCATTGGCAACATCCCGGGCCATTTCGGGGCTGTGGATGACAAAGCCTGATTCCGTGTTCAGGCGTGCCGAGCGTGGATCGAAGTTGAAGGATCCGATGAAGACGCGGGCTCCATCGACTGCGAACGTCTTGGCATGCAGACTGGAGCCCGAGCTGCCGAAGGGACCGGCCTTTTCCTGGGGGAGGCCCTGATTCGCCTGGCGTCGCATTTCGTAGAGGGTAACGTTTTCCTGCAGGAGCGTCTTGCGATACGGGGCGTAGCCGGCGTGCACTGCGGTCACATCCGTCGCTTCCAGCGCGTTGGTCAGTATTTGCAGCCGCACGCCTTGGCGCGCCAGGGCAATGAAGGCGTCCGCGCCTTTCTTCGTGGGGACGAAGTAGGGAGAGATCAGCTCTATGGATTCCGCGGGTTTGTCCAGGATCTGATCAAGGCGGGACAGCAGCAGTGTTTCGGGTGCGGCACGGCCCAATACCTTGTCGGGATCGTCGCTCACCAGCCGGACGGGTACCCAGAGGAAATCCGGGCTGCCTTTCCGCAAGGTGTCTATGAAGCGGGATTCGGTGACGGCTCTGACGTAGGCGTGGGCCTGGGGAGCCGTGGCAATGTGATCGTAAGCAGTCTCCATTTGCTGCAGGCGAGTGGCGCTGGGCTGCGCCACCAGTGTTTCCAGAGGGTAGGCGGCCTCGTGGTTCCAATAACGGTCGAAGTCTTTCGACACTTCATCGACGACGGCACCGGCGACCAGCACGTCCAGGTCGGCGAAGGCCACGCCTTGCGTTGCGCCGAAGTACTCGTCGCCGATGTTGCGCCCCCCAGCGATGGCCGCTTGACCGTCGACGATGAAGGATTTGTTGTGCATGCGCCGATTCAAACGGGGGAAGTCGGTGACGAACCCCAACGGTTTGAACGTCCGGAACGGGAAGGGGTTGAACAGTCTGACCTCGATACCCGGATTTGAATTCAGCAGGGAGAGCTTTTCGTCCAGGCCCGAAACACCGTTGTCGTCGAGCAGGAGACGGACCCGCACCCCGCGTTTCGAGGCGTCAAGCAAGGCCTGGAACAACAGGTTCCCTGTAATGTCGTCGCGCCAGATGTAGTACTGCACATCGAGCGTCTGCTGGGCGTCAGCGATCAAAAGCATGCGCGCAGCAAAGGCATCGAGTGAACGGGTCAGGGGGAGAACGCCCGACAACCCCGGGTGGGCGGCCGCCTGTGGCGCGAGGTTTCTTCCCAGGATGGTTTCCCGGGAGTCTTCAGACAGGACCGCCTGCGAAATGCTCTTGTCATCATTCGGCGGCAGACCGCATGCGGCCAGCAGGCTGCCCAACGTCAGAATGCCGATCCACTTCGACCGCGTCTCGCGTGTCTGCTTTGCCATATGCTGCATGCTCATTCCACCGCCAAAATTATCGGCACGGTATCAGGAATGGCCGAAAGCTGCGAGATGAAGAGGCTGCCGGCCAGCGGGCGGCGGAAAGAGCGCCGGCCCGCGGGCAGCATTGGTACGTGGCTTCGTTGGAAAAGGCTGTGCCACTTACTCGAAATTCTTGTGGGTATTGGGGACCGACTTGCGCCAATAGCTTGCGGCCCGAATGCGGCTCTTGTCGATGGCCAGTTCTTCGGCCAGGTATTGGCGCACCGCCTTGATGTCGCTGTATTCGCCAGCGGCCCAGACATAGCCTTCGCCATCGGGCAGCCGGAGGCCCCGAACCGCGGCTTCGAGCGCGCATGGGCCGGAGGCGGTGGGTCCAGCATCGCTGACCCAATGCGTTTCGAGTTTGCAGGGGCTGGACAGGTCCATCCGGGCGCCATCTCTTTCGGCCTTGATGATGGCGATGGCCTTGCTGGTACTGGGCAGTTCTTCGAGGCGGCGGCCGATGGCGGGCAGGGCCGTTTCATCGCCGATCAGCAGATGCCAATCGAAGGCGGTCGGAATGACGAACGATCCGCGCGGCCCGGCGATGCCCAGGAAATGCCCAGGCCGGGCCTGGCTGGCCCAATGGGTCGCGGGACCATCGTGGTGCAGGACGAAGTCGATATCCAGTTCGTCGGCCGCGGCGTCGTAGCGGCGCGGCGTGTAGTCGCGCATGGCGGGTTTGGGCCGGCTTTCGTCAAAGACGAGGCCATTTTCGCCCAAGGTCGGCATATTGGGCCTTTCGCCGGTGGCATCCGGGAGGATCAGCTTCATGTGATCGTCGAATGAAGATGAGACGAAGCCGGCGAGATCATCGCCTGTCAGCGTGATGCGCCGCATCGAGGGCGTCAGTTCCGTGATGCGTTTCACGGTCAGGAGACGCAGTCTGATGGGATGGCTGATCTTTTGTGTCTTCAACGGGGTTTCTGTCATCGGTGTTCCTGGATAAGGGGTGGCGACCGGGTGTCGATCATTTTTTCAGAATCTCTTTCACTGCACGCCGCAGGATGGCAATGATGCGGCGCTGTTCGGCATGATCAGGGTCGCTTTCCGTCAGTAAGGCGGCCTGCAGATCCTTGCGGGCCTGAATGAATTCGGGCAGCCAGCCCGTCGCTTTTGCTGCGGCCGCCACGCTTATCCGGGACTGGCTCATCCACAGCATTTTCTTTGCTGCGTGCTTCAGGATCGCAAGCAGCATCCGGGATTGCTCGTCATGCGACTCTGAATGCCGGCGCCCCGTTTCGGTGAGGCGGTAAATCTTGCGTTTTCCGCTGTGTTCCGATTGCGTATGGCCCCGCATTTCCAGCTGCTTGAGCGCGGGATACAGCACGCCGGGGCTGGGCTGGTAATAGCCCCCCGAGAGTTCGCCGAAGCGCTGGATGAACTGATAGCCATAGGCTGGCCCGTCGCGCAGGAGCCACAGCAGCATGAGCTGCAGTTCGTCTGCGTTGAACTTGCGTCCGCTGACCAGGCGACTGCCGCGCTGCTGCGCGGTTTCCGTGTCCTGGTGTTGCATCCGTTCTTCCTTATCTCGATGTCATATCTTAAGATGTATCGTACGATAGTATTGAAAATGAGAATTGTCAATGATTGCAGAGTGAGCAGATCAAAAGGCGGAACGCTTTGTGCCACCATCCACCGGTATGACGGCGCCTGTGATGTAGCGGGACAGCGGAGATGCGAGAAACGCGACGAGGTGTGCGATGTCTTCGGGTTCGCCGAAATAACCGGCAGGAATATGCTGTTCGATGAAAGCGCGACGAGACTCTTCGGTCGGGTGCAGGCGCTGCTGAATCTGCTCGCTGTGGATGCGTCCGGGCTGGATCGTGTTGATGGTGACCCCTTGCGCAGCCACCTCGCAGGAGAGCCCTTTCGCCCATACGTGCAAAGCGGCCTTGGCAGCGATGGCGGCGTTCAGGCTGCGCGGTTCCATGGAGCCGCTGAGGTTGATGATGCGCCCCCATTGCTTCTTTAGCATCGGCGGCAGCAGGGCTTCGGTCAGATGGCGGGCCGCCGTAAAGTTCAGGGCGAAAGCCTCGTCCCAGTCCGCATCGCTGGCGTCAAGATCGACCGGCCGCGAGCCGCCTGCGCAGTTGACCAGTATGTCGATGCCGCCGGTCGCCTGCGCCGCTTCTTCAGCAAGCCGGCGCACGTCGTCTCGATGGGTGATGTCGCCGGGCAGGATCAGCGGCCGCGGCCCGCCCTCGCTGGAGATATCGTCAGCCATCGTGGTCAACAACGCTTCACGCCGGGCGACGAGGACGAGCTGTGCGCCTTCCCTTGCCATTATCTTGGCGATGCCGGCGCCGATGCCCGCGCTGGCGCCGGAAATGAGGGCAGTGCGCCCCTGTAGCTGCAAATCCATGACTCTTCCCTGAAAAGATTGATGCTTGCGACGATGCGGAATGCGAATGGCTAGGCCGTGTCCCAGTTCCGGGCCCGCAGTTCCGCCACGAAAGTGGGTTCAGCGTAGCGTCTGTCGGCCGGTCCCGCCTTGAGCAGATGGCTGGGGACGTCGTGATTGACGATTTCGGGCAGCCGGGCTGTTGCCGCCAGCAGTCGGGCAAGGTCTACGCCTGTTTCGCAGCCTATGGCATGAAACATGTGAACCAGGTCTTCTGTACAGACATTGCCTGTCGCCCCCGGCGCGTAGGGACAGCCGCCCAGGCCGCCCAACGATGCGTCGAAACTGATGACACCGGCCTGGACGGCCGCAATGGCATTGGCCAATGCCATACCGCGTGTGTTGTGGAAGTGCAGTGTGACTTCGAGGTGGGGAAACTGTCGTCGGACGGTTTCCGAAATTTGAAACACCTGGGCGGGATTTGCCATCCCGGTCGTGTCGCACAAGGTCACTCCCCGCACAGGCAGTGCAGAGAAGCGCTCGATCCACCGGTAGACTTCGGCTGGTTCGACCTGGCCTTCCATTGGGCAGCCGAATACCGTCGACAGTGATACGTTCACTGGCAAGTGGTGCAAATCGGCCATGCGGATGACTTCGGCGAGCTGAGCGAACGAGTTCTCGCGAGGCATGCGAAGATTGGACAGGTTATGAGTTTCACTCATCGACATGACCAGATTGATCTCGTCGATGTTGCAGCTCAGGGCGCGTTCCGCACCGCGAATGTTGGGAACCAGGGCTGTATAGATCACGCCTGGTTCTCGGTCTATCCCCTTCATGACGGTTTCCGCGTCCGCCAATGCCGGGATGGCTTTGGGAGAGGTGAATGAAGTGACTTCTATCTTGGCCAGACCACTGCGGCTCAGGTCATTGATCAGGGAAATCTTTTCATCCGTCGGAATGAAGCTGCGCTCATTCTGAAACCCGTCGCGTGTGACGACATCATTGATGTACAGGCGGGTCGGCAATGATCCAAACATGGGGAGAGCTCCAGTTCAAGGCCTTGGCCTTTTGGCGTCAACAGGCCCTAGATAATGTTGCGGTCGCGCAGGGCGGCACGCGCTTCGGCGTCGATACCGATGGAGGCAAGCACCTCATCGGTGTGTTGCCCCAGCGTGGGGGCTTCACTGCGTACGCTGCCCGGTGTTTTTGCCAGTTTGGGAACGATGCCCGGTACGTCGATTTCCTTTCCATCAGGCGTTCTGCTTTGCAGAATCATGTCGCGGGCCTGGTAATGCGGATCTGCTGTGATGTCTGCCGCAGTATAGACGCGCCCAGCCGGGACCCTGGCTGCGTGCAGGGCATCCAGCACTTCATCCAGGGTATGGCGGCGGCTCCATTCGCCAATGGCAGCGTCGATTTCTTCTGCACGCTTTGCCCGGCCGTCGTTGGATGCCAATCCCGGGTCCTGTCCCAGGTCTTCCCGATCGATTACCTGCATCAGGCGCTTGAAGATGCTGTCTCCATTTCCTGCAATCAGTGCGTAGTGGCCATCGCTGCAAATATAAGCATTGCTGGGCGCGATGCCTGGCAGACTGCTGCCGGAGGGTTGGCGGACCACGCCGAACGCGCTGTATTCGGGCAGCAGGCTTTCCATCATGTTGAAGACGGACTCATACAGGGCAACATCAATGACCTGGCCTTCGCCGCCGGACGACTTGCGGTGTATCAACGCAAGCAGGACCCCGATGACCCCATGGAGCGCAGACAATGAATCGCCGATTGATACCCCGGTACGGACCGGTGGGCGGCCCGGCTCGCCGCATAAGTGGCGCAAACCGCCCATCGCTTCCCCGACCACGCCGAAACCGGGCCGGTCGCGATAGGGGCCTGTCTGGCCATACCCCGATACCCGCAGCATGATGAGGCCAGGATTGATCTTCTGCAGGTCTTCCCAGCCCAGCCCCCATTTTTCCAGCGTGCCAGGACGGAAGTTCTCGATCAGCACATCGGCTTCCGCGATGAGCATCTTGACGATCTCCCGAGCTTCCGGCTGATGCAGGTCGAGCGTGACCGATTGCTTGTTGCGTGACTGGACTTGCCACCAGACGGAGGTGCCATTGTGTAAAAGCCGCCATTTACGCAATGGGTCCCCGACG
>Ga0172382_10009239_pt1 | contig 13505 bp, 12 predicted proteins | sample Leawel138RmetaG_FD_122245 | JGI IMG/M metagenome (GOLD analysis project Ga0172382, IMG submission 122245) | Leachate microbial communities from a municipal landfill in Southern Ontario, Canada - Leachate well 138R metaG | ecosystem: Engineered > Solid waste > Landfill > Unclassified | place...
ACGGTCAACTTGGCTAAAACTTTACCAGCCGGAAAAGTCACCGCCGGTTTCGCTAAAGTCGGCGACTGTTTAGCAATTTTTCTGATTGAACCGGGTGCAATATCGAGGGCTTTTAGAAGTGCTTGTTCGTCAGTTGCAACACTTTTTTGGAGCCGGGTCCCCGGTTTGATTTGCACCTGAACCGTCACTGAACCAAAATATTTTAAGCGCTTACCCTGCTCAATCAATTGACAGGGAAAAATTTTGACACTGCTCAGTGGGATGCCCTTCAAATAACCGAGAAATTCAACTTCTACTAAACGCATCGGATAAGCGCTAAAATTTTTAGCCTTGGGGAGAATCATCTTTTCCTGATTCTTTCCCTCTCCGGCAATAGGAATATCCTGCGATATACTCATCACTGCCGGTAACGGCACAATTTTTTCCGAAGTAGTTTGAACTGTGAACGAAATCTCATCCGGTAAAGCATTAATAATTTTTTGATAGACAGGGATTGACGGATAGCCATCACGCGCTAAATTTTCCAGACCGGAAATTTCAATGGCACAGGTTTGATTTTTCTCATCTACTGGAAATTTTGGCATTGGTAATTCGGCTTGCCATTGCCAGGTCGTAGCGTTCAGCCATTTTTCCACAATTTCAATATCAGAAACCGCCGACCACAATAAATTTTGGCTGATTAGTAAAATAAATCCGCAGAATAAAATCCGAAGTGGGTGTTTAATATTATGAGATAGATAAAATGGGACAGGTTTTATCGACATAATTACTTACCTGTTACCCATCTAGCTATTATTACTGCCTCTGAAAAACAGCCGGCTTAACAATGCTCTTAAGGAATCCTCGTCAACATTACGATATAGCATACCCTGATAGGCAACGGCAATTTTTTGGGTTTCCTCCGATACAACAACTACCACCGCATCCGATTCTTCACTAATACCCAACGCCGCGCGGTGGCGAGTACCCATTTGCGGATCAAGGTCAGGGCTATCCGAAAGCGGGAGAATACAACCGGCCGCCTCAATAATGTCATTCTGAATTAAAACCGCCCCATCGTGTAATGGTGATCCGGGATTGAAGATTGAAACTAAAAGGCTGGCTGAGACTTCAGCGTTGATGGGAGTTGCCCGCTCTTTTATCGGCTTCAAACCCACTTCCCGAACCAACACAAATAGACCACCCCATTTACGCCGTACCAATTCCCGGGATGCTTCGATCACCGCCTCAATCGTTTTGGACTTCGATTCACTTAAAAATCGTCTGACGAAGCGACTCTGCCCCAAGTTAATTAGAATCCGGCGCAGTTCCGGCTGAAAAATAATCACAAAGGCGATCGCCCAAATGGTTTGCAGATTACCCATTATCCAAGATAGACTCTGCAAATTCAGCGCTCTGGCAACAAAAGAGGTCAGTAAAATAATCGCCAGACCGATTAGCATTTGCGAGGCACGTGAGCCTTTGAAAAATTGATAGAGTTTAAGGATTATTATATAAACGACGATTATATCTATTACGTCCCAGATGGTAACGCTTAAAAATTTGATGGTAAAAAGAGTCATTTATGATTTTCCCTTTATAGCATCGGCAATTTTTACAGCGCGAACGGCGGCTTTTACATCGTGAACACGCACTAAATCAGCGCCATTTAGAACTGCGGCTGTCACAGCCGCCAGAGTTCCCTCCAATCGCTCATCAGCTGGTAAATTGAGTACCTGTCCGATAAAGGCTTTCCGCGATAGCCCGACCAGAATGGGAAATCCGAGTGATTGGAGTTCTTCCAAATAACGCATTATCCGGTAATTATCCTCGGCTGTTTTCCCGAAACCAATCCCCGGATCTATAAATATTTTCGAGCCGTCAATACCGGCAGTGCGAGCTTTCTGAACCGAATCCGATAGGTATTTCATTATTTCATCAATCAAATTAGTATAATGCGGATCAGCTTGCATATTTTTGGGAGTTCCTTTGATGTGCATCAGGATAACCCCAGCGTTGTGCTTGGCGATTGTACCCGCCATCTGGGAATCAAAATTAAGCCCGCTAATGTCATTGATTATCAGCGCGCCATTATTCAAAGCCCACTCAGCCACGGACGATTTATAAGTATCAATCGAAATCGGAATTTTAAGGCGCATCTGCAACTGCTCCAGAACCGGCTTTAGTCGGGCAATCTCAACCTCGGCTGGAATCGGATCGGATCCCGGACGGGTTGATTCTCCACCAATATCAATCAGATCGGCGCCGTCGGCTTCCATCTCCAGAGCGGTCTCTATAGCGGCGGACATTTCCGCATGCCGACCGCCGTCATAAAACGAATCTGGCGTTACATTTAAAATACCCATAATTAAGGTTTTCTGGTCGGTCTGGTATTCTTGCTGACCGATATGAAATTTCCTTGGCGCGGAAATTCGAACCAAAAATTCTTCAATTTCAACCGCGAGTTTATCAAGTCCGAAGCATTGCTGTTTGAGATTGATTATCAAGCGTTCATATTGACGACGAGTTGCCATTAAAATTACCGGCGTTGGTAGTGCTTGTCCGGTGGGCACTTCACGCGCTACGGCACAATCGCCGCCGACAGACAATATTTGTTGTTTTAGAATATTGGCGGCTGGGGCGATGATCGGGTCGGTTTTTAGGATAAGGAATTCGCTTTTTCTAACCATAATAGCAATTCCCGCCGGATCGACATCCAGTGATTCCATTTCAGTGACGAGGTGATTGAGCGCGTCGTTTTTAAGCCGCCTGATCAGTATTGGCTCCTTTTTCTTTTTCGCTTTTTCTTCGTCGTGAACCGGTCTTTGCTTTAGTGGCTGGCTTAGTCATATTATCATCACTTTTATTTACGAATATATTAGCAGAATTAACTTCGGAATTACCCAGGATTTTAGCAATTTCAGCGCCATCTAAAACTTCTTTTTCGAGTAAAGCTAAGGCTAATTTGTGTAGTAAATCAATATTCTTTTTGATGATTTCACAAGCTTGCTTCTCAGCATTTTCGACTATTTCACGAATTTCTTGATCAATCAGACGAGCGGTTTCTTCGCTGAAATCGCGATGAGTAGCAATTTCCCGACCGAGGAAGATTTCTTCATTTTTCTTACCGAAAGTAAGCGGACCGAGTTTGTCGCTCATTCCCCATTCACAAACCATTTTGCGTGCCAGTTCCGTCGCGGTTTCAATATCATTTCCGGCTCCAGTTGTCAATTCATTGAAGATAATTTTCTCTGCGGCGCGTCCGCCGAGCAGAATACTGAGTCGGCTATTGATATATGAGCGTGAATAATTATGCCGCTCGTCCATTGGCAATTGGTGAGTGATTCCCAGCGCCCGACCACGCGGCACAATGGTTACTTTGTGGATCGGGTCGGCTTCCGGAATATTGACGGCAACTAAAACATGCCCGGATTCATGATACGCGGTCAGCCGGCGCTCCCGATCCGAAATATGTAGACTTCTCCTTTCGACGCCCATCATTACTTTGTCTTTAGCTTCTTCGAAGTCAATCATCTCAACGGCTTTTTTATTTTTACGGGCGGCTAAAAGCGCGGCTTCATTAACGAGATTGGCAAGATCAGCGCCCACCAGACCGGGCGTTCCCCTCGCCAAAACCGACAAATCAACATCATCCGCCAGGGGAATTTTCTTAGTATGCACTTTCAAAATCCCTTCGCGTCCAACTAAGTCGGGCATATCCACGACAATCTGCCGATCGAAGCGCCCCGGCCGCAATAAGGCGGTATCCAAAACATCAGGCCGGTTAGTCGCCGCTAAAATAATGACATTGGTATTCTCATCGAAACCATCCATCTCGACGAGCAACTGGTTCAATGTCTGTTCGCGTTCATCGTGACCGCCACCTAATCCGGCACCACGTTGTCGTCCAACGGCATCAATTTCATCAATAAAAATTATACATGGCGCACTATGCTTGCCCTGTTCGAAAAGGTCGCGCACTCGGGAGGCGCCGACGCCCACAAACATTTCCACAAAATCAGCTCCACTAATACTGAAAAACGGAACTCCGGCTTCACCGGCTACCGCTTTAGCCAGAAGAGTTTTTCCCGTTCCGGGAGGACCGAGCAATAACGCACCTTTGGGAATTTTGCCGCCCAGACGCGAGAATTTCGACGGCGATTTCAGGAATTCAATTATTTCCTGCAATTCCTCCTTGGCTTCGGCACATCCCGCCACATCATTGAAACTGACTTTAGGCCGGTCGCTGGTCCAGAGGCGAGCTTTGCTTTTCCCAAAACCGAAAATGCCCTTGTTATTTTGCCCTTGCATTCGACGCAGAAAAAATAGAGTCATCAGAATAATGAAAAGTAAAGGGAAAATATTGATGAAAAAATTTGTCCACTTGGTATTCTTTACCTTAAAATCATATTCGATCCCGGCCTCATCCCAGCTTTTTAGCATCTCACTATCAACAAAACGTAAATTGACTAAAATTTTTTCGGCTTCAATCGTCCTGCCGCCAACCACTAAGGGAACTTTTTGAGTTAACGTCCCATGAAATTCATTCTCGATAATCACTGCCGATTTGATCAATTTTTGATCCAGCAATTCCTTGTATTGCGAATAGGTAATGACCACTTCTTCTTGGGCGCCTCGTCCGAGAATTTGTAATAGAACGATCGAACTGAGAATTATGATAATCCACATCAGGGAAGTGCGTGAAGCCTTTTTCCAGCGGAAATCGTCTTTATTTGGTTTAGGCGGTTCTGGAGGTCTTCCTCTTGGCTGACGGGGCTTCCCAGATTCATTTAAATTTTTTGAACTTTGGTTTTTGGGGTAGTTATTTTCTGACATATAGTTAAAATTCCTTTTTTTCTTACTTAAAAGCATAAACTGACGCTAAGTTGCGTAGTCTCTGGGCAACGTCCAGACCATATCCGACAACAAATTTATTTGGTATCTTAAATCCTACAAAATCAATCGGGAAATCCACCCGCGCGTCTTCTTTCATCAACAAAGCCGCGAAGCGAACCGAGCGCGGATTACTTTCTTCCATACGACGTTTTAGAAATTTGATTGATAATCCGGAATCAATTATATCCTCGACAATTATTACATCTCGACCGGTTATATCACAACTAATATCCTTCCGCAGTAAAATCGTTCCGGAAGATTGAGTCTGATCGGCATAGGAAGAAATTTTGATAAAATCTACTTCACCGTCAATTGTTAATTTCCGGAATAGATCGGCAAAAAAGATGAAACTACCGTTTAATACCCCGATAAAAATCGGTACGGTTCCTCGGTACGTCGCAGAGATTTCAGCAGATAGTTCTGTAACTCGCCGGTTGATTTGGGCGACGGTCAGAAGTTCTTCGATTACCTGGCCGGCATACGGGCCATAACTGGCATCCAGAGTTATAGTCTTTTTCATATCTTTTTTCCCTTGTAGATCAATTTCAGAACGGTTTTAGTTTTCAAGGTAACTTTAAATTCATCCGACAGTGTTAAGCCGCAGAGCCAGATGATTTTATCTTCACTATAAAAGACTGGAATGCTGTTTTTATCAGTGAGGGGAACTTTCAAATCTACCAAAATATCGCTGATTTTCTTGGATTGGTTCATCCCGAGTGGTATCATGCGATCGCCTCTCTGCCAATGTCGCAAACCAAGATTATTTCCGACCAGATCAAAGTCAATAAACTCTACTCCTGAGCGCCGTTTCCCCTTCTTGAAATTACTTACATCCATCAGTTCACTGGAAAAGGTGAAAAACTCATTCTTAATTTTTTCACCGGGGATAACGGGTGAAGATGACCAATTCGACGACCGATTGCGCTTTAAAATCAGCCGCTCTCGATCGATTAGAACTGTAATTTCACCGCCAAGATTCATACGCCGTCCGGTTTCACCTTCATTCACTAATTTAATCAATTGGTTCATCTGCCTAAAATTTAATGGCTTAATTGTGCCATCTAACCTTTGTAAAGATTGCCAGATTATCTCTTTTTCAACTGCAATAAAATAGGTTTTAAGGCTAGATTTATCAAGCACTATTTGTTCGGAATTCGCCTTAATAATTAAACTCTCCAGCGCCTTTTCGGCAAATTCGACAATAAATTGATGCGCTTCGCCTAAATTTTGCGCCAAATTAGCTAAAGTCGCTCTAATATTAGGATTTAGAGTATGTTGTACTGTCGGCAGAATCTGATTACGAATAAAATTACGTTCGTAGTCGTTACATAAATTAGTGTGGTCTTCGGCAAATGGCAATTCTCTCGCCCGGGCATAGTCATACAATTCCGCCTTGGCCGCAAATAACAACGGCCGAACAATATTCTCGCGCCGCATTGCAATTCCAGATAATCCTTGCAAACCGGTGCCTTTCAGCATTCTTAGCAGAATCGTCTCAGCCTGATCATCGAGAGTATGCGCCGTGGCGATGATTGAGTTCGGAAAATCAGCCGCAATTTTCTGAAAAAAAGCATAGCGCAATTCCCGTCCAGCCATTTCGAGGGAGATCCGTTTAGCGCGAGCGATTTTTGGCACATTTTCAGCTGCGGAAAAGAATGGCAATGAGTGATTATCGCAAAATTGCCGGACAAGGTTTTCGTCAGAATCCGCCTCAGGACCGCGAATCTGATGATTAAAATGAGCAACGACAATCTCAATGTCCCAGCGCTTTTTCTCTGACATTAACAAATCCAGCAGGCACATAGAATCCACTCCACCCGAAACGGCGGCGACTACGGTTCGCACATCATTTAAAAGATGGTTCTGCTCGACATATTCTACGAACTTCCGCTGAAGAGTGGTAGGTTTCATCGCCATTCGCCATTTTTTAGATACGGATTATGAGATAATTCCTGCCCAATAGTAGTGTTCATACCGTGACCGGGATAGACTTCGGTTGTCGGCGGCAAATTCTTTAATTTCTCCAGACTGCGCTTCAATTCCTGCCAGGAACTGCCCGGGAAATCAACGCGACCGACCGAATTCCGGAACAACGTATCACCGGAAAATAGCCGATCGGCGATCAGATAACAAACACTGCCGGGAGTATGACCGGGCGTTGCAATCACTCTAATCTCAAAAGGTTCGATTTTAAGTGTTTCTTCATCTTGTAGATAAATCACCTGACTGGGGACTCGAGTAATTCTTATTCCCAGCACCAATCCAAAAGGAATGGCGGATTTCAAAACGGCTTTTTCTTTAGCATGAAGATAAAACGGTATATCGTAATGATTTTGCACTTTAGCTGCGGCGGCTAAATGATCAGGATGCGCATGCGTGTTCAAAATTGCCAGCGGTTGAATGTTCATCGCGCTAATTTTACCGATAATTTCATCGGCGTGGTCACCAGGATCAATAATCAATCCTTTCCGCGTTTGCGGGTCACCTACCAGCCAGACATTTTCTGAAAATTGTTGAGTAATGATTTGTTCTATCAGCATATTGAGTTTATTCGAAATTTAAAAAACGAAATCCGAGTCATATAATTATAGGTAAAGCAAAATACTTAAGGTGTTAAATTGACCTTATTTAATTCAAAACTATTATTACGTTTGTTCAATAATTACTCGGCGTTCTTAGCATCCTCTGCGGTTAACAAATTCAGACTTCGGCAAAAATTAGATCATCCAGATTTTGCAATTTGTCCCGGTAAGAATGCGGATAAAAGTACCAGACAGTAGCCGCAATCGAACTGAGAATAGAATTGCCATCTTGGGGCGAAAAGCAGAAACCTATTATTTCCCGATCCCCTTTAACGGTAAGACTCGGCACGGAAACCACCGATTGATTGAGAATCCGACCGAGGAATCCCATATCACGCGCGAAGGCGAATACCAGACTGGACTGGGTCTTGTTTGTCAGAGCGATGAGCGAGTTACTTTCAAGTTTGTTGATCACTAAAGGCAAAGTAACCGGTCGTTTCAGCTTTAAATCGAAATTAACAATATGCAGATATTGAGAATTAACTTTCAGTGCCGATGAAAAAATATCGAGATTAACTCCTATGGTGCGAAACAGAGAAGCCGTATCCAAAGCTTGAAAAGTTCCATAGTTGTCATCCTGGGGCAGGCTAATTTGCGGTGCAGGAATAAAAGGTTTATTCTCACTAATATCACTCGCCTGGCGAATACACACAAAGCGCCCCCAATCTAAGTAATTTTCGCCTTTTTCATCGAATGCCAAAGTTTTAATCATAGCGGCAATATTGTGCGCATTGCAGGAAACAACCCGGACAAACTGAACTTCGCTCGATACCAAAGCCTCATCGTTGATGCCGTAGGCATAATCCAAACCAAAACCGGCCGCTCTGGACTGAGCGATGAAAAATTTTGGCTCACCATCGAGGCGCGAATAAATTTCGGCTTTATTTTTCAATGGCTCATCACCAGGCGAACAATCTATAATCACTCCCGCCCGTTCAATTGCCTCTTTCGATGTGTAATCAATTTTGCATCCGACGCTTATAAATTCATCGGCAATTTCCTCGCGAACGCATAATTTTGCGCCGCGAGTCACCAATCCATTCAGGAACGCTTTATTTTCTATGGCTTTTAAATTTGGTTCAAAGGAGATTTCTTCGATTCCCAATTGTTCAAGGTGACCGAGTAACACGCCGATTAACGGGGCGCCAACTGTTCCCGTACCAATTATATGCACGATTTTGCGCGCCATTTATTTTTTACTCCTGTTAAATTATCGTCATTTTAAATCCAAAATAGCCTTATAAATTAACACAAAATTTTGCGATAAAAAATTGTTAAAAGTAAAATTATATTAGCCGTAGGACAGGCATTCTTGCCTGTCTATTCCTATCTATTATCATACGGTGCAGGCATGTCCGCCTGTCTATTCCTGTCTATTTTATTTACGAATTATATTGCCAGGCCGACAGCCTGGAAAGGCTATCGTATGATTAGCTGACTTAAGCAATGTCAATATAAATTAATTGAAAAATAAAACAGATAGTTTCAAGATCCTAAAATAGTTCTTGACTAAATCAAAAATACTATATAAAATTTAACCGTTATTTCTAATTGGGCTTGCGAAGAAGCGTTATTCTCCCCGTTTAGCGGTTCTTCAACTGAGTGTAGTTGGTTTTTTTCTCAGAGTTTTTGGTTTGTTCGGCAATTTAATGAATGTAAATTTCTATCAAGAGGGATAGAATGGATCGAAAATCAGCCCTGAAAGTAAGGGAATCCGGCCAGGATTGGGCCGAGAAAAATATCTGTACTATCAACGCAAATCCTGCGAAAGGAAAAGTACAACCTGTTTCTGCAGGAAATTCCAAATTTCAAGCATCAAATTCCAAAGAAGCACCACAAACCAAATATCAAACTCTCCCAATCCCGGATCGTTGCGGACATTGGTATTTGAAATTTATATTGGTATTTGGTGCTTGAAACCTGGTATTTAATTCCCGGCATTCGGACCTTTGTATTCGCTAATAATCAGAAGAAAGGAGTATACTATGTCATGTCCGTCAGGAAAGCAGAAGCCCGGAGTCAATGATTGCGCATTTTCTCCGGGCCGAACAATCGTAATCTCAGCAGAGATTACACTAATTCCGCACGATTTTAATAAGATTTTTTTGAAATTAAAAGAAAATGGAGAACAGATGGAGAATCGGCTATTCTGGTTGCCTATACTCCTCTAACTACTGATGATATGGAATGGGAAGAGATTTATGCCTATGATGCCGATCTGAAAGAATATATTCTGGATGCCAAAACCGAGCCTGATTATCCGGTAATAGTGGTGGGGATAAATGAAAGAATAGAGTATAATAAAGCGACTATAGTTCAAACCGCTGATAAGATAATTGCTAAAACAGCAGAAATTCGTCAATCAGAGGAAATATTAGATTCAATAAGGATTGCAATAGACGGTGAAGGATGGCCTAACGGAGACCCAGAAATTTACATAGTAGCAGCAGGAACCAATACGACTTGGGATAGAAGAGAAAGGGTGAACTTAGCAAGTGTGAATAAAATTAATAAATGGTACCCTATTGATGGAGCTCTTTTCAGTTGGGAGACAAAATATTGGGGAACACATACCGGATATGGAGTACTTGAATATGATCCAGATGGATATAACTATTCCGTTACTATCCTAAGCGAAGATGTTGAAGTAGAAGTCAAAAAAAAGAGTGATGGAAATGATGAGTTTATTGGAAATATTAGTAGTATTCCTTATGATCATACTAATGGAGTAATCTGGTTACTTGACAATGCAAAAATAGGACTTAGTTATTGATGAAAATAATGGAGGCGGTATAAAAATATCGCCTCCATTTATCAATTAAATTGTGAGTTGTCTATGTTGCTAAAATTCTTCGATACTGTATTGACTATTTCAATATTGAACTTATTATTTTTTTTAGATACCTTTGCCGCCAGCATTTCCGGTACTGTTAAGGTTATCGAATCGCTGGAACCAATGTCGGGTGTGAATGTTTTCCTGGCAAACACTAACCTGGGATGCAGTTCCGATCCCAATGGTTATTTTACGATTACCGGAATTGAACCGGGCCAATATCAACTGGTTGCCAGTCACATTGGTTATGGAGTTTATCAGGAGTTTATCGAAATCAATGCCGGAGACAGGCGATTTATTGATATTCGTTTGCAGGCTTTGCCGGTCTTGATTGATACGGTTTCGGTATTCGGCGAGCGGCGATTCAGACGCGAACTCGAAGGCGATCTGCTGAATATTAGTTCCGTCGAGTTGAATCTCGCCCCGAAACTCGGCGAGCCCGATCTATTTCGGGTCATCGAGACTTTTCCCGGTGTGACCACCGTGAACGACTATAACATGGGTTTGCATATCCGGGGCGGCAACTCCGATCAGAATCTGATCCTGCTGGACGGTATGCCGATTTATAATCCTTTTCACCTGGTAGGAATATTTTCGACTTTTGACGAATCGGCGATTCAATCTGCCAATGTTTCTAAAAGCGGGATAGATCCGGTCTACGGCAATCGTCTCAGTTCAGTTATTGACGTCAATGTCCGGGACGGAACCGCCGCCGAACATGCCGGCTACATCAATCTCAGTTTCCTGAGTTCCAAAGTCCGGGCTGAGGGACCATTGCCATTCGGTAGTTATCTTCTGACGGTTCGCCGGACTTATGCCGATTTGTTCGTCAATACTGTTACCAAAATCATATCGTCTGATATAATATTGCCGTATCATTTCATCGACGGGATGGGAAAAGTCGTCATTAAACCCGGAGAGCGAAACCGCCTGGAAATCACCTCCTATCTTGGAAAAGACGTTTATGATATGCGAGTGATCGATGGAGATGACAGTTCGGGGGTTTATAACTGGCAGAATAAGGCGCTCGGCTTTAATTATTCCAATGTCATCAATCCGCAAATGGTTTTTTATTTACGCGGCAGTGTCAGCCGGTTCCGGGCTGAATGGGTTCCCGAAGATACAACGAAATCTGAAATGATCGATAATGTCTTTACCGGTAAGACGATTAACGCTTACTTCCGGTATGAAAATGCTATTATTGGGCAGATCAAGGTCGGGGCAGAATATTGCAATAATGATTACCACCTGAAGACCAAGGGATTCAGCTATCAGCCGATATATTTCGACAAAAACCAATCCCTGGAAAATTCAGCCTTTTTCAGCATTAATCGCCAGTTGGGAGCGCTGTTCAATGTTGGCGGCGGTCTGCGAATGACGCATTTTTCTATTCAAGATACGCTGACATTTTCACCGCAGTTATCTCTGGGCTGGAAAATCGCTCCATCTCACGAAATTCAATTACATTGGGGAAAATATCATCAGGATTTAATGACGATTGGCACAGAGGAGATCATCCTCTCGATGTTCGACGCCTGGGTGACGGTTCCAGAAGACCTGCCGGTTATGGCGGCGGAACAACTGGCTTTCAGTTATCGGTGGCAAATCCATCGCAATCTCGCCCTGGATTTGGCATTATATCATAAGCGCTTTAATCATATAGTTGAATATAATACCACCAAATATTCACCAATTGACCCGGATTTCGTGGATGGAACCGGCATAGCCAATGGTCTGGAGATTCTGCTAAAGGGAAATGTCGGGAAAATGCAGGGCTGGCTGTCGTATTCATATTCGCAGATTGAAAAAACGGTCAATGGCATTACCTATCCGCCGAAATACGATCGTCCGCATGACCTCGACCTGGTTCTGAATTATCAGATAACTAAGAAATGGTCGATCGGCAGTCGTTTCGTCTATCATTCCGGCACGCCTTTTACGCAGATAATCGGATATATGCGGCAACCGCTCTATGAGGATTTTCTTACAGGTAGTTATCCCTATGAAATCGAAGTTTATGGAGCGCGGAACGCCTGGCGCTATCCGGATTATCACCGGCTGGATATTAACTTCGTCAAACAATACAGCTGGAGATCGCATCCGATGGAATTTTATATTGATTTGGTCAATGTCTATGCTCGTCTGAATGTCCTGGCTTATGCCGAACATAATGATACCTGGATACAGATGCCGCCGCTGGCAACGATCGGGATAAGGGGGAAAATATGGTGAGACGATTAATATTCTTTTTATTTCCAATCGCACTTTTATTATGGCGTTGTCCCGCCGGACCGCCGACCGGACCCAGTACCGATATCAGCCGGGAATTATGTGCAAATTGTATTATCAGTCCATTCGAAGACACTACTTACGTTTTTGTCTCGAGATGGAGTGAAATAAGTGAGTACGAGTTTGAAGATATAGTGACTCCGGAAATGATAATAAATCCCTATTGGGACTATTGGAGCATTTCTAACGCAAAAATAAGAATTGCGGTGGATGGAAAAAATCTTCCTGTTGAAGAAGACTCAGTTAGGGGATATAAAGAATTCTATAGAATCTATCATTACTACTACTACAAATTTCCAAATGTGGATGTGCGTCCCGGACAGCATTGGGAATTATCGGTATATCATCCGGATTACGATAGTCTCTATGCCGAAACGGTGGTGCCGGATTCCGTTGAGTTTATCAACTTGCCAGATACAATTAGGGACGATTCAGAGAACTTAAACTTCTCATGGACTGATGCGGATGGCGTCAGGGGATATTTACCATTATTATCTTTTACGGCGATAAATGATACAGGTAAATATTGGAGTGTTCAAATACACGCAGATTTTACTGATGAAGGCGATGGAGTATACTCATCTTCCTCCGGTTATCCCCGTCAAAATACATCTGCCGAGTATAAAATAAATACTATGTTAAAAGAGATTAAATTTTGTTATGATGAAGATAAATACTATGTTAAAAGAGATTAAATTTTGTTATGATGAAGATAAATATAAAATTGGTGATCTGAGCCAGTTCACTTCTTTTTATTTGCGATTTTATGTTTACTCATTGAACGAAGCCCTTTATAATATCCAGCGCTGGGAAGTTCAGCCCGATGAACTCAGCGGTTTCAATGCCCCGGTTCGCGTTTTTTCCAATGTCGAAAACGGCAGCGGCATCCTGGGCGCCTTCTGGCGAACAGCCAGCAAGAAAATCAT
>Ga0172382_10009240_pt1 | contig 13504 bp, 12 predicted proteins | sample Leawel138RmetaG_FD_122245 | JGI IMG/M metagenome (GOLD analysis project Ga0172382, IMG submission 122245) | Leachate microbial communities from a municipal landfill in Southern Ontario, Canada - Leachate well 138R metaG | ecosystem: Engineered > Solid waste > Landfill > Unclassified | place...
CGCGTTGCAGGTGGCGTTCGGCATCGGTAATGCCCAGCGCCCAGACCGGCGCATACAGGTTTTCTTCGACACTGAGATCTGGAATGAGGCGGCGATCCTCGGGCGCGTAGCCAATACCCAGCGACGTCCGTTTGTATGCCGGCAGGGCTACCAGATCCTGGCCATCCATTTGGATGCTGCCTGACTCGACTGGCAACAAGCCCATGATGGAGCGCATCAGGGTCGTTTTGCCCGCGCCGTTGCGCCCCGTGATCCCCACGATGGCCCCACGCGCGACGCTGAGCGCCACCTTGCGCAATATCGTGGTGGTACCGATCTTCACATTGAGGTCGCGAACGTCAAGCATGGGCGCCCTCTTGTGCAAGCGGGGCCCGCAGCGGCCTGCCGATGATGTATTCGAGAACCTTTTCGTCTTGCATGACCTCTTCTGGAGATCCGGCCGCCAGGATGGCGCCGTCGTAGAAAGCCAGAACCCGGTCGCTGTAGCGACGTACGACCTCCATGTCGTGCTCGACGAACATGGCGGTGACTTCGGCCTCGCGGACGATCTTCATGATACGGTCCATGATTTCGAATTTTTCGGAGCTGTCGACCCCGCTGGTGGGTTCATCGAGCAGCAGGACGCGTGGATCCGCGACCATGGCCAGGGCAATGTCCAGCAGCTTGCGCACGCCTTCGGGCAGAATGCCCGCCAGGGAACCAGCGAACTGGGTGAGTTCGAACCGCGCCAGAATCTCTTGGGCTTGATCCAGCGGCTTGCCAACGATACCCAGGGCGGTCTCGACGTTTTCGACAGCCGTCAGAGAGTCGAACAACTGGGGAATCTGGAAGGAGCGGGCAATCCCCATGCGCGTGATTTCCCGTGGCGGCCGGCCGGTAATTTCCTGGCCATCGAAAAAGATCTGGCCCTGATCAGGCTTCAGGTAGCCCGTGAGCATGTTCACGAACGTGGTCTTGCCCGCGCCGTTGGTACCGATCAGGCCCGACACGCTGTGAGCGTGGATGTCGACCGTGATGTCGCGCGCCGCAAATACGGCGCCGAACTGCTTGCGCAGATTTCTGGCAGAGATGAGAACGATGGATTCGGACATGCTCACCCCCCCCTGGCCGACGAGCGCAACCACAACCTGGCGATGCTGATCAGACCGCCTGGCAGGAAAATGATGATGACCAGCATACTGACACCGATGACGATCTGCCACGCATTGGGCACGTACTGAAAAGCCAGCGAACGGATGAGTTCGAGCGCGATGGCACCAAGAAATGGTGCATACGCATTGCGCGTGCCGCCGAGGATGGCGATGAACAGGAATTCGCCCGAAGTGGTCCAGAAGGCAAGATCGGGGTCGATGTGACCAATGCTGAACGACGTAAGCCCCCCGCCCAGCCCCGCCAGAGCACCGGCCAGGGTGTAGTTCCAGAAAATATTGCGCCGCGCCGAAGCCCCAAGGTATTCGACGCGGATCTCGTTGTCTTTCATGGCGGGCCCGAGGCGCCCCATGGGCGTGGCCAGATAGCGCTGCACGGCCCAGATGCTGACGCCCACCACCACCGCCGTGATGATGAACATCGTGCGCCGCGACAGCGCGCCATCGGCCAATAAGAAGAATCCGGGCGACAACACGTTGAACCCATCGCTGCCACCCAGTACCGGGTTGCGAATGAGCAGGCCATACAGGATCATGGTGAAGGCCAGCGTGAGAATGGCAAAGAAAATGTCACGATAGCGCGACAGCAGAACCCCCAGCAAAGCGGCGATCAGCGCAGCCGATACCGTGGCAAGCAACAGCAGCGGCACCAGGTCGCGAATGCCCAGATAGCTCATGGCCATGCCCACGGCATAAGCGCCCGCACAGTAATACAGCCCCTGGCCGAACGACACCAGCCCACAGCGCAACAGCAGCACCAGCCCCAGGGCGGCCAGCCCCTTGGCCAGGGCCACCACGACGACGAACTGCCATGATGACAGGCCGATGCCCAAGGCAATCAGGACCAGCGTGGCAAGCAGCGCGATCAAAGCGTGCTGCTGCCGCAGCATTGACGAGACTTTCATATCTTGCGGGGCTCCGCGGCAGCAAACAGACCCATGGGCCGCACGATCAGAACCACGGCCATGACGGCATAAATGGAGAACAATTCGACCTCGGGAAAATAATGGACGGCGAACGAGCGCACCAGCCCGACGATCAGGGCGCCCAGGGCAGCGCCCGGCAGGGAACCCAGCCCGCCGATCACGATGACCGCAAAAGCCAGCACAATGACCTCGACCCCGATTTCAGGGGCCACCGAGATGGTCGGCGCCGTCAGGGCCCCGCCCAATGCAGCCAGAATGGATCCGGCCACGAACGTGACCAGGAAATAACGCTGCACATTGATGCCCAGCGCCATGCTGATCTCGCGGTCGTGGATGACCACGCGCAGCAGCTTGCCCGGCCGCGTGAATTTGAGAAAGAGCGCCAGGCCCACGCCCGACAGGATGGCAGCGCCCAGGATCACGAAGTTGTAGTTCGGGTAATACAGCAGGCCGATATTGAAGCTGCCCAGCAGGCCATAAGGCTGTGAAATGATGTAGGGCTCGACGCCCCAGATCATTTTCACCACATCTTCCAGAATCAGGAAAATGGCGTATGTGACCAGGAGAAGCACGACCTGGTCTTCTTTGTAGAAACGCCGCAGGATACCGCGCTCGACCACCACGCCCAGTATCAGCCCGCCTATGACACCTGCCAGCAGCAACAGCAGATAGCTGTAATAGGGGTTGTAGTCGCCTGCCAGCCAGAAACCGACGAAAGTCGCCGCCACGTACGCCCCGAGGGTGTAGAACGCCCCGTGCGCCAGGTTGAGGATTTTCATGACGCCGTAGATCAGGGTGAGCCCCACGGCCACCAGGAAAAGCCAGGCGGCATACATGATCCCGTCGATCATGGCAGCAGGCAACATCAACATGGGATCCCCCTTAGTGCTTCATGCCGTTTTTGATCCAGTCTTCGGACTTCACCCCTTCAGGCGGGGTGACGACTTCCGATGGGTAGCGCTTGACGTGCTCGAAGGTGAGCTTGCCATCGACGTTCTTCGCGGTACCGTAGACCACTTCCTGTACCGCCTGGTGGCCATTGCCCAACGCCATTTTCACTTCGCCGGATGGCGACACGAAGGTGAGGCCCTTAAAGGCCGCGATGATTTGCTCGGTATTCGGCGCCTTGCCGCCGTTGTCGGCCTTGGCCTTTTCATAGGCGGCCTTGGTGCCCAAGATGGTCTGGGCCATCTTGTAGGATGGATACCAGGGATCCCCCTTGATCTGATCCCGATAGGCGTTGCGGAACCAGGTATTGAGTTCGGAGTCGGGCGCGAAGACGCCATGCGGCCCCCGTGCGCCGATGATGGTGCCGTCTGGGATCTTGATCTTGTTGTCGTGCGTGATGGTTTCACCCGTCGTGAGGATGGTGGGCACGTGCTCCATCATGCCACGCGGCTGCGCCTGCACGATCAGGCCTTCGAGGTCGCCGCCATAGAAGCTCGAATGCAGGATGTCGGGGTTGGACGCCATGATGGCCGAGATCTCGGCGTTGTACTGCCCCGCCCCCAACTTGGGCATCTGCGACGTGGTGAGCTTGACGTCTGGCTTGAGCTGCTTGAGCGCCCCTTCGAAATCGCGCCAGGAATCCTGGCCCCAGGCGTAGTTCTGGTTGATGCCGGCATAGGTTTCCAAGTTGGGTTTCTGATCGACCGCATACATGGCCGCACCGACGTTGTCCATGGTGCCATGGGCCACTGGACGGAATACATAGTGATGCGTGTCGTCCTCGAAGATGCGGGGCGTGCCGCAGTCGTACAGCATGGTCAGCGTCTTGAGCTCTTCCGCTACCGGTGCAATCGCCAGGCAGTTGCCTGACGAAGTATAGCCGATCACCATGTCGACGCCGGCCCGATCCACCATGTTGCGGAACTCGGTCACTTGCTGGGAGGTGCCGCCACTTTCATCGATATAGACGAATTCGAGCGGTGTGCCACCGAAGCCGACGGAATCGTAAGGCGCGGGCACCTTGCCGGCATTGAGCTCTTCGAAGAGCACTTCGGCGCCATGGCGCGCCGGCACCCCGAAAGGCCCGGCCGCGGCGCCCGACATGAATGTGACGATCCCCACCTTGATGGGTTTTTCGTCGGCCTGGGCGGTGCTACCCAGCGCGAATAATGCGACGGCCACAGCGGCCGAGATCACCTTGATCTGATGAGACATGCTTCCTCCGGAGTGTGAAAGCGGTGGCCTTTGGTTGGGAGCCCCGCGGAGACGGACGCGCACCTGACGGCCAGAGTGTGAGTTCGCCGATAAGCAATATTTTGACACTGCGTGCAACATTTTTCGACAATACCGCTAACGAGAAAGCATAGAACACGTCGTAGACACAATGCAATGGGCATGACCCCACCATCGCCCGATCCCGGCATGCAGCAGTAGAATGGGGTCATGAACACATCCGCACCCTCACTCGAAGACCGCATCTGCGGCGCCATTCTGGGCGCCTACATTGGCGATGCGCTGGCCCTGGGCCCACACTGGTACTATCAGCTCGACGAGCTGCGCGCCACCTATGGCCCCTGGATCACCGATTACACCGAACCGCAGCCGGGCCGATACCACGCGGGCCTCAAGGCCGGTCAGTCCGGGCAGGCCGGCTTCATTCTCGACCTGCTGTTGCAGTCCCTCACAGCGTGCGGGGGCTACGACGAAGCCGACTTCTGCCGCCAGCTCGACTCGGGCCTGTTCCCGCTGCTCGACGGCACGCCGATGAACGGTCCAGGCGGATATACTAGCCAATCCATACGCGAAGCCTGGCGCAAGCGCATACAAGAGCACAAGCCATGGGGCCAGGTGGCTGGCCCGGCCGATACCACCGAAGCCGCTGAACGCGTCCTGGCCCTGGCCGTGCGCTATGCACGCCAACCCGCCGCGCTGGCACGGTACGTGTCGAGCAACACCGCCCTGACACAACGCGACACCACGGTGATGGCAATGACCGTCGCGTATGCCTCGGTGCTTGGCAGCCTGACCCGCGGCGAACCGCTCGACGCAGACACATCCGGGCGCCTGATGGCACGGGTGCACGATGGCAGCCTGCCGTTTCACAGCGTTACGTCCGCGGGCGAAGACACCCCGCCCCCGGGGCCCGAGGCCACCCGCCATGCAGGGCAGTTCCCGTCACCCGACGCCTTGCTCACGGTGTCCTGCGTGGCCCGGGCGGCCGCCGATCCTGGCTGTCAGATCGACCCCGCCTGGAAAGTCTCCCTGGTCTATGGCATGCCCTGCGCGGTCTATCATCAATTTCCGGCAGCGTACTATCTGGCGGCCCGCTTCCAGGGCGATGTCGAGTCCACCCTGCTGCATGCGGTCAACGGCGGTGGGCAGAACCAGGCGCGCGCCATGCTGGCGGGTGCGCTCAGTGGCGCAATCGGTGGGCTGCAGGCCATCCCCGAGCGCTTCATCGCCGGCCTGGAGCATCACGAAACCCGGCTGGCTCTGGCCCGGACACTGGCCCGGCAAGCCGCTGCTGAACCCGCCGAAGCCTGAATCTGCCGAGGCTTGAACCTGCCGAAGCCTGAATCTGCCGAAGCCTGAACCCGCCGAAGCCTGAACGAGCCGTCCGCCGCCTCAAGAAACAGACGGTTGGCCCTGCAATCCCACCGAAGACACGATCGGCCAATAGATACGCAGCCAAAGCAGGAAACCCGCCGCCCAGAACACCGCCGCCCAAGCGTAGGGCGTGCCGGGCACGGACCACGCCAGGCCGAGCCCCGGCAGCGTACGCGCCGCCATCGCCAATACCAGGCAGATGCCCGCCAGCCGGATGCCGGGCGCAAACGCCAGCGGCAAGCCCGCATGCAGCAAACCAGCGATGGAGAACACGGCCAGCACGCCCAGGCCCAGGCCCCCCATGAACGCCACGTGCAGTCCGGCGGCCGGTGCAATCGGCAAGCCCAATGCGCCCAGCCCCAAAAGCCCCAGGCCCAGGCCGGCAAACAAGCTGGCGGCGGCCAACATGAGAATCTCCGGGCGCCAGATCGCACGCCCGATGAACGCCTCGCCCACCCGGTCCAGGAAAGCCGCGCCAGCGGCCAGCGAAAGCCAGGCCTGAACCGTAGGTGACAGCCCCGACACATTGGCGGCCAGCAACACTACGACCAGCCCCGGGGCCAGATTCTGGCGGCCAGGATGCGGTCGATACGGTGTCGTGCCTTCTGTGGGATCCAGCACGAGATTCGTGATCGGCACGCTCACGCGAGCCAGCACCAGGCCGAGCAGGCCGAGAAAGGCGAAGCCGGCGCGGTACAGTGCGGCCTGGGCGAGCATCGGATCCTGGGCGTCAAAAGCCCATGCCACCATGATCCTGGCGAATAGAAGAAATACCAGCCAGACCACAAAGGCCAGCAGGCGGTCCGTTCGCTTTTTCAAGGACACCCCAGCCACGTAGTACAGAAGCCAGACCAGCCAGCCAAGGTCGCACGCGGCACCCAACCATACGAGGGCATCGACCCCCCAAAAGCCCACCAGGCGCCCCCCCAGCCACAGCAGCGCCATGCCATAGAGTGCCCGCCCCCGCAAACGGCCGGTATCGGTCCATTCCGGCACCGCCGTCGTCATGAAGCCAATCAACGCGGCGCCCAGCATGCCGAAAATCATTTCATGCCCGTGCCACAGAAACGCCGGCGTGGTGCGCACCCCGGGCAGACCCAGATCGAATACCAGTATCCACTGCAGCGGCCACACGGCGGCATACAGGGCCCCCAGCGGAAAAAAGAGGCGGAACCCTTCGTCCCCCAAGGCGGACCACAAGGACACCGCCCGTTCGGCCCGATTCGAACTGAACATCATGTCCAGGCACGCTCGTCGACGTCGTGCACATGCCCGAACAAAGGGTCGTCGTGCACGAAATGCTGTACCCACTCGAAGACGCTGCGCTCATCGCGCGCACCCGGCCGCCCGGGCACGGTGCGCGCGCCGGCGATCCCGCGGCCATGCGCATCGAGTACGACGATCCGATGCGCCATGCGTGTCGCCTCGTTCAGGTCGTGCGTGACGAACAAGGCGGCAAACCGCGCGGCAGCGGCCGCCTCGATGACCACGTCCTGCATGCGCTGCTTGAGCGCGACATCCAGGGCGGTGAATGGCTCATCGAAATAAATGAAGTCCGGGTTCACGGCCAGCGCACGGGCAATCGCCACCCGCTGGCGCATCCCCCCGGAAAGTTCCGCCGGATACTTGCCCAGGTCCGCCGGATCGAAGGCCGCCTGCCGTGCCGCATCAGCGACGCGCGCCCGACGAGCCGTGCGGCCGACGCCGCGCACGCGCAACGGATAGCCGATGTTGTCTCTTGCAGTGGCCCAGGGCAACAGCCGGGGCTCTTGAAAGACCATGGCATGACGGTCATAATGGCGGCGCACGACACCGTGCGATGGCTCCAGCAGCCCGCTGGCGACATGGATGAGGGTCGACTTGCCAGACCCGGATGGACCGACCAGCGCGACGACTTCCGCGCCCGAAATGCAGAGATCGATGCCCTCCAGCACCTTGCGCCCCAGATAGCCATGCCCGACCTGTGCGAGCTCCAGCCTGTTCACCGCCGAACCCCCCAAGGCTGCGCGGCCGCCCGCCAGCGCTCGAATTCGGCGCGGACCGGATGTACCACGCCATATTCAACGGCAATCAGCGCCGCCACGGCGATCAGGATCCAGGCCAGGGCTTGCGCCACGTCGAGATTGGCGCGGCTGCGTGCGAGCTCGCCACCGATCCCCCCCAGGTTCGCCAGCAATTCGGCCATCACGGCCACTTTGAACGCGATCCCCAATGCCAGGACCAGGGCCGGAAACAAATGGGTCGCCACATGGCGCAAGGATAACGTGGTCAAACGCTTCCAGGGGCCCGCCCCAAACGCCTTGGCCATCGCATCGAGCCCACGGTCACGCGACATCACGCCTTCGGCCACCCCCACGAAGACCACCGGCGTAGCCGCGAGCAGGATGGTGACCGCCACGGTACCATCCGACGATCCGAACCAGATCATGGCCAACACAATCCAGGCAATCGGCGGCACCCCCAATATGACCGTCACCAGCGGGCGAGTCAGCCGCAATGTAGCCGGCGAATAGCCAGCAGACAGCCCCAGCAGGCCGCCCGCCAGCCCCGCTGCCGCGAACCCTTGCAGGGCCCGTCCCGCCGTCAGCAGGATCAGGTCCCAGGTCGCCTCTTCGCCCAGCACGTGCCAGGCGGCCTGCAGCGTGGCGAGCGGCGCCGGCAGAATGAAGTCGCCGTAGGCCTCGTGGCCCACCTGCCAAATGGCCGCCAGCAGGCACAGGGCCGCCACCCCGGACCAGGCGGACCACACGAACCGGCCAGCCCGCCCCAGGCGATCCAGTATGAACGCCATGATCACGCCCTTCGGTGCGACGTCATGAACGCCTACAAATAGAAGCCATCGTCAGGAAGATGCCCGCCGATGATGCCGGAATCCCGCTCGGCCAATACCGACAGCATGGCTTCGATGGGCGCCTTCTGCGCGCGCGCCGGAACCGCCACCAGCTTGGAAGGCGGAATCGAGGCCTCGAGTATGGCCACCGGATACTCCAGCGCGGGCGCCGCCCGGGCGGCGGCTTGCGCCGGATCCCCGTTGACGGCAGATGCGGCCTCGGCCAGCAGCGCCTGCAGGGCCTGAGCCAGCCCAGGATGCGTATCTGCGTTCGTGAGAGGGCCGACCAGCGCCAGACCGGCCTGCGGCAGGATCGGACCAAGCCCCGTGAACTGCCCCCAAACCTGCTGGACGTCCACGGCCCGGCGGATGAGCTTGCCCTGCCCGCGGCCCCGGGCGATCGCCGCCGTGCAAGCGGGCTCGGGTGCCAGCACGGCATCGACGCGGCCTGCCAACAGCATCTGTATGGCCTCGGTGGGTGTACCGCTGTTCAAAATGGTGAGATCCTTGCCGGGGTGCAGGTCTTCGTGCGCCAACAACCGGGCCAGGACCAGATCAGGCATGTCGTGGCGAAACGGCACCGCCAGGGTCTTGCCCTTGAGCGATGCAATGCTGTCGATCGCCGGATCCGCCGAAAGAACATACAGCAGCCCTTGTGTCATCACGTTCAGCAGCTTGAGCTTCATGCCCCGGTTGTACAGGTTTGCCGCCACCTGCACCGGCAGCACCACGGCCTGCATGGTGCCCGAGCTCAGGCCGGCGCGCATTTCATCTGGATTGCGCCACACTTTCAGGCTGGCCGTGCGGGCAACCCCGGGCAACCCCCCCGACGCCATGGCCTGGGTCAGGATAATCGAGGGCCCCGACGGTGGCCCATACAGAACGAGCGACTCGAGCGGCGCCGCCCGCGCCGTGTGCGGCCAGCCGCCCAGCGCCGAAGCCAGGATGCCCGTACCCAGGCCGGCAAGAACGGCGCGGCGACGACGGAGAAAGGAATGACTGATCTTGGACATGATGACCTCGGCACGGTATAACCAAAGTGTAGTCGATAATCATTATCATTCATATATCGATGATTCACCAATATGTCGATGATTCACCAGGCCCCATGCTCTTCCGGAACAAAACGAACCAGCCATAACGCCAGAAGGCGAACCAGGGCAAAGACGGCATAGGCCCAGGCCAGTACCAGGCTCACGTCGCCCTGGCGGGCCATGAGTGCAGCCAGAATGGAAATGGTCATGATCGCGCCGACCTGCAGGGAGAGCGAGCGCAAGGCGGCCAGCATGGAGGAGGACTCGGGCGCCAGTTGCAGGCCGGCATTGCGCATGGCCGGGTTGATCGCGCCATTGCCGGCGCCGACGAGAAAGGCGGCAAAGGCCAGCCAGGTGTATGGATCGATGCCGCCCGCGGAGGGCAGCGCCAGCAGGACCAGGCCGACGATGGTGATCAGGCTGCCCACATAGAGCGGCATACGGTAGCCGGTGCGCCGCAACAGCAGGACCGCCACAAGTGAGCACACCATCGCGGCCACCCCTTGCGCCGTCAGCAGCGTCCCCGACCCCAGCGCACTGATGCCGTAGCGGTTGGCGGCATACAGCGGCACGAGCGCCATGGCGCCGATGATGAAGCCCGTATAGACCATGTTCACCAGATTGACCACCCCGAAGCTGGGTCCATAAATAAAACGGGGCTGTATGAAAGGTGCCGGCACCCGGCGGATATGGCGCAGGAACAGCAGCAGGCAGGCCAGCGCCAGGCCCGAAAAAAGCACGATGGTCCACACCGACTCGTGGGATTCGCCCAATATGGTGGCAGCCAGCATGCCGGACAGCAGGCTTGTGCCCAGCAGCAGAATGCCCGGCACGTCCATGCTCCGCGCCACCGTCGGTGTACGCCCCGCATCCCTGGGTATGGTGCGCCACGCCAGCAGGAGAATGACCAGGCCGATCGGGATGTTGACGTGAAACACGTCGCGCCACGAGCTATAAGCCACGAAATAACCGCCAAAAATAGGGCCTATCATCGCGCCGATGGGGAAAATACTGCTGAACAAGCTCACGTAGCGGTCGCGCGCAGTGCCGAAATGATCCACGATGATACCGGTCGCGGTCGGCGTGAAGCCCGCGCCACCCGCCGCCTGCACGGCGCGCAGCGCAATCAGCACATAGATGTCGTTAGCCAGCCCACAGCCGGCCGACGCCAGCGTGAAGACCAGTGTGGAGGCAAGAAACACGCGGCGCTTGCCAAAGCGTTCGGCCAGCTTGCCGCTGACGGGCAGCATCAGGACGAAGCCGAACGAATACGCAGTGATGGTCCAGCTGGCGAGGTTGATGGAGGTATCCAGGCCCTGCTGGATTGCGTTCAATGCCGTCGCCACAATGGTGGAATCGACCGCCATCATGAGCAGTGCCAGTGCCACAGTGGCAAAGATGGTATTGCGTGGAATGCCGACCGGCGGGGTCTGGGTCATGCTGCACGCGCCTTTTCGGCAACCGGTGTGGCCAAGAGGATTCTGGTGGGCTGTGAGCGACTCGAACGCTCGACCGACGGATTAAGAGTCCGCTGCTCTACCAACTGAGCTAACAGCCCCCGGAAAAATATTTTTCGAAGAACGAAACTATACATCAAAACCGGGTCAAATGTCTGCGGCCAAACGCGCCGCCAACCCGATGTAAGCCCGTGGGGTGAGCGCCAACAAACGCGCCTTGGGTTCGGCCGGCAGGTCCAGACCCGCGATGAAGCCCTGCAAGGCCTCTTGTGTGATGCCCCGCCCGCGCGTCAGCGCCTTGAGCTGCTCATATGGTTGCGGCAGACCGTAGCGGCGCATGACCGTTTGCACGGGTTCGGCCAGGATTTCCCAACAGGCGTCGATATCGGCATCGACTGCCTCGGCGTCCAGTTCGAGTTTGCCCAGGCCCCGCAGACAGGCCTCGCACGCAACCACCGTGTAGCCCAACGCCACCCCCAGATTGCGCAGTACCGTGGAATCGCTGAGGTCGCGCTGCCAGCGCGATATGGGCAGTTTTTCGGACAGATGGCGCAACAGCGCGTTGGCCAGACCCAGATTGCCTTCGGCGTTTTCAAAATCGATTGGATTGACCTTGTGCGGCATGGTCGATGAGCCGACTTCGCCCTCGCGCAGGCGCTGCCGGAAATAGCCCAGCGAAATATAACCCCAGAGATCCCGGTTCAGATCGAGCAAAATGGTGTTGGCCCGGGCGATGGCGTCGAATAGTTCGGCCATCCAGTCGTGGGGTTCGATCTGGATGGTGTAAGGATTCTGGGCCAGGCCCAACCCCTGGAGCACGCGAGCTGAAAACGCGGGCCAGTCGACATCCGGGCAGGCTGCAAGGTGCGCGTTGTAGTTGCCGGTGGCGCCGTTGAGCTTGGCCAGCGGCTGGACGTCGGCCACGGCCCGTATGGCCCGCTGCAGCCGGGCCACCACATTGGCCAGCTCTTTACCCAGGGTGCTGGGTGTGGCGGGTTGCCCATGGGTGCGCGACAGCAGGGGTTGGCCCGCATGCTGGTGGGCCAGTTCCCGCAGGCGCTGCAGGATCGATTCGAATGCAGGCAGCAGACAGCTCGAACGAGCCCGCTGCAGCATCAGCGCGTGCGCGGTATTGTTGATGTCTTCGGACGTACAGGCAAAATGGATGAACTCCGCCGCGGCGGCCAACTCTGGCGTATCGGCCACCTGCTCCTTGAGCCAGTATTCGACGGCTTTGACGTCGTGGTTGGTTTTACGCTCGATGACCTTGATGCGCGCCGCATCCGCCTGCGAGAATTCCTGCACCACCCGCAGCAGGCGCGCACGCGCAGCCGCATCGAAAGCCGGCAGCTCGGGCAGGCCCAGCGTCGACAGCCCAATCAGCCAGGCGACTTCGACCTCTACCCTGTGGGCCATGAAGCCCGCTTCGGACAACAGCGGACGCAGGCCTTGCACCTTGGCTGCATAGCGGCCGTCGAGCGGGGACAGGGCCGTGAGTTCGGAGAGCGATGAATCGATCAGCATGAAAAGTACCTGCAGCCCGTTGGTCGGGGGCTGATGAAAAGAATAGCCGGGAAGCCATTCTAGCATCGCCGGCGGGCCACCCACGAGGCCAGCCACACGCGCGAGAGCCGCACAAACCGGATTCAGACGGCTTGTCAAGCCCCTGGAGCACATAAACCACAGTCCATCGAACCCACCAGCCATCCTGCTATACTTTTCAGGCCTAGAACTATCCCGCTGCGCCATGAAACTGATTGGCTCTCTGACCAGCCCGTATGTCCGCAAGGTGCGTATCGTGCTGGCCGAGAAAAAACTCGACTACGAGCTCATACTCGACGACCCCTGGGGTCCAGCCACACAACTCGCCGCCCACAATCCGCTGGGCAAAGTGCCGTGCCTCATCATGGACGAAAGCGGGTCCCTGTTCGACTCCCGCGTGATCGTCGAATACCTCGACACGCTGTCGCCCGTGGGGCGCCTGATTCCGCCACCAGGGCGCGAGCGGCTCGAAGTCAAGCGCTGGGAGGCCGTGGCCGACGGCATCATGGATGCCGCTGCAGCCGCCTATATCGAAACCCACCGCCGCCCGGCCGATAAAACCGATCCGCAGTGGGTCGAACGGCAAATGGCCAAGATTCATGCCGCACTGGATTACATGAACACCCAGTTGGGCGAACAGACCTACTGCGTGGGGGTCAATCTGTGCCTGGCCGACATCGCCGTCGGTACGGCGCTGGGTTATGTCGACCTGCGCTTCCCCAATCTGGGCTGGCGCGCCAAGCACACCCAGCTCGACCGGCTGGCCGAAAAGCTCAATACGCGGCCGTCATTCGCCAATACCCGCCCCCCCGAGGCCTGAAATCACGCCCCCGCCCAGGCACACGTCGCCCTGGTACAGAACCGCTGATTGCCCTGGTGTAACGGCCCATTGCGCCTGCTCGAACAGCAGCTGGAAACAGCCGTCTTCGACCACCGACAGGCTGCAGGGCGCGTCGGCCTGACGGTAGCGGCTCTTGGCCCCATATGGCCCTGGCGCGGGCGGCTCGCCCGC